>Ga0192264_1066_pt1 | contig 28561 bp, 24 predicted proteins | sample Koala_Koa23_J3_FD_131267 | JGI IMG/M metagenome (GOLD analysis project Ga0192264, IMG submission 131267) | Enriched cells from koala feces incubated with labeled cellulose particles, San Francisco Zoo, California, United States - Koala_Koa2-3_J3 ... | reverse complement strand
GAGTTCAACGTACCCGTGATAGCTGTCAGAGGCAACTGCGACGGAAGCTGCAGCAGCAGCGACTTTAAGATCGCAGAAACGGAATACGGCAAAATACTCGTTACCCACGGCCATATGGAAACCGTATACAGCGATATGAGTCCTCTCATATACCGCGCTTTGGAAAACGATTGTAAAGCCGCCGTTTTCGGTCATACCCACAGATCATACATCGGCGAATCAGACGGAATACGCCTGATAAATCCCGGCAGCCTCACTCTGCCCAGAGATAACAGCGACGGTTCCTACGCCATCATACGTACGAGCAGCGACAGCCTTGACGCCTCGATAGTATATTATTCCACCGTGATGGGAACGAAAAAAAGCTCCGGCTCCGGATATATACGAAGCCTGTTAAACTACAGCGACAGGTTTTGACGCCCATCGCTGCACCGTACTGATAATCTCTGACTCCGCTTTTGCTTGGCAATTCTTTATGCAGCAGAACGCTTGCTAAGATAAAGCCATCAAATCAAAGTTTTTATGATCACTATTGCAAACACCACTATCAGCGCAGCTGCTTCTACGAGAAGCACGACTTTCAGTACATTTAAGACTTTACCGCTCGTTCCGTTCTTCTTACCACGCATTATGCTGGTTAGCAGAAAAACAAATGCAGCTATACCGAATATCAGTGCCAGGAAAAGTATTATCATCGCTATACCCTTTCATATATTTGTCCATCGCAGATGGACATCTAGGTACCCTCGTGCCTTTTTGCCCGAAGAGCCGCAGGCGATTCGTTGGCAAAACGGACAGCGTAGCAGGCAACGCCTGCGTAGGAGTGCCGTCAGGCACGTTAAGGGTTTCATATATTTGTCTGCTGAAAGCAGACATCAAGTTACCTCTTAATACTACCAAATAATCCCTGTAATTACCAGTGTAAATCGCAAAAAACGCCTGCTGATGTAACCTTTTGAAAATAAACTGACTTTAATACTAACTAAAGTCTGTTATATTCCAGCTTTGTTTCCTTTTGCTTAAGCTTGATGGATTCCAGGAACACTCTGGCCGTGTCCATGCATGTCATTACCGATATTCCGCGCTCTATTGCCTTTCTTCTCACCGGGAAGCTGTCGTTTTCCTTCCTGTTGGCAACTATAGGCAGATTTATTACGAGAGATATCTTTTCCTCGCTGTCCGTATTGTGGTTCATTATCCATTTCTGAGCCGTATCGTAATCCATAGGCTCCACATCTATCTCGTGCGCCCTGATGAAATCGATCGTGTCATCCGTAGCGTAGAGCTTGAATCCCGACTTGGAATAATCCGCCAATATATCTGCCGTATACTGATTCTGCTCGGATTCTCTCAGCGTTACGAACATGTTTCCTCCCGTAGGGATGCTCATACCTGCGCCAAGAAAACCCTTGTAAAGCGCCTTATTGAGATCGGCATCTATGCCCAGGACCTCTCCGGTCGACTTCATCTCAGGTCCAAGCGCTATATCCATATCTGTCAGCTTGGCGCTGGAAAATACGGGAACCTTGACAGCAAACTTCTCGGATCTCTTATAAAGACCTGTCCCGTATTCGCTGTCTCTCAGCTTGTGTCCGAGCATGGCCGCTACCGCAAGCTTTACCATCGGAACTCCCGTGACCTTGCTCAGGATAGGCACGGTACGCGACGCTCTCGGATTTACCTCTATCACGTATATCTTTTTACCGTCATATGCGTATTGAATATTTACAAGGCCTACGACATCGAGCGCTTTTGATATCCTCCCGGTATAGTCGAGCAGTGTGTTTTCCACCTCCTCGGAAAGTGAGAAATCAGGGTAAGCCGAAATGCTGTCTCCCGAGTGGACTCCCGCTCTTTCCACATGCTCCATGATACCGGGAATAAGTATATCCTCGCCGTCGGCTATAGCATCCACCTCTATCTCCTTGCCGCTTATGTACTGGTCTATGAGTACCGGGTGCTCCGTGGAAAGCGACACAGCCTCCTTAAGATACCTCGTCAGCTCCACATCGTTGTATACGACCTGCATGGCACGCCCGCCTATTACGTATGACGGTCTTACTACCAGAGGATAGCCGAGCTTTCTTACCGCTTCAAAGGCCTCCTGCTCGTTTGTTACGGCAACGCCTTCGGGTACCGCTATTTCCAATTCATCCAACAGTTCACAGAACTTTTCTCTATCCTCCGCCAGGTCGATATTCCTGTACGCCGTTCCCAGTATATTTATGCTTCTGCTGTCGAGCTTCTCCGCAAGATTCAGAGACGTCTGACCGCCGAACTGGATTATTACTCCGTACGGGCGTTCACGTTTTATCACATTCATGACGTTATCTATATGCAGAGATTCAAAGTACAGCTTATCGGAGGTATCGAAGTCCGTGCTCACCGTCTCCGGATTGTTGTTCATTATTATGGCCTCATAGCCCAGATCCTTTATTGCCCAAACACCCTGAACGCAGCAGTAGTCGAACTCTATTCCCTGCCCTATCCTTATGGGCCCTGAGCCTATGACGAGTATCTTTTCCTCGTGGCTCTGTACGCTCTCATCCTCCTCATCGTAGCATGAATAGTAATACGGCGTCAATGCGTCGAATTCGCCGCCGCACGTATCTACCATCTTGTAAACGGGATATATGTCGTTGTATACCCTTATATCCTGAAGAACATCTCTTGAGACACCTGAAAGCATGATGATATCCGTATCGGTGAATCCTCTCGACTCCGCTTCATAGACGAGCTCCTTGGTGAGCGGTCCTCTTTGCAGCGCTTTTTCCAGATCTATGATGCCCTGTATCTTGCTGAGAAACCACCTGTCTATCTTCGTCATCTCGTAAATCTGCTCTATGTCCAGTATATCGCGCCTCATCGCCTCGGCTATACAGAAAATCCTCTCATCATCGCAGGCCTTAAGCTTTTCTACGAGCCTGTCGTCATCGAGAGCCGTAACGAACGGTATGTGAAGTCCGTCGCACTTGATTTCTATAGATGTCAGCGCTTTGAGAAGGGCGCTTTCAAAATTTCTGTCGATGGACATAACCTCGCCCGTAGCCTTCATCTGGGTACCGAGCCTTCTCGATGCGGTTCTGAACTTATCAAACGGCCATTTCGGGAACTTGACGACCACGTAGTCCAGCGTAGGCTCGAAGCATGCGCTCGTTGTCTGCGTAACGTAATTGTACAGCTCATCGAGGTTGTATCCGATAGCTATCTTCGCTGCTATCTTCGCGATAGGGTATCCTGCAGCCTTTGAAGCCAAAGCAGATGAACGACTTACCCTCGGGTTCACTTCTATTACTATATATTCGCCCGTATCGGGGTTCAAAGCAAACTGAACGTTGCAGCCGCCCTCTATTTCCAGGCTTCGTATTATCTTTATCGATGCGTCCCTGAGCATCTGATATTCCTCGTCCCTCAGAGTCTGTGTCGGCGCTACAACGATACTGTCGCCCGTATGTACACCGACCGGGTCGAGATTTTCCATGCTGCATATGATGATACAGTTATCCCGGCTGTCCCTGATAACCTCGTATTCTATTTCCTTCCATCCGGCGACTGATTTTTCCAGCAATATCTGACCTATGGCACTGTTTTCCATTCCCTTGTAGCAAAGAAGTTCAAGTTCCTCTCGGTTTTCGGCGATTCCGCCGCCTGTTCCGCCCAGCGTATACGCAGGTCTGATGATGACAGGATAGCCTTCCTTTTCTATAAAATCGTAGCACTCGTCCATAGACGTCGCTATCGTGCTGCTCGGTATAGGCTCTCCTATCTCCTGCATCAGCTTCTTGAATTCTTCTCTGTCCTCGGCCCTTCTGATGCTCTCCTTGTTGACGCCCAGAAGCGCAGTTCCGTACTTTTCAAGTATGCCCTTGCTTTCCATCTCCATAGCGAGGTTCAGACCCGTCTGTCCTCCGAAGCCTGCCAGCATACCGTCAGGTCTTTCCTTTTCAAGTATCTGCTCCAGAGCCTCCTCAGTGAGCGGCTCCATATATACCACGTCCGCGATCCCCTTATCGGTCATGATCGTTGCCGGGTTGCTGTTTGCCAGTATCGTCTCTATGCCTTCTTCTCTGATAGCCTTGCATGCCTGAGTTCCCGCATAGTCAAACTCCGCCGCCTGTCCGATGACGATCGGACCGGAGCCTATTATCAGTATTTTTTTCAGTGATGGTTTCTTAGGCATTTACTTGTCCTCCTTCATCATCTTCAAGAATTTATCAAACAGGTAAGAGGTATCGTTGGGGCCGGGCGATGCTTCGGGGTGAAACTGCACTGAAAATATCGGCAGATCCCTGTGCTCCATACCCTCAACGGTGCCATCGTTGAGATTCAGGTGCGTTATCTCCATACCCTTCAAAATTACGCTTTCGTATTGTACCGCATACCCGTGGTTCTGCGATGTTATGTAGGAACGCTTCGTTTCCTTGTCGAATACGCCGTGGTTTCCGCCGCGGTGTCCGTACTTGAGCTTGTACGTCTTCCCTCCGAGTGCCAGAGAAAGTATCTGATGACCCATACATATACCGAACATCGGTATCTCGCTCGACCTTATCAGCTGCTGAACCTCAACTATCGCTTCCGTCGCTTCCTCCGGATCTCCCGGACCGTTAGTCAGGAAAATACCGTCGGGATCATCCTTAAGTATATCATCCGCAGGTGCTCCGTAAGGATATACGGTAAGCCTGCAATTTCTGCGTCTCAAGCATGTCAAAATATTGCCCTTTACACCGAAATCGAGCACTGCGACATCCAGAGTGTCCTTCGGATCGCCTTCAAGCGGCTCCATTACGGTTTTTTCCTTCACCGAAACCTCCTTCATCCAGTCGCCCCTGAGACAGCCTTCCGCACAGAGCTCCCTTGCCCTGCTTATGGAAATACCTTCGGTGCTGATCACGCATTTTACCGTTCCCTTGTTCCTTATCTTCTTCGTTATCTGTCTCGTGTCGACTCCGTAGACTCCGGGAACCTGCTTTTCTCTGAGCCATTCATCCAGCGTCATGACGCTGTTGCTGTTTGACGGGGTGTCGCAGAGATCCTTTACCACGATGCCGAATGCATGCACATCATCGGATTCGTTGTCTATGAGACTTATACCGTAATTTCCTATCAGAGGATATGTCATGTTTATTATCTGCCCCTTGTATGACGGGTCTGTAAATATCTTCTGGTATCCTGTCATCGCTGTATTGAACACCAGCTCTCCCACGGCAGTGCCCCTGAATCCGAAGCCCTTGCCCTTGAATATCGTGCCATCCTCCAGGCAGATCAAGCCTTCCATTTTTTCAATCGTACTAATCATGATTCCTACGTTTGTTCTCCTTATACATTCAATAAGCGACATTCCTGCCGCTTATAAATAATTATACACCCGAATAAATGTTTATGCAATATCATTCACATATTTTTTATAAATTCCCGCTTAATCATTTCCGTTTCAGCCATATTGATCTTCTGACCTTTGCTGTCTCTTGTTATCATTTAGCATCAACCTTCGATGCCGCTTGTTATCATTTAGTGTCAACCCTCGCTGCATGTTCCTTGGCGGTATCCACGTTCATGTAAACGGAGGCACCTGTCGCCACGAGCTTACCGCTTTCCCGGCTGTACGCCTCGCATGTCAGCTGCGTTATCCGTTTTCCCGCAGCAGTCGCCTTAGCCGTCACGATCATCATATCTCCTACCTTTACCGGTCTGATGTATTTTACATCAAGGCTGACCGTTGGGGCAAAATTTTCTCCGGCATAAAACTGCGCGAGCGCCGCTATCGTAAGGTCAAACGCCGTACATATTATCCCGCCGTGAAGCGTTCCCACACGGTTCACCTGCCACTGCTGCACGGGAAATCCGAAGCTCAGCGTCTTTGCCTCGAACGAACAGTCGATCCTCTCCGCCCTCATCATCCCGTTGATGCTGTCCTTCTGTATCACGTTATTTTCATGAAGCCGCTTTTCAACGTAGGCTTCCATTCGCCTCTGGCTTTCCGATTTTTGTGTGTCCATCCCTGCCTCCTTTATCCCTTTTCAAATCTTGAAATCAATTCATCCGGCGTATATGCCGCCACCTTACTCTCCGCAAAATCTTTTACATTTCTCGTAACGATATAGTCCGCCTTTACGCGTTCAGCTGTCACACTCTGCAATGCGTCCTCATAATCATTCCATCTTAGCGCCGCCGCTGCCAAAAGATCAGTGCCACTCAACTCCGTGAATTTAAAAATAAGGGTCATTATTTTCAGCACATTTTCGATTTTTTCCGCACTTAATTCCCTGCGCATGACATATACAATATTTGAAAATGTTAACGCTGATACGAAACCTGTTGCCTGCTCTGTTTCGCATAGTTTCCAGATAACAGAAGACGCTTTCACGTGCGGTTCTCTATTTTGAAGCACATCCAATATTATATTCGCATCAATCAGCAATTTCATATTTTTCTTTTAACCCTTCTGTTTTTGCTTCGCCCATGTCAGAACTGTCCTTTAATATTCCTATCAGAGAATCGGTCAGATACGACACGGCACTTTGCTTCGGAATAAATCTCCCAACCTCGCGACCATTTTTGGTTATTATGACTTCTTTCCCTGTCATTACGAGGTTCAGGTATTTTCCGAAATTATTCTGCATTTCTGTTGCAGTGGCAGTTGCTCCTACCATATCAGCACCTCCTTTTTAGCTAATTTTATTCTACTATGAATTAGCTATTTTATCAACATGCTTATGTAGTTTTTAGCTATTGTGTTAAAATTAATGTCTTGGATTCCGAATCTTCATAATCCGCCACAAGTAATCACATATGCGAATTTTATCGGTTTTAAAGATGGGTATACACACAATAATAAATGAAAATCTACATTTACCGGATATATACCATATTTTCCGGCAGAAAACTTAACGCGGGCAGCGTGCCCTCATATCTTTCGGCGTTTCTTTGCGCCAGTCTTTTCAGTCCGTAGACATCATCCGTATCTATCGGCAGATGATATATGTAATTGATTTTGCTGTTTATCTCAGTCATCTGTCTTCTTCCGCCGGGAGTGCTAAGATAAAAAGGATTGAAAAAGGCGATATCGACACTCTCGTTTTTAAGTTCCGTAGGTATACCTTTTCGTGCGTAATCGCTGTCCCCGGCAACGTATACGGTTTTGCCGCACATCTTTATCAATATTGAGCAATGCAAAACGTCCGCATACTCCTGTCCTGAATGTCCTGTATCCATTAATGAAATTTCAAAATCATCCAATGTAAATCTGAACACATCTCCCGGATCTCCGGAAGCTCCCGCAACACCTCTTACTCCTGTGCCTACCGTAATATTTTCGGGCGTGATGAGCGAGCAATCTCTATACTTCTCCATGTATTTCCCGACTCTGCGCTCATCAAAATGGTCGCTGTGCTTATGGGTAAAGATCAGCGCCCTGACATTGTCAAAGCGCTCTTTTCCCTCATAAAAATCAGCAAATTCTTCATCGGAAAGACAATCAAAACAATCGGATCTTCCGTTGAATCCGTCTATCACTATTCTGCTGTGAGCTCCCGATAACAACAGCCCGCAGTTTTTTAAAAACATTATATCCATAATTAAAACCATAATTTACACAAGGATTTTCGGATGCTGTACCAGTACATCGAATAATTAATAACTGGCTATATCGCGCCGTATGATTTTTCATGTGCAAGGCGGAGGAAGAAGGCGTAGCGGTGGCTACGTCGACTGACGACAACACAGCACATGGGAAATCAGGCAAGCGATATGGCTAGTTACTTAATATTCGATGTACTAATTTAGGAAAGTATCAGCTCAGCCAGCCAGTCCGCCTCGACGCCGTGAATCAGCTCTGCTGTTTCCGCAACGCCTGCCCTGACATCATGCGGCGTAAATTTGCAGCCCCTGAGTCCTTTAGCCGCCTCTTCAAGACCTTCTTCGGCAAAGAAATCCCCCTTGAATTCGGCGCTTTTTATGCACCCGTTTTCGATTTCCAGGAACACCTCCACGATACCTCCGTCTCCCCGCGCTTTTTTTACGACGGCGGATTTCGGCGATTTACCGTAGTTCCATTCCCATGTGGCGTACTTACTGTCCCGAAGCTCTTTTACCTTTAGTTCGTCATTTTCACTGAGAATCGCTTCCTCTACATCCTCGCTTCCGAAAACCGTTTTTTTCAGCACATCCTTGAAATCCTCAAGGCTCACATCCTCTCTGAAAAACGATTTTAAATTCGCCACCCTGGACTTGACGGATTTGACCGACTTCGATTCAAACTTCAGCCTGCTCGTATTAAGCGCTCCGCTTACTACAGACAAGTCGGAATCAAACAATATCGTACCGTGGTGCAGGATACGGTCTCCTCTGATATATTCCGAGTTTCCCGATATTTTCCTTCCGTCCACCGTAATGTCGTTTCTCGAACTGAACGATGCTTCTACTCCATACAGCTTTAACGCTTCTACGATATACTGTATAAAATAGCTGAAATTAAAGGTGTTTTCGTCTTTTCTTCCGGTAATAAAAGTAAAATTCAAGTTTCCCAGATCGTGGTATACCGCACCCCCGCCGGTCATCCTGCGGACGACGTTTATATTTTTTTCCTCTACATACGGAAGATTGATTTCTTCAATGGTGTTTTGAAATTTTCCCACCACAATCGTATTGTCATTTTGCCACAGCATGAAGCAGTCGTCCTCGAATTCATTGAACATGTATTCTTCCAACGCCAGATTGTAATACGGATCATGGCTGCTGCTCTCTATGTAAATCATTTCCTATCTTCCTTTCCCGCTATAAATAATGATGTACAGTATAAAGGTGATAAATACGATTTTACCACACGTTATATGCGATGTGAATAATTGAGTTTCCCCATATACCGTATTATATTTTGTCACAACCGGCTTTTGACCTCGGCATCATAATAATTACGGGCAGGAGCCGTTTGCTGATAAGACTCCTGCCCGCTTATAATATCGATATGCCGTTTACCGTTATCGACAATCTACACTACATGAAATGGATGGCTCTGCCTCCTACGGCATGCATGGCTTCGTGCATTACCTCCGATACGGTCGGATGCGGATGTATCGACATTGCAACTTCCTCAGCAGTTGCTTCAAGGTTCATGGCAACTACGGATTCGGCGATCATATCCGTCGCATGCAGACAGTACATGTGTACTCCCACTATCTCTCCGTACTTCGCTTCCGTGATGACCTTTACAAGCCCCTGTTCTTCGCCTGCAACCTTTGCCTTGCCGTTTGCCAGCAGAGGGAACTTGCCGACCTTGATATTGCCGTACTTTTCCTCAGCCTGCTTTTCCGTCAGACCTACGCTTGCTATCTCCGGCTGTATGTATATAGCGCTAGGCACTCTGCTGTAATTCATTGCAGCTTCCTTACCGCAGATCGTCTCTACAGCCACTATGCCCTCCATTGAAGCAACGTGAGCGAGCATTGCCTTGCCGTTGACATCTCCTATAGCGTATATGTTATCCACGGACGTTCTCAGCTTATCATCTGTTACGATAGCTCCTCTCTCCGTCTTGATTCCAAGCGCTTCACAGTCTATTCCCTCAAGGCTTGCAGCTCTGCCTACAGCCATGAGCACCTTATCGGCCTTTACTTCCTGTGACTTTCCGTCCTTTTCAAATCTGACGCCGTCAGCCGTTATTTCCGTGACCTTAGCACTGGTGTTGATATCTATCCCCATACCGGTGAGCATCGAATGCGCCTGCTGCGTTATTTCCTCATCGACCATCGGCAGTATCCTGTCGAGGAATTCTACAACCGTCACCTTTGCTCCTGCGCTTGCCAGGAAGTACGCGAACTCGATACCGATTACTCCGCCGCCTATTACCGCAACCGATTCGGGTATCTCCTGCAGATCCAGTATCTCAGTGCTCGTCATGACATCCATCTTCGGCGAGATGTCAATAGGCAATCCCTTGGATACGGAGCCGGTAGCTATGATTATGTTCTCCGTCGTTATCGTCTGGTCTCCGGCCAATACTGTGTTCTTATCCTTGATACTTCCGGCTCCGTTGTATACAGTCACGCCATTACCCTTCAGCAGACCGTTCACTCCGCCGACCAGCTGCTTTACGACATCTTCCTTTCTCGCCTGCACCTTTGTCATATCGAGAGTTGCGTTCTCCGCATCGTAGCTGACAACTCCAAATTTTCCAGCTTCCTTTGCAGCTTTCAGAGCCTCAGCGCTTCGCAGCAGCGCCTTTGTGGGAATACAGCCTACGTTAAGGCATGTTCCGCCGAACTTCGCTTTTTCCACGATCGCCGTCTTCTTGCCCATCTGAGCTGCTTTTATCGCTGCAACGTATCCTCCCGGACCTCCGCCTATAACAACTATATCATAGTCGTAAGAGCCCTGTGAAGCAGCGGCCTTCTCCTCGGCAGGTGCAGCGGCTGCTGCAGCAGGCGCTGCTTCCTCAGCAGCGCTATCTACTTCCGCTCCACCGTCTTTAAGCTGAGCCATAGCGTCTGCTACAAGAGCATCTATGTTTTCGTCCGCCCCGCCTACGATGGCTATCGGCAGCGTTACCGGAATCGTATCTCCCGCACTTATGAAAAGCTTTCTCACTACACCGTCATCGGTTGCTTCTATATCCATGTTGGTCTTATCCGTCTCTACCGAAAACAGAGGCTCGCCCTTTTTTACCGCTTCACCCTCCTGCTTATACCATTCCACGAGCTTTCCTTCATTCATGTTAAAGCCTAATTTTGGCATTATTATTATTTCCGCCATGTCATTATCTCCTTAAATATTTTCCTCTACGACCCAAAAAAATATATTCAAGCTTATAAATATGTATAGAGGATTGTGTTTTACTTACTTTAGTTCCATGAGCATTACGAACTGTAAGCGTAAGCATTTCGTTATTATGTTGGTAAATGTATCTCATCGTATATTTATATTGAAAGTTAATATATTTATAAGCTTGTATATCAAAATTTATTGATGTCTGCTCCCTTTACTCAAGCTATACGAGTAAGCTGATAGGGTTTTCCAGTAAATTCTTTATTTCCGTCACGAACTGCGCCGCCATCAGCCCGTCGATTATCCTGTGATCTACCGTGAGCTGGATGTTCATCATCGGCTTTATAGCGATTTCCTTGCTTCCGTCATCGTTCACAACTACTACAGGCTCATCCTTCGTTGAGCTTACAGAGAGTATTCCCACCTCAGGCGGATTGATGATGGCAGTGAAGTTCTCTATGCCGAACATTCCGAGGTTGGAAACGGTAAACGTTCCTCCCGTGTATTCGTTTATCGCCAGCTTGCCTTCTCTTGCCTTATCAAACAGCGGAGTTGCTGCCTTGGATATTTCCACGACACTCATTTCCTGAGAATCCTTTATATTAGGCACTATCAATCCCGTAGGCGACGCTACGGCGATTCCGAGATTTACGCTCTTGTATTTGACTATCGTATCTCCTATGAGCGATGAGTTCATATCGGGATATTTCTTGAGCGCCATTATGGTTGCCTTTGCAATATAATCCGTAACGGACGTCTTCTTCTCCTGTGCGTTGTTTACCTGTTTTCTTATCTCAAGCAGCTTCTCGAGGTTGACCTTCTGAGTGAAGTACAGGTGCGGCGCTGTAAACTTGCTTTCGGCAAGCCTGTCTCCTATTACCTTGCGCACTCCCGCATAAGGAACCTCTTCCAGTATCTCCTTACCGTCTTCAGTATATTTAGCTTCGCTCACGCCTTCCGCTGCTTCGTTGCTGCATGCCGCACTCGCAGCAGCTGCCTTGGCATCTATTGCCTTCTGTACATCGGCCTTCATTATCTTGCCGTTTGCACCGCTGCCTGTAACTGTATCCAGATCGATTCCTTCAGCCTCTGCCATCGCTTTGGCTACCGGAGTTACCCTGATAGCGGATGATTCGAGGTATTCAAGGATATCCTTTTCACAGATACCGCCGTCCCAGCCTGTTCCTTCTATCTCCAGCTCTTCAAGAGAGAGTCCGTTTTCCTTCGCGACTCTTCTCGCTCTCGGAGTTATCTTCAGCCTTCCGCCTTCAGCCTTTGGAGAGGCTGCCGCAGCAGCTTTTTCATCCTTGGCATCCGCAGCAGCTTCACATGCGCTTGTGCTTACCGCTTCTGCCTCCTGAGTTTCATCTGCAGGGGCGCTTCCGCCGAGCTGTGCCAGTGAATCCTTCACAAGAGCATCGATGTCTTCATCTGCACTCCCTACTATAGCTATCGGCAGCGTTACCGGAATCGTATCGCCTGCTTCTATGAACAGCTTTCTCACGATTCCGTCATCGGTCGCCTCTATATCCATATTCGTTTTATCCGTTTCCACTGAGAAAAGAGGCTCTCCTTTTTTCACAGCATCACCTTCAGCCTTGTACCATTCTACAAGCTTGCCTTCGTTCATATTGAATCCCAGCTTAGGCATTATTATTACTTCTGCCATAATCGTCTCTCCTCTCGTCTATTATTTAAAGTACGTCTTTACCTTTTCATATACTTTTTCAGTCGATGGTATGAGCGGGAACTCCAACGCCGGGCTGAACGGCAGCGGAACGTTAGGATTGTTTACCCTGCCGCACGGAGCGTCCAAATAGTAGAAAATATCATCGGCTACAGCAGCTGCCACCTCGGCTCCTATACCGCATCTTTCATGGGCTTCATCAGCCACGATCAGCTTGCCTGTTTTCTTTACGGATTCGATTATCGTTTCAGTATCGAGAGGCACTATGGTTCTTAAATCTATGATCTCGCAGTCGATACCCTCCTTAGCCAGCTTTTCTGCGGCCGCCTCGGATTTCATCACCATCGATGAAGTCGCTGCAATAGTTATATCCTTACCTTCTCTTGCTATCCTGGCCTTACCGAACGGAATCGGCTCTACCTCATCATCGACCTGATAGATCTTATTGTATTCCATCTTGTGCTCAAAGAAGATTACCGGGTCGTCATCCCTGATTGCAGTCTTAAGAAGACCCTTTGCTTCCTGTGCTGTAGAAGGCAGCACTACCTTACATCCCGGGAACTGCGAAACGAGAGCCTGCATCGACTGTGAATGCTGAGCTGCTGACGATCTTCCCGCTCCGATAGGGCATCTTATGGTCATCGGTACATTAGCCTGACCGCCCGACATATATCTAATCTTTGCCATCTGATTGATGACCTGGTCAGCAGCTACGAGCAGAAAGTCCGAGAACATCAGCTCTACGATAGGTCTCAGTCCCGTAAGAGCCATACCTACTCCCATACCTACTATTCCCTGCTCGGAAATCGGGCTGTCCTTTACTCTCAAATCTCCGTATTTATCGAGAAGTCCTTCCGTACACTTGAAGTTTCCTCCTATAAAGCCTATATCCTCTCCTATCATGACGATCTTATCATCGCGCGCCATTTCCTCATCCAGGGCTTCACAAATTGCCTGTGCGTATTTTATTTCTTTCATGGGTTCTTCCTTTCATCATCAATATGCGTAAAGTTTCTATCGTTTTCTTACAGAGTACCTTCTCTGAATACATCAGTGAATGCTTCCGATGCTTCCGGATACGGGCTGTCAGCCGCAAATTTTACAGCAGCCTGAATCTGCTCTTCAACCTTTGCCTCCAGTGCAGCGATCTCATCCTCAGTTGCCGTTTCCGCCGCTATCATTTCTTTTCTCATTGTAGTAACGGGGCACCTTGCCATCCAGTCTTCCTTCTCTGTTTCGCTTCTCCTCTTTCTGTAAACAGCAGGATCTCCAACGTGATGTCCCTGCCATCTGTACGTCTTACACTCAATGATCGTAGGACCCTTGCCTTCCCTTGCACGCTTAACAGCCTTAACAGCGGCTTCGTAAACGGCGATAACATCCATTCCATCGACTACTACGCCGGGGATATCGTAAGCCTTGGCTCTGACTGCCAGGTCCGGAGTATTCGTTACGTCTCTGATATCTACCGATATTCCATATAAGTTGTTTTCTATCACGTATACGCAGGGCAGATCCCATGCAGCAGCCATGTTGATGCTCTCATGGAAGGTTCCCTCGTTAGTAGCAGAATCTCCCATAAATGACACAGCCACCTGATCCGTACCTCTGTACTTAGCGGAATATGCAGCTCCCGTTGCGATAGGAATTTCTCCTCCGACGATACCGTTAGCTCCCAGGATGCCCTTGTCCATGGCCATTATGTGCATGGAGCCGCCTTTACCGTTTGAATATCCCGTTTCCTTACCCAGAATCTCAGCCATCATCCTGTCTATCTCTGCGCCTCTGGCAACGAGGTGTCCGTGTCCTCTGTGAGTACTCCCGATATAATCGTCATCCTTGAGAGCCGCACATACACCTGTCGCAACCGCTTCCTCACCCATATACAAGTGAGCCAGACCTGCCATCATTCCTTTTTTGTAGAACTCGAATGTTTCCTCCTCAAATCTTCTCATTTTGAACATGGTTTCATAGAAGCTCATAAGCTGTTTCTTACTGTAACCTTTTAATTTCATCACGTACCTCCATATGCGTTTTATTTTAAATCACAGAGCAAATCGTTCTTTAATTCACCAATAATCAATGCAATACGTATGCCAAAAATGTCATTTTATATTAATGTTCTATTTTTAATTTGCTGTAAGCTTTGAATTTTCAACGTTTTAACAATAGCATTTTTTTGTCATCGTCCATTAATAGTATGAAATGTTTACTAACCTGATTCTTTTAAAATGTCGTTTTGTCATCCATTTTGCATTTTTTCCATTATATCGTCTTGTTTGTGACAAAAATTGTGACATCGCTCTTGCAATATGACAAAAATTTGTGTATGATTATGACATATTATATTGGTAGATATATGATGCATATAAGAGAAGTATATATATGGAGGTGGATGATTTATGTATAAGAATAGCCTTAGCACTGACGAATATCAAAACGCTTTAAAAACTGCATGGCGTCATTTTATCAAGGGAGAGAATTTCGATTATTCATTTATACGAAAGGATATTTTAAATTCCTGGAAACGATCGAGAGACTTCGGAGTCGAACCAGTAAATACAAATTATGTCAATCTCAGCGCAAGCGAATTGAATTTTAAAATCAACCGCAACATGCAGCTTATCAATACAGTCCATCCCTATCTGGAAAAGCTGTTTGAAATGGTAAAGGGCTCGGGGTCATACATATTATTATGTGATAAAGACGGATACATCATAGATTACAAAGGCGATGAAGATATTATAGCTCAAGGCAATAAAACAAAGCTGGGCATGGGCTCTATGCGCTCCGAGCAATCAGTAGGAACTAACGGCATTGGCACAGCTCTTTATTTAAAAAAAACCGATACAGATCTGGGGCGAAGAGCACTACTCACAAAAACACAAGGAATACACATGTTCCGGTGCTCCGTTTTTCGATACCGACGGAACCGTTGCTGGATGTCTCAATGTAACAGTTAACATGGAAAACGCTCATCCTCATACACTTGGAATGGTCGTATGCGCTGCCGACAGTATCACAAACGAGCTCAAGCTGCGCCAGGCAATGAAAAACATCGAGCTGGTCAACGCACAGAGAAACAGCATAATAGAAAACATGACCTCCGGTGTGATCCTGCTCAATCCTCTCCACCGCGTCGTCCAGATCAATCAATATGCCTTACACCTGTTGGGTTTTTCATACGAAGAGATTATCGGACAGAATCTCTTTGATTTTATTACTATAGACAATCACGACGACTATACATCTCATCTCGTTCTGGAAAAAGAAGCTTATAACGAAGAGGTCTCTGTATTTACACGGACTCATTCAACCATTCCTAAAAGATTGAATCTGTCCATAAACCACATCAAAGATGTAAACGGCAATATCAGCAGTATGATCGTCAGATTCAACAAGCCTGAAATGCTCAATAAAATCGTGAAAAGCATCAGTGGATTTAAAGCAAATTACAATTTCAATTCCATCATCGGGATATCAGCCCCGATGATGCATACCATTGATGAAAGCAAAAAAGCCGCAGAATCCACTTCCAATGTATTGATATTGGGTGAAAGCGGTACAGGCAAGGAACTGATTGCTCAATCTATACACAACGCTAGCAGCGTTGCTTCGGGTCCCTTTGTAGCAATAAACTGCGCTGCAATACCGAACAGTCTCGTCGAAAGCGAATTATTCGGGTATGAAAAAGGTGCTTTTACAGGCGCAAACAATGCCGGGCAGCCCGGAAAGTTCGAGCTTGCCGACGGCGGCACCGTTTTCCTCGATGAAATAGGCGACATGCCTCTGAATGTCCAGGCTACCCTACTGCGCGTCATCCAGACCAAGGAGGTCGTGCGTATAGGAGGTAAATTTCCGAAGCCTATAGACATAAGAATAATCGCCGCTACAAACAAAAATTTATTAGAAGCTGTCAATAACAAATCTTTCAGACAGGATCTCTTTTACAGGTTGAACGTGATCACCATAGAGGTTCCCACCCTCGCAACGAGAGGCCCAGAAGACATCAGAGTCCTCTCCAAACACTTTATCCACCGATATAATCAGGAAACAGACGGTAACGTCTCATTGTCGGAAGCAGCTGCAAATGCTCTTGAAAGATATAACTGGCCCGGCAACGTAAGGCAGCTGGAAAACGTCATAGAACGGGCGATAAATCTCAGGACAGGCGATGTCATCACGACCGACTGCATATCGATCATGTCCGAATTATCCGCTCATGATAACGCACATGAAGCCGCAGCTGAATCAGCCTCTGCAGATAACAGCTCCGATATATCAGATCATAACGATCTCAACGTTGTGGAAAACGAAAAGGATTTGATAATAAAAGCTTTGACTGAAACATCCGGCAATGTCGCCAATGCATCTGAGCTTTTGCACATGAACAAACGAACGCTTTACCGAAAGCTCGACAAATACGGTCTGAGCGCAAAAAAATTCAAACAAGAAAGAAGGAATTAAAATGATAAACGGCTTGATGAGCGTATGCGTAGTATTTTTACTGCTGGCTGTAGGCTTTTACTTCACGAAAAGAGAAAAATGGCCTGGCAATACAAATAAAGTGCTGTCGACGGTAGTAGTGCAGATCGCTGCGCCCGCCCTGGCTATCACCAGTATAGAAAACAGATTCAACCCGCAGCTTCTCATGGCCTCCGGCAAAAACCTCGTAATGATCACCATCTGTATCTTCATACTTCACTTCATCGGAATACTGCTCGCCAAGATCATGAAGCTTAGCAAAAAGAAAAAAGCGGTTTTCGTCACGACATTTACCTTCAATAACGCTATGTTTATCGGACTTCCTATAAATCAGATCGTCTTCGGCCACGACGGCCTGCCGTATCTTTTTACGTATTATCTCGTGATAATCGTTCTCTTCTGGAGCCTTGGCGCATACACCTTATCCAAGGCGTCCGATGAGGGCGGAAAGTCATTCTCTATCAAAAAGATTTTCAGTCCGGGACTCATCGGCGTCATGATAGGCTGCGTCCTCGCGGCGCTCGGCCTGACCCTGCCCGATATACTTGAAAAGTCCCTCGAGTATCTCGGCGACATGACCGTGCCTATGTCGCTGCTTGTGATCGGCTCCAACCTTTCGACATCGCTTAAAAACGGACCGGTGAAAATCGATATCAGCACCGTGGTTATAATGGTAGGTAAATTTCTGATCAGCCCGGCTCTGATGTACGCTGCCTGCCTTATCTTCCATGTAACCGGACTTCCAATGAGCGTATTCATCCTTTCGGCTTCCCTGCCATGCCATGCACAGACGGCTATCATGGCTGAATACTACGACCTCGAAAGCGAATACGCATCTAACCTTGTAAGCATATCCACCCTGATATGCCTCGTTACAATACCCGTATATGCCGCGCTACTAACGTGAGTATAACTATGAACACACAATTTTCACAATAAAATTTGTAATTATTCTACATTTTTTTCGCAGCCTTTTTCCTAAATATTTGTTCTAGTATCATGGCCATGACCGTTCCCACTACAAGACCATTGGATAGAATAAAACGCAACACCTCAGGAAATGATGCAAACGCCTCATCCTGAAGAAACATTACTCCCATACCACAGATCATAGAGATCCCGATGATATATGCTTCCCTGTTTCCTAGCTCCATTTTTTTTGAATTCTTTCAATCCCTGCCCTAATATAAGTGAAAATATGACCATACTCGTCGCATAAGCGACTGTGCTCGGCATGGAGGAAAAGAATGTTGCAACAGGTGTAATTAGTCCAAACAAAATCATCATGATGCAGGCTAAATTAAACGGCTTTCTGGTAGCGACTCCCGTCATAAGGACAACTCCCGTGGACGATACGAATGGCATGAAAGGAATGACGGAAAAAACGCCTGCCAAAAGAGTGGATAATCCCTGCAGAAAAACCGATTTTCTCACCATCTTATCATCCATCTCCTGCCCAACCGCTTCCGACATGCTGGAAATGCTAGCAAAGCTCATGGACAGTAATACTAACGCACCTATCACACAGGTGACCGTAACACCAAGATCAAAGGTTGGAGTTCCCCAGGCCCACAGCTTTGGAAGACTGATGATGCCCGTCCCCGAAGGGCGCTCAGCAGACAATCCCATAAACAACGCTAAAATCCACCCAGCAATAACGCCAACCAGAGTCGCTATGCTCTGGAGAAATCCTTTCATATACACCGCAACAAAAAGAATCACAGCCACCGTTACAAAGAATACTAGCATACTCTTCTCATCAACTGTATTCCTCTCATCTCCTATCCCTAAAATGCCTTTTATGAATGTTTCGCTCATCTGCAATACCATGAGGGTGATAATCACACCATTAACCAAAGGAGTAAATATTTTGGAGATAACGTTTATAGCTCCCGTTACTGCCAACAATATGACCACCGCTCCGGCTACCATAAAACCTGTCTGCAAGTCAGTCCTCAGCGTATCCAATCCTGTCCCCAAAGAAGATGCTGATACAGCCATGACGATCAACATACTTGCCCACAGTCCAGCAGGACCATCGATAATAGGATAAGTGTGTCCCAGCTTCACCTGTAAAATAGATGTCACGCCGGATAAAAAGAAAGTTCGCTGCAGGAACTCCGCTATTTGTCCCTGATCCAATCCCAGATACATTCCCACAGCAATGGGCAGTACTACCGTTCCCGCAGCAAAGTATATAATATGCTGCAATGTATAAACACACATCTCCCTTACTGGAAGTTTATCCTCCAACCCGTATTTTAAGCCATTGGTTTTTGAACCCATATGATGTTCCTCCTCTGAAAAAGCCGCCAAAGAGCACTTTGGCGGCTTATACAATATGCATTTATTCGATAGAAATTATATACTCATTACTATCTCATATAACTTAATTAGCCTCTTTCATATCCAGCGGCTTCTTCTACCAACTGAGTCAGAATAGCAAAATCCTTTTCTTCTCTGCCTGTTGCGGCTGCAGATGCCAGTTGCTGTCTTGTTACAGAGGTTGACAACATTGGAACACCATACTGTTTTGCAACAGCCAGAGCCAGATCCAAATCTTTCATCATCAATCTTACACTGAATGCTGCAGGATATTCGCCCTCTGCAATCGTAGCCGCCTTATATTTACATATTCCTGAACCTACTGCAGAACCGGCAATAATATCTGTTACCTGAGCGACATCTAAACCGGCCTTTTCGCAAAGAACCACCGCTTCCGCTTCCATCTGCATCGTAGTTGCAATCATTGTATTAATAGCCAGCTTCATAACTCTTGATTCATCTGCTTCTCCCAGATAGAACTGGTTTTTCCCCAGTTTTTCAAGCATGGGCAACACTTTTTCATAAGTAGCTTTGTCACCGGAGGCTAGAACTCCCAGGCTAGCGGACTTTGCCAGAACAGTGCTTCCAGTCACAGGCGCCCTCATAAATTTACACCCTGCGGCTTCTACAGCTTCGTTAACCTTTGCAGATTCTTCTACTGATACAGTACTCATATCCACTGCAATTTTTCCCTCAGAAAGTCCTGCAATATATCCTGTATCACCAAACGCTACTGCTTGCAATATAATTCCGTCAGGAACACTTGTAAACACAATTTCGCTCTGTTCTGCAACAGCTCTTGGGGAATCTGCCCATGATGCGCCTGCTGCAATTATATCATCAGCCTTTGGCTTTATTTTATCGTAAACTACTACATCATAACCTGCTTTTACCAGATTCTGACTCATCGGATTGCCCATATTTCCCAATCCAATCCAACCAATTTTAGCCATTTTTCCTCCTAAAAATTCAATCTATACCAAATATATTCGTTTTTTACAGGAACTGACATCCCGGAAGTCCACATGAAGTAAATTCATCTACTGGGAACTTTGTAATCACTTCAGGTCCGTCTTTTCTTACAACGATTTCTTCCTCTATTCTCGCTGAACCTGAGCCATCCTCCGACGGACACCACGTTTCAATTGCAAATGTCATTCCTTCCTTTAATTCAAAAGGGTGTTCCAATGAAAACAGCCTCGAAATTACAGGCTTCTCCCACAGTCCAAGACCGATTCCGTGTGCAAACTGCAGCATGAAGGCTTCCTCTTCGTTATTGAAGCCCATTTCCTCTGCTGTCGGGAACATCTTTGCCACATCGGCGGAGGTGTTTCCTTCCTTGATCTGTCCGATAGCATCGTAGATCCACTTGTGGGCCTTCTCATAAGCCTTTCTCTGATCTGCATTAGGTACTCCGCAGCAGAACGATCTGTAATAGCATGTCATGTATCCGTTTACACAGTTACCTATATCCATGTAAATAATCTCTCCCGGTCTTACCATTCTGTTCGAGAATGTATGGGAATGAGGATTGCCTCTCTCTCCGGAGATGCTGTTTACGAACATTACTCTCTCTGCTCCCCAGTTGAAGAGCTTCTGGTTTACCAGTGCTACCAGTTCATTCTCCAGCACTCCCGGACGTATAGCCTTCGCAACATCGTAGTACGCTGCATCTACCATTGCCGCACTCTGCTTCAGCAGCTGGATCTCATCCTCCGTCTTGATGATCCTAGCGTCTACCATTGCTTCCTGACCGTCTACGATTTCGATTCCTTCTGCCTCGAATGCTCTGATAAGCGGAATATCCGTGATATCCATTCCTACCTTGCCTTTGTCGGCTCCGTATTCTTTAAGATATCCTACGATTTCCTTTACTACTGTTTCCGTCATTCCGGCTTCCTTAGGTATAGCTCCTCGCATTGAGCCTACTGCTGGCATAATGTGATCTGCATCCAGCCAGTCTACACGCAGTCTCTTTGACGGGCATGCACCGTCGAAAAGAAACGGCTGATCTACTCCGTCGATAAGTATGCAGTAGCGGTTCATCTTATCTCTATTCCACTCTCCGATATGGGTTCCCGTGATATATCTGATATTGTCAAAATCATAGCAGATGATTGCGGAAAGCCCCTTTTCCTTCAGACTGGCTTTTGCTCTCGCAAGTCTTTCTCTTTTCATTCTGGCATAATCGATATTCGATTCCCAGTCAATACCCTGGTATCCTCCCTTTGGCATTATTAATCACTCCTTTTCTTAATTTAATACTCATTTTGAAACTAATGCTTTTTGAAAATAATAATTTTTAATATTTTGTGTCACCTAACTTATCTTTTGTGTCACGTCAATTAATTGTGCAAATTGCATGCCACGCATTCTGTTTTTACGTTATTTTTGACATTTTTTCTTTGAATCTTTGAAAAATCAACCCCGTTGAAGATCTATTTTTTGTCACTTATGCAAAATCACTATATATCTACTTTGAAAAATTGCAATTCACATATGCTACTTTGTGCCAACATGTCCATTTTGTGTCATTATGTGCCATTTTTATTGCCACATAATACAAGTCATGTTATAATTCAAATGTTAAAGGAGAGTTGAATCATATGAATTTTACAAAAGATTACAATGTTACAATTAAAAAAAAGTGGCAGGATTATATAGTAGGTGATATGCCTATGCCGGAAAATGACAGCAAAATCCGAGATTTTATTTATGAATCATGGAAACGCTCTAAAGCATGGCAAATCCCTCCATTTGAAGTGAAGGATAAACGTCTTTCCGATTCTGCTCTAAAAAAACTCCAGAAACGCAATAGACAGCTTATACAGGTCGCTCATCCCTATATACAGCACCTGTACTCCTTTATAAAAGGGACGAATTTCACATTGACACTGACAGATGCAGATGGTTATGTTCTCGATATCATAAGCGATGACACTATGATCCGCGCCCACATGAAAAAGAGTGCCCTAGCCATTGGCTGCTGCAGAAGCGAACAATATGCCGGAACCAACGGAATAGGAACCTGTCTTGCTGTAGGAAAACCCATTCAGATCTATGGCAGCGAACATTACATCCAACCTCATCACGAATATGTCTGCTCTGCAGCTCCCATTCGGAATGTAGACGGGCAAATAATAGGATGCCTTGATGTTGTCGGCCCTATAAGCTTGCCTCACAATCATACCCTCGCTATGGTAAGTGCTTCTGCAGACGGAATCGAAAAAGAGCTAAAAATGACAGAGGCTTATAATCAGCTATCTACTATTACCAATCAAATGCACTCTACCATACAAGCCATAGACTCCGGTATCATCATGTTTGATGCTACCGGCAAAGTTTCTCAATACAACAAACGAGCCTGCCAAATACTAAAACTATCTCCAAATAGTATAGATAACGAAAACATTAATAATATTCTGGAATTTCCCAGTTCGTCTTTCGATTTTCAGAAGGCAGATCAAGATATTCAAAACCTGGAAATTTCTCTGACCACACACAATGGAGAGCTCATCCCTGTCTATCTTTCTCTTTCACACATAAAAAATGAAGGAGAAAAACGCTTAGGTACAGTCCTTGTAATAAGTGAGCAAAGTAAAATCCACAAATTAGTCAATCGTTCCAGCGGATTTACTGCCACCTACACATTTGATTCCATTATAGGTAAATCCCCTGCGATTGAAGCTGCAAAGAATATTGCCAGAGCAGCCGCTCGAAGTACTTCTAACGTGCTGATTTTGGGAGAAAGCGGTACCGGAAAAGAGCTGATGGCACAATCGATTCACAATGCCAGCGACCGAGCCAAAGGACCTTTTATTGCTATTAACTGCGGCTCTCTGCCAAAGGGCCTAATTGAAAGTGAACTGTTTGGCTACGAACGAGGCGCTTTTACCGGCGCTAACAAAGACGGTCAACCGGGAAAATTTGAACTTGCCAACGGCGGCACTATTTTTCTGGATGAAATCGGTGATATGCCTCTGGAATTGCAAGCTTCACTCCTGCGTGTGCTTCAAACGAAAGAAATCGTACGCATAGGCGGAAAACACAAAAAAGAAATTGATGTAAGAATCATGGCCGCTACCAATGTGGATCTTTTAGAATCGGTTAAAAGAAAAGAATTTCGCAGCGATTTATATTATCGGCTTAACGTTTTGCCCATCGAAGTTCCCTCTCTTCGAGAAAGAAAATCCGATATAGAATTGCTGTTAGAAAATTTTGTACTATCTATCAGCAACATAATGGGAAAGCAAATTACAAAAATCGATCCCGATGCACAGGCTATTCTTACAAATTACGACTGGCCTGGGAATATCCGAGAACTGGAAAATGTCATCGAACGAGCGGTAAATCTGGCTCTCCCCTCTGATCACAGCATTACAATAGATGTTTTGCCGACGTCTATTATTGAAGCTTCCAAACAACAGATTGTTCCCGCAAAAACCACGACTAGTACAACAGCTCAACTATTTAGTACTGCCCAACATTCTTCAAAATCCGCAGAAAATGAAATAGCTGTACAAAACGCCCCTCTCGCTTCAGAAAATCCGGTTGAAAACCGCAGCTACCAGCTTATCGTAGAAGCGTTGAAAGCAGAACGCGGAAATGTTACCAAAACATCGGAACGCCTTGGTATCCCAAAAAGAACACTCTACCGCCGCATACAAAAATACAACATTAACAAGTTTCGCCTACTGTAACCCATTGATATTTATTACCCTACATGATGCACGTAATAAGCGGAAAACATTAATAATGTGCTTTCCGCTTATAAAATATCAATAATTTCATAGTTAAGATTTTCAAGAATCAGGGTCTTTTCCATGGCGGCGGAATCATTCTTTCAGAAGTTTCCTTTTCATATGGAAGTTTACCCGGTTCCCATTTTATAAGCTCGATTACCAACCCCCATGTAGTAACCATATATATCCACTCTGTACCGTCTGTCGCTCCGCCGATTTCTTTTTCTACCTCGCCCATTACCATTACATCGTCTCGCTTTTTCAATATTTCGGTAACAGCCTGTATATCCTGCGCATAAAAACATATATGGCACCCTCCCCGTTCACAGGGACGCGGAGCCTCTACTCTTTCTTGCAGCACATTGTCATATTCCAAAAGTTCTATATTTATCGTACCGCCGTGCGTAACCATTGCCATACGCATCGGCGTACTTGCCGGTTTGCTTTCTCCCGGCCACACATAGCCTGCATCATCATAAGGTCCTCCTCGAAATACGAGTTGACAGCCAAATACATTTATAAATAAATCCAATGCTTTATCTAAATCCGGTACGGTGTATCCTACATGGTCTACGGAAATTCGCCCCGGAAGTTTTCCTGTATATTCCATAACAAATATTTCCTTTTTTACCCACTTAACTGTAAACAAATAACCTCATGTAAAAAGTCTGATAGACAAAATATATTTGCCTATCAGACTCAGCTAGAAGTATATATTTATATTTCCCCTCTGGCTTCTCTTTCCGCCAATTCTTTTGTAATCGTTGGAAGCATCTTGTCTAACTTATACAGAGCGCAGAACAGTATCTGTACAAGAGCCAGCGCAATAGGCAGCCATATAAATACGATGGAAATTGCATTCAAGGAAGCCGCAGTCTGCACAGCAGCCGTTCCGTCATATCCGCAAATTCCTAAAACAATGCCAACCATACCGGCCGCAATGCCGCCTCCTATCTTTGAACCGATAGAGCCTGCGCTAAACAGGAATGCATCATTTCTAACATGGAACTTCCACTGTCCGTATTCACAAGCATCTGCCAACATTGCAAATACGAGTCCCCACACTGGAGCAACTCCAAAGCCTCTAACTATTGCAACAATGGTTACTAATGTAACACTCGTCGGATTAATCAACAGTACCAACTGTGCCACAATAACGATAATCATACCGTATAAAATAAGATTTCGCTTACCAGTATATCTTACTAACGCAGGCACTATAAAGAGAATACAAATAATCATAGCCACTTGTTCTACCGTATAAATTGACGATACGTAATTTGTATTCCCCAAAATATACTTCGAATAATAAGATAGAATTGTACTATTAGCTGTTTGCGTAAGTACCATAACGCCCCATAAACCTAAGCACAGAGCCCAATATTTATTTTTGAGCATTACCTTAAAGCTCTCTTTGTTAGTCTTCTTCTTTTCCTGTTTTTCCTCCAGTTCTCTGAAATCCACTCTCTCTTTTGTGAAGAAGAAGCAGAACAGGAGCAGCAAAACTGCAACGGTTGCAAAGATAAATGATGTCTTGATCCACGCACCTAAACCATCTCCGCCAAAGGCCTGTACGATAGGCAGCGATACCGCCGTTACCAGAATACGTCCGAGAGGCGATAAACCCATACGGAACGACTGCAGAATTTCTCTCTGTCTTGTATCTCTGGTAAGAAGAGAACTCATTGAACCGTACGGAAGGTTAAGCGCTGTATACACAACTGTCGTGCATAAGTTATAAGTTACAAAGACATAAATGCCTTTTACCAATTGTGTACAGTCTTGCGGGACTGTGAAGAGCAAAATATATGATATTCCAAATGGCACAGCCATCCAAAGAACCCACGGACGCGCCTTTCCGTGCTTTGAATGAGTCTTCTCTACAATACATGCAAATAAAATATCTGAAACGCCGTCCAGACATCTGGAGGCTAACATAACTATTCCTACAATTGCTGCCGATACTCCTGCATAGTCTGTATAGAACAATGTCAGGAGACTTCCTGTAAATCCAAACACAAAATTACATGCTACATCTCCCGAAGCAAACGCAAATCTTTCGAGAACAGGTACTTTCTGATCACCCGGTGAGCTTGCGGGTAAACGTTGTTCCTTTTGATTTAAATTACCCATTGAAATCCTCCTTTACTTTGTTATCAGGCTTTTTTCCATATATGCCTTGTGCAACATAATAGCCATTTCGGTACTCTTTGTTCCATCATAAACAGTAACTTCCGGCTTTCTTCCGGTCAAAACGCAATCGATAAAGTTGAGCATTTCCAGATAAAAAGCGTCTTCCCAGCGTTCAAGGAAATCAACGATTCCTTCTTCAGCAATGTATCCGTCCTTATATATCTGCAGTCTGTTTCTTCTTGGAATGGCATTTATCCTCAAAGTTCCCTTTGTTCCGATAATTTCAGCTTCCACATGGCTGCAAGCCGCAGCTTTTCCGACATGAATAGTAGCGCATGTACCGTTTTCCATGCTTGCCAATGCTATAGCATTATCATAATCATCATAATCTGCAAATTCTTCTCTTACATACGCGCCGCCTGCAGCATAAGCGCTAACTATTTCACTGCCTAAAAACCATCTTGTTAAATCGCAATCATGGATACCCATTTCAAAGAACCACGGGTGAAATGCACCGCTCTTGCATTTATCAAGCAGTTCATCGATAACAGAAATTCCATCAAGACTTGTGCTCTTAAAAAGTACCGGTTTACCGATTTCTCCCGCACGAATTCGCTTCATGGCTTCTGCATGAGATGGATCAAATCTTCTCATAAATCCCAGCGTAAAGATTTTACTTCCATTTTTCTCTACCGCTTTCTCAACTTCCTTGCATTCTTCCGGAATTAAGGAAAGCGGCTTCTCGCAGAAAATATTAAGCTTTGCGTCACAGGCCTTTATGATCAGATCCTTATGTGTCTGTACATTTGTTACGATTGCCACTGCATCAAGTTCTTCCTTTTGCAACATCTCATCGTAATCCGTATAGCCTTTGGAAACACCGTATTTTTCCTGAATCATCTTCACTCTGTCAGGGAATACATCGCATACAGCTACTACCTCTGAATCTGCAATTTTATTCTGCAGATGTCGCACATGCAGTTCACCTAAGTTTCCAAGTCCTACTACTCCAACTTTTACCTTTCCCATTTTTTTCTCCTTCCTGTGCTGTGTTCTAAATAGTCAATGCTGCTCTATACCCTTCTTCAATGGCATCCAGTGCATTGCCTGCTTTTAGCGCATCTCCTACATAAACAACTTCATTTACAATTTCCTCCAATACCCCTTTTAGTTCTGTATTAGCCCTCATTCCTATCGCAGTAATTACATAATCAAACGTTCCTAAACTTTCACTTCTACCGTTTTTTTCCACAGTAATCGTCTTGTCTTCTTATAAAGCAACTATTGTTATTATTATCTCTTAATAATTTTTGTTAACACTATATGCGTTGCCATAGTAATTAAAATCACCCATACAGACTGTAACGGGATAGACACAAGATATGTAAATATCAAAGAACAGGCTGTACCAAATAATAGTGATACATTTGAACTTATTCCCACCGCTGGCATATTTTCTATTGGCTTGATTTCCATATTTCTTTTCCTGATAAAATAGAATTCTGCAATTGTTATTCCTACCAATGGTCCCATCAGCGAACTCACAATATCTGTAATGTTACTGATAAAGTCAACGCCTGCACCATACATAATATAGAATGATACTGCCGCTACAAATAACGGAATAATAAAAGCCGCCTTTTCTCTTGAAATATGTAAACACTCAGAATATGAAATAGAATACATATAATTTGCAGCAGGAGTCGTATTCCCCTGTGCCACTATTACAAACAAGTTTCCAATGATAAATACTGCCCCACCTATCGACAGGCAAATATCTCCAATTGTTTTCATCCCTGTTCCAATAAATCCTACCTGACCTACCATAAAACATAACGCGATGAATAACGCGCCGCAAATACATGCAATGACAATACTTTTGGTATCCTTAGCATCTCTTCCCAAATCGATCATGCCAACATAAGCTGCCATCCACATGCCAAACATAATCTGCGCACTACTGAAAATCCCCAGCGAATGCTCTTCAGGCACATATGCCAAGAGAGCATCAAATCCTCCTGCTGAATTCAGAGAAATGAAATAAATTATCACGAATAGAATGATTGCAACAGGGATTGATAGTGTTGAAATCCATTTTAATCCTGTAATTCCAAAAATTCCTCCTACAATTGTGAGTACCAGCATAATTACGATTGCAATGCAAAATCCTAAATTTTTTAAAGCAGATCCTTCAGGCATTAAATTATATAAGGCTTGTCCAGCATTGAAAAAATCATAACACGCCCAAAATGACTGGCAAAAAGCGAAAATCAATGAACTTAAGACAAAACCACGACGTCCGAAAATAGACTTCCACAGTACATCCTTTGTTTCCCTTGTCTTATATCCTACCCAACTAGTCAACGATGCAGTGCCCGCGGCCAAAGCTGCAGCAATCAATATTCCAATCACACCTTCTACAAAAGTAGTC
>Ga0192264_1063_pt1 | contig 28972 bp, 24 predicted proteins | sample Koala_Koa23_J3_FD_131267 | JGI IMG/M metagenome (GOLD analysis project Ga0192264, IMG submission 131267) | Enriched cells from koala feces incubated with labeled cellulose particles, San Francisco Zoo, California, United States - Koala_Koa2-3_J3 ... | reverse complement strand
CTCCCAAATGCCCCGAAAGCAGTGAAATGCAGTTGAGTCCCCTTTCGTCCGCTACGATGACAGCTGGATCGGTCTTTTTATCCGCCACGAAAGGGGCTATCGCTCTTACGGCTATACCGCATGAGCTGACGAATATTATGGCGTCCGAATCGCCGAAACGCGCCGCTGTCCAGTCCCGCAAGCTCTGCTTCGTGCTTTCCGTGATAAACCTGCTTTTGCAGCACAGCGTGATATTGCTTCCATCATTTTTTCCCGTAAGATATTGCGCTATCCGCTGAGCCGTATTTCTTCCCTGTCTACTGAAGCAGATGATACCGATATTAAGGCCTCTGTCGTTCATATCACACCCGTTCCTCCTGATCTGCTTATGGACTTTTAACTTCCCGTTATTCCGGTTATTTTCGAAATGTTATACCGGTCCTTCCAATATTACTGTTTCCCGTTCCTGAACTCCGTCGTGAATCCGGAGTCGTAAAGCTTTGATTTGTCGTAACCGCTGCACGCCACGACGTCGCCGATTATGATCAATGCCGTCTTGGTTATACCGTTTTTTTCGGCTGTTTCAGCAAGAGTGCCGACCGTACATACGAACGCCTTTTCATCGTCCCACGTCGCTTTATATACTATCGCCGCCGGAGTATCCTCTCCGTATCCTCCGGCAACGAGCCTCCCGCTAAGCTCTTTCAGAAGACCTGTGCTGAGGAAGATCACCATGGTCGCGTCATGTGCAGCAAACGATTCTATGCTCTCACGCTCCGGCACCGGTGTCCTTCCGGCCATCCTCGTAATTATCACGCTCTGGGAAACTCCCTGCAGCGTATACTCGAGGTTGAGAGCCGAAGCCGCGCCGCAAAACGAGCTTACCCCCGGACAGTAGTCGTACGGTATTCCCCGTTCATCGAGCGCATCCATCTGCTCTCTTATGGCTCCGTAAATGCAGGGGTCACCCGTATGAAGCCTCACGACCTGCTTTCCCTTATTCGCAGATTTCGTCATCACGTCCAGCACCTCGCCGAGATCCATCTCCGCGCTGTTGAACACCTCGCATTCCGCTCCGGCGTATTCGAGAAGCTCAGGGTTGACGAGCGAGCCCGCATATATGATCACATCCGCTTTCTGCAGATAATTCTTTCCTCTCACGGTTATGAGGTCAGCCGCGCCGCTCCCCGCTCCTACAAAATGTATCGTCTTCATGCCGCTTCGTTACCTTTCTTCACATCTTTATACTTCTTTACACTTCGTCTGTTCCGGTATAGCGTTTCGAAAATAACCGGACTTTATACACCGCATTTTTCTCCGTTTATCCTTTCTATCAATCTGCGGCAGCTTGCAGTCTCTCCCAGATAGCCATGAGCATTGGAGAAAATCAATGCTCCCGTCATTATCCTGCCGTAGCACCTGTTGTCTATATAAAATGCGATCTTATCGCATATTTCCTTCATCGTTTCTTTGAGCCTGCCCTCCGAGTCCACTATATTCAGCGCTTCCTCGGTAGTCGCAGCACTCAGTATCTCAAGCGCCGCCTGATGCGAGATCCCTGCTCTCATAGCAGCGGCAGCCATTATCTCTGCTCTCGAATCGGCATTCCTGGAATGCGTATTCATTATCCCGCCTGCGACCTTGATAAACTTGCCTATATGAGCTACGAAAAGCAGCCCCTCGGCTCCGCATGAAACCGCTGCGTCTATCGTCTCTCCGACGAAATTGCTGCACTTTACGGCCTCCGTAACAGGAAAATCATCGATACCCTCGAGATACTCCCTTCCGTAATTTCCGAGTATCGCAACGATGTTTTTCCGTCCCATCGCTACCTGCTGCCTCATCTCTATTTCCATACTCTCTATGAGCGCAGCCTCGCTCATGGGCTCCACTATCCCCGACGTACCGAGAATGGATATGCCTCCCTCGATACCGAGTCTGGGGTTAAAGGTTTTCACGGCGGCTTCCTTTCCTCCGGATACGCTCACCGTTACCTTTATGCCTCCGCCGTATCCGGCTTTTTCCGCTTCATCCTGCACTGCCTCAGTTATCATCCTTCTCGGCGTGCTGTTTATGGCGGCTTCTCCCACAGGCTGCTCAAGGCCGGGTTTCGTGACTATGCCTACGCCCTCTCCGCCTGTGATCGTTATTCCCGACGGCATCCTTTCCACCGTCGCTCTGACCGTCATTCCGTCCGTCACATCGGGATCATCTCCCGCATCCTTGACGATCCCGCAAGCGGCGGAATCATCTGAAAATCCGGCTTCGACAACCTCCAACTCAAGCTCTATACCTTTCGGCGTCATGACCCTTACGTAATCTATCATATCGCCTGTGAGCATCATATGCGCCGCCGCCTTCGCCGCAGCTGCCGCACACGTGCCCGTCGTATAGCCGAACCTCATGCGTCTGTTGTTTTTCAATATGTAATAGGGCTCTATACCCGTCATGTGCTCCGTTTTTTTTCGCTTATTCTTATCTTCCGGTTTTTCCTTATTCCTTTGCTTATCTCCACTCATATTGCTTCGAGCCTTTACTCATATCCGCCGCTTATTTTCTTTAAACGTGAATCGTACAGCTTGCCCGCTTCTGCCGCCATTCTCAGGATATCCGCCAGCGCAGCGTTCGTCTCTCCGATCTCCGTACCTGCATCGATGACCATGCTGCACCTTTCAACGGCGCGAACAGCCTCCCCGTACTTCTCATCGCTTATACGGCAAAACGGCTTTTCCGTTATCACCTCTGAGGCCAGCAGTCTCGCCAGCTGATAATCTATATCGTTAGTATATATTATCCCCGCGATAAAAGCCTTGTCAAGCCTCTGCAGCATCCTGTAGACCTTCGTGCCGCTCCCGCCCGATGAAATGACAAGAATATCCGCATCGCCCTCAGGCTTTGGCATCTCTATGCTTCCGAACATCGGATCAAAATACCCGTTGTCTATATCGTAAAGCTCCCTTATCCTTTCCTCTATAAAGATCTCATCGGGTCTTCCGTAGCTGAATATACTCTCTCCCTTTACGCACACTATCCTGTCGGAAATCTTCTCGGCGAGGTCTATTTCATGGAGCGACATTATCACTGTTATATTCTTTTCCCTGGCCATCCGCTTCAGTATGGACAGCAGCTCCAGCTTGTACTTGATGTCCAGAAACGAAGTCGGCTCGTCGAGAACTATCACGTCAGGCTCCTGACATATCGCTCTCGCCAACATCACCCTCTGCCTCTGTCCGTCGCTTATAGCCCTGAAATCCCTGCTTCCCAGCTCGAGCGCATTCACCGCGGTCAGAGCTTCGTCCACCTTTTCCTCATCCTCGTACGACAACACGCCAAGTCTTCCCGTGTACGGATATCTTCCCATAGCCACGACATCGTGGCATGTCATCATCTCCGCCTTTATCCTCTCTGTAAGAACTACGGCCATGCGGCTCGCAAGCTTCTTGTACGACAGAGTCTTTATGTTTTTACCGTCGAAGTTGACGTTGCCGCTTATGGTATCGAGCTGGCGCGTTATGCTCTTTAGTATCGTGGATTTGCCTGCGCCGTTGGGTCCTATCAGCGTTACGATTTCTCCCTTGCCTATATCGATGCATATATCCCTGATGATGGCTTTACCGCTGTATCCGACGCTGAGATCCTCTATTTCAAAATATACGTTGTTCATATCCCGCTATGCCTTTTTATCATCATGTAAATAACTACCGGTGCTCCGAAAATAGATGTTACCGTGCTTATGCTCAGCTCTACCGGAGCAAATGCGGTCCTCGCTATGAGATCGCATACCATACAGAAAACAGCCCCGCATATAAATGAGCCGGGTATTATCACAAGCGGTTTTGACGTTCCGAAAGTGCCTCTGGCTATAAATGGAACAGCTATGCCGACAAAAGATATCGGCCCCGCGAACGCCGTGACGCACGCGGACAATACGCTGGACAGCAGTATGAGCGCAGTCTTGAATATTTTCACATTCACGCCCATGCTCTGGGCGTACGCCTCTCCCATCTGAAATGCCCCTATCGGCTTGGACATAGCCGCGGTTATCAGAGCCGTTACACCTATGACGATAGCCGCTATCTTCACGTTGTCCCAGCTCATTCCCGAAAAGCTCCCAAGCGACCAGTTGTGAAGGTTCACTATATCGGAATCGTTTGCAAACGTCACGACAAAATCGGTCACAGCCGAGCATATATAGCCTATCATTATTCCCGCCACCAGCAACGCGGCCATGCTCTTTATCCTTCTTGATACGAGCAGAATGAAAGCCGTCGACATCAACGCGCCGATAAAAGCTGCCGCTATCATATGAAACGATGTCATCGTTTTCATATGCTGCAGGTAATATATCATCACCAGGGCTACGACCATCTTCGCACCCGATGAAATCCCCAGCACATACGGACCCGCTATGGGGTTTTCAAAAAAAGTCTGAAGCAGGAACCCCGAGAGGGAGAGAGCCCCTCCCAGGATCGCTGCCATGATGATTCTCGGCAGCCTTATGCTCCAGATTATATTTACTTCCTTCGTAGTGCCGTCGTGAAGGAATATGGCCTTCGCTATGCTCGATACCGACATCTGCACTGTCCCTATATTGATATTGAGTACCGTCACTATACAAAACGCCGCTATGAGCAGCATGAAAACAGCCGTATATCTGCTTCTCCTGCGAAAGCTTTCACTGTGAAAGCTCAGCGGCTCGGCCTCCATTCGTTTTTTATCGGATAATCCTCTGCGCAGCATAAATTACTCCATCTTCGTTAAAAATTCGAGATTCTCCGTATCGCTGTCCGTAAACACCGCATTGAACTCCAGTATCATCTGTCCGATAGCGTCGCTTCGCTGATACAGCGAGCTTCCCGTCTTCCAGCAGTTACCGCTTTTGACCGCCTTGAAATCTTCAAATACGGAATCCTTTTCTATCAGATCGTCTATGCTCTGAACCGTGCTGTCGATGTTTCCGTTGTATATGATATAATCGGCATCCGCCGCGCCATCGTAAAAGGTTTCCATCGACATCGAAATCGAGGTGCTGCCTTCATCGTCGTTGAGATCATCGAAGACATAATCTCCTCCTGCCATCTCTATCATCGCCGAAATATAATCGCTGCTGCTCCTGACGACTACCTTTCCGTCCGTAGTCACATAGAAGAATGCCACCGTCTTTCCGGTGTCCTCAAAATCATCGAGCCCGGCTACCATTTCTTTCTGCGATTCAAAGTATTCCGCAGCCTCATCCTCGTGCCCCGTCATCACGCCGTAGAGCTTTATCCACTCCGTTCTTCCAAGCGGGCTGGTTTCATAGCTGGATCTGTCTACAAACACGGGTATGTCCAAATCCTCTATCATTTCCTTGACCTCCGGGGAGTGATAGATCATCGTCGATTCAATAGCAAGTCCGCATTCGTTATCGAGTATCAGCTCGTAATCGGGGCTGCTGTATTTTCCGGCATAGACGATGCTGCCCTCGTTCATTGCAGCGGCAGCGTTTTCAACCGTCCACGAGGATGCCTCCACTGAGCTCATGGTTACATTATCCAACGCGCCCATGGCGTCAAAGAGCGACATCGCCGAGGTGGCCGCCAGGTAAATATTTTCCACAGGTGTCTCAATCACGATCACATCATCATCGAGACCGTCAGGCACATCGCCGCCCTCGGGCACGAGAAGATATTGTGCGTCGTCGTATACGTCTATAAACGCGTATCCGTCCTCGTATTTGTAAATGTCAAAGCACTCCGCATAATCGAGCTCCACCGTCTCCGTATACGTAAGACCTGCGATCTGAGGTGCCGTTCCTCTTTCGCTTTCACCGTCATCCGCGCTGCCGCAGCCGTAAAACACCATAGCCATGACAACGCACAGAAGCAGTACCGCTATTTTATTTAACGCTTTGTTTTTTTTCATATCCGTTACCCGTATCCGCCTGATTTCTGTCAGGCTCTCCTGTGCATTTCCCGCATCAGTCGTTATTTATCAGTTATTTATCAGTCGTTACTGTCGTTTTCATCAAAATACGTTACGGCTTCGTCAAGACATCCGAATACGGCTCCGTAAACCTTTACCCATTCCGCCTGCGCCGTTTCATCCGCTTCCGCTTCAGCTCTGCATATCATCACAGGTATCTCAAGTGTAGCAAAGCGAAGCTCCATCTGCTCCAAAGCTTCCGTGGCTTCCTCTACAGCATCTTCGTCTTTCTCGCCCTTTGCCGGTATCACGCTTTCATCCAGCAGCGCGAGTCCTACCTCTTCATCCACTATCTTGCTGTAATCGGGCTCTTCAGCATTCTCCTCAATCAAAATGCTTTCTTCATCTATACCGATAGCTGTCAGTATATCCGTGATTTCCGTATTTGTCGCATATGCTTTCTCAACGGGCAGTGTGATGACAATGCACTCCTTTTCGATTCCCGCCGGAAGCTCCGCATCCTCAGGCGCGATGAGGTAATTTACGACATTGTTCTGAGAAAGCTCCGCCGTTATCTGATTCTGCGTTTTGGAGACTTCATTTCCTTCCTCGTCGTATTCGCTATCCCCGGAGTCCGACGCTGTGCTGTCATCCTCTCCATCTCCGTAATCCAAAGATGATTCAGAGGATATGTCCACCTGTACCAGCGTGATATCGCCCTCGTATTTATATATCTTAAAGAGCTTTGCTGATTCGATATCCACTGTCGATTCGTACTCAAGTCCTATGATTTCGGGAGCTTCCTCTGACAGCTCAGTCTTGCCGATCGTGTCGCCGCTGAGCACCACGCTTCCTCCGTCACCTGCCGCCGCAGCTGCCGCTGAGTATATGTATATAGTGTACTGTACCCAGTGAGGAGTGCTCATGGCTGTCGTCCTACCGATGATCGTATTGTTGGCGTTGAGCTTTACGGGGATCTCAAATGTCGAATTCCCCGAGCCGATATTGTAATATACAGTTCCGTTCGCCTTAAGCATGTCGTAATGCGTGCTTCCGAATTCTATTGTAGCATACGCCCTGCCGTTTTTCACCGTGATCTTGTTACACTTGATGTACGACAGCTTTCCGGAGCCTCCCGACCAGCTGAATTTATCGGCAGTATACGTCCCGTCAGCGAGATTGGTCGCATTGCTCACGGCAGCCGTGTTAGCGCTGGCGCTCACCGTCGTCGATTTTGACGATGATGAAGATGAGCTCGTAGATGAGGTGGTTTTCTTGGTAGTAGGCACCGTGGTTGCCGATGAGCTTACCTTCTTCGCACCGCTCGTGTAGAAGATTATCTGACGGTCAAACCAATTGCCCGATTTGGTACTGTGCGCCGCAAGATCTATCCACGTATTCATCTGATTTGCACTGATGTTGAACGTGTACGTATAATATCCGTTTGATTCCTTATACTTTATATACTTTGACGAGCTCGCTTTAGCAGCGCTCTCCTTTGTACCGAGATAGAGCTTATCGTAGGAAGTTCCCGTCAAAACTATGGTCACGGTCAGTTTGCTTCCCGATTTCACGAGCGTTACGCGTTTTTCTCCCGATGAATTGGTCGTTATGTTGAACATATTGCTGTTTGTATCCGCCAGCACCTGATACGTTCCGTCCGCCCAGGTAGCCACCAACGAAGCGCCTCCCGTCGTCGTACCTGAACTGCTGTCGGAGCTTCCACTGTTGCCGCTTTCCGTACCGGAGGAATCACCGTCTCCTGATGTACCGCTGTCCCCGGACGAGCCGCTGTCTCCTGACGGATCATCGGTATCATCATCGTCGTCATCGCTTATGATCGAGCTTATCGCATCATCGCCGGAATCAGCTGTTGTTGTTTGTGAATTTTCATCTATTGTAATATTTAATGTATATGAGATCAACCTGCTCATTTTATCAGAGTAGGCCTTTATAGTATAGTCCTGATTTATTTCCACAGGCACAACGAAAGTTGATGTTCCTTCATCAACATCATTTTTTCCTGAATATGCAGTCTCTCCAATAGTTATGTTTGAATAATATGCACTTGTAATAACGATTTTTGCCTTTGTCTTATTTTCGGAAATCGTTACATACTTACAAGTAATCAAGGTGCTCTTATCACTACCGCTGCTATTCACACACGTATAGCTAGATGGTATATACGTGCCATCCGCTATCGTATTATTGCTTGCCGCCTTTACCGATTTAGTTTCGCCGCTGTCCGCTGAGGCGCTTACCGCCGCTTCTCCGGTCGTATCGTTTGACGCTGCGGCAGACACAGCGTTTCCGCTCTCTTCAACCGCTTCTTCTCCGGTCGCTTCATCGTTTTCCGCATTGCCTTCCGAGGAAACGCTGCCATCTTCTCCTGAGGCGGCTGCACCGCTATTATCCTCATCGCTGTTTCCGGTTCCATCAGCACTCTGCGCTGCCTCCTCCTGTGCAGCCTCCTGCGTCTCGCCGCTTGCCTGCATTGCCGCTTCCTCCGCAAACGACGGTGCTACCATGCAGAGCACGACCATGAGTGCTACCAGAACCGGTAAAAATTTTCCTGAAATCCTGTTGATTTTTATCAAGGTTTTCTTCCTTTCCGAGTTTTTTGCTTTTCTCTTACTTTAGTTTTACTCTTTTACTCTTAATTTCTCCATGTGTTTTAAAACCCGATGATTATAGATGATTATATAATAGGGCAACCCCTAAGATTGCCCTTTTACATAATACGTTCATCATACGTTTATCGATTCCTATGCTGCTTTATTCCTCCAGAGGCTCTGGATTCGATACGCTTACCTTGTGATCGTACCATACTCCCTTTGTTCCAATCAATGCCAAATCAAACTCCTCATCGAGCACCGTTACGGGAACATCGAATCCGTAAACCACATCCGTCGTTCCGTCGCCGTAATCCACGGTATCTTCCGTCGGCTCAAGCAGCTCTGCGCCGTCTTTCTGAGCATCCTCGGCAAGGCCCACGTACAGATTGACAATATTCTTGGACACGAGCGTGATATGTACCGTCATCTCTCCGTCCTCTACCGTCAGCGTACCCTTGCCGTCATACGCTTCATTTATGTGGAACATCGTGCTGTCCGTAGTAAAATCCACGCTGTATACTCCGTCCTCAAGTCCGTACTCGTTTACTGTGCTTTCGCTATCACTGCTACTACTGCTATCGCTGCCCGAACAGCCCGCAAAAGCGAACGCCATAAGCACGATAAGCGTAATAATTCCAAGCAGCTTCATTACCTTTTTCATTATTTAAGCCTCGTTTCTATATGTCTGTTATATTCTTTCAGCTCTATTCCATAGCCTCTATAGCCGCCGCAGTATGCTCAACGTACAGCTGCTGGATGGCGGATATTTCTCCCAGACCTATGATCTGAGTATCTACGCTCTCAAATTCGCCCGACGCATTGAACATGCTCAGCCACGAATCATCGTCATCTCCTGCCATATCGTTGTTGGCGTGGTCTCCGGCAACTACCATAAGCGGACGAAGTATCACATTCGTATAGCCTGCTTCCTTTACAGCCTCAATTATATCTTCGCATGCAGTGCCCTCAGGCTCACCCTCAACAGTGCCGATGAATACGTTGTCATATCCGAGCTCGGACATCTGAGTCTGCATCTGTGAATATGTTATATTAGCAGTATGTGAAGTTCCGTGTCCCAGCAGAACGAGCGCAGTTCCGTCTTCATCCATCTCGGCGTCATCGGCATATCCCGCTTCTTCAACTGCCGCTTCAACTACAGCCTCGGCTACTATTTCCTTGTCCTCGTTGATCACCGTCGCGTCGGAACCTACCTCGCCGAGAAGCGGTTCTGCGATTTCAACCGATTCAAAGTTGTCCTGATATTCTTCAACCGCCGCTACGAGTTCATCGTACTCAGCTCCATGCATGAGATGAGTAGGCTGTATCACGAGATTTTTTACGCCGTTATCCACAGCTCTCTGCAGAGCCTGGTCAACATTGTCTATGACCTCTCCGTCACGAGACTGGATATGATTTATGATTATCTGAGCTGTAAACGCTCTCCTTACCGACCAGTCGGGGTTTGCTTCCGCTATAGCATCCTCAACGGCTTTAATGCTGGCAACACGGCTGTCGTTAAACGATGTACCGAAGCTTACTACAAGAATTTCATTTTCCCCTATATCATCCTGATTTCTCGGATCGTCAAGCGATGCGTCTCCTGTATCTCTTCCGAAATAATCCGGGTCAGCATACTCACCCTCTACCAACTCCTTCTGCTCGTCCGTAAGCGCGTCCCATGCTTCCTTCGCCTGTTCGCAAAGCTCATCGGTGTCATCGGTTCTTTCCTGAACGTAGATGGAGTCGATCAGAGCTGCCACTTCATCTGCGGCCTCCTGATCGGCATCGCTTGAGCTGCCGCCGCATCCTGTCAGTGAAAAGCATACCATAGCCGCCGCCATCGCAGCTGCTAAAATCTTTTTTTCCCTTTCATTTTTTCCTCCTGATAAATAGTCATTTTTTCAAGTCCTGCTGAGTTCAGTTAATTATATCACATTATATCCTTAATTCAATCCATTTAGGCATTCGATTTTATCTTGGTTAGCACCTAATTATGATGTATTGTGCGCTATTAATCGGATATTTTACATCTTAAGCATAACACTTATCAATATTGCTCTAACATAACAGTCGAAAAATGAAATTTAAATACTTTTTACATAATGCCGCTTAAAAATAATCTCCTTTTCTTATTTCTTCAAGATAATCATCGTTGATTGCCGCCTCCTCAAATGTCGCCATGCTGTTCATAACATCGCAGGCTCCCCTTATCACCTCAAAGGCAATGGGACATCCGCTGCCCTCACCCAGTCTCATGTCGAGATCAAGAAATGGCTTCACACCTAATATATTCATCGCATGTGAATAACCTCTTTCAAATGATTTGTGAGAAGCAAACATATAGTCAACCGATTTGGGCTCTATGATATACGCAACCAGAGCAGCTACAATAGATATGTAACCATCTATGACGACCGGCATCTTATTTGCTGCCGCTCCTACAAAAACGCCCGCCATAGCACATATATCAAAACCTCCGACTTTCGAAACGATATCGATAATGACCTCCCGTGCTTCCTTGCGCTCACCATAGATCCAACCTTTTCCAAGCTTTCTGTATTCTGACGAAACATCGTCGACAATTCTTTTCTTGATTTCAAAGCTGCTGTCGTTAAGACCGCTGCCTCTGCCGCATGTTTCACTGCTATCCATACCCGTAATAGATGACAGGACCGCCGCGCTGGTGGTAGTATTGCCTATTCCCATTTCACCTACTCCCACTATATCAAATCCGTTTTTCTTTGCCGAATCAGCCATTTCTATCCCTATTCCCATAGCTCTCACAGCTTCCCCTGCTGTCATCGCAGCTTCATGTGCGAGGTTAAATGTTCCTCTCCTGATTTTTCTGTTTATGATTTTATGTGTATCTCTTAGGGGAATTTCATCATAAAGCTCATCGGGAATATCGCCTTTCACACCGACATCGACAATAAGCAGCTCACTGCCGAAGCTTTCCGCAAGCGTTCCGACACCCGTGAGCCTCCTCGTGAAATTTACGGTCTGCGACACAGTCACACTTTGCGGTGTAGATGCTACGCTTTCCTCTGTCACGCCGTTATCCGAGCACATTATGATCACACATGATTTTTTTATTTCGTTACATACTTTACCGGTTATTCCCGCCATTCTGATTCCCATTTCTTCCAATCTACCCAGGCTTCCCGGCGGCTTTGCAAGGGTATCCTGCCTTTTACGCGCCTCATTCATCGCCTTCGCATCTGCCGGTTTTATAGAATCCGCAATTTCATATAGATCATTTTTCGTAAACATTTTATTATCCTTTCCCGCTCATCACCTCTAAAGCCGAGTCCGTTATTCCGACATGTACAGAAACCCTGTATCAAAATAAATAAAAGAACTTTCAATCCTCCCAACATATTGTATCATAAAGCAAAGGCTATTGAATCAATAATGTATGGATGCTTAACCGGTAAATATTGATTATAAAAATGGCAACAGCCGCATCAATAAATTGATGCAGCTGCTCCTTTACGGTAATACCGTTAATACTCTCTTATTATTTTCACTTACAGCTATCATAAAGTCCGGTTGTTTTCAAAACGCTATGCCGGAACTCATTTTATAGCTTCTATTATTCAGACATCAGCTTAGTCCAGTAATTATCGTAAATCGTAGCTGCGTCACCTACATCAAGTTGTAAGAAATAGTTTTCTTTCACGCTTGTCGGTATATCCAATGCGGGAGCCAGTCTGTAATCGTCGTCCATCAATTCTACAGCGGCCTCGTTCGGGCATGTATAGGCGCTTCCCAGCTCGTCCATGCACCACTGGAGGTTATCGGCCATCACCTGTGCATCCAGCATATAGTTCAGGAACGCCTCAGCGTTTTCCTTGTTCTTTGCTCCTGCCGGGATTACAAACTCATCAACTCCAAGCTGTACAGCATCAGTCAACTCAGCAACTACCAGAGCGTCATCACCCATTTCGGCGAATGCCCTTGCAGCCTGACCGTCGAACATTATGCCTACCGATGCGCCGCCGTTTATGAGCAGCGTTTCAGCGCTGTCGGAGTCAAGTGCCGCGATATTAGGCATCAGCTCCTGCAGCCATTCGTAAGCTTCACCGATTTCATCTTCATCCGTGCTGTTAGGATCGTATCCCAGTGCTACCAAAGCGATAGGGAACAGGTTTCTCTGTCCTGTAACGGATGTGATCTGTCCTTCAAGCTGCGGATCGAGCAGATCCTCGTAGCATGTTATCTCGATAGGACAAGTATCCGGATTGTAAACCACGTATACATAGTTCATCAGATACGGTATCGCGTATTTGTTTTCCGGGTCAAACTCTCTGTATTTGTAAGCGTCTCCGAGGTTATCGAAGTTCGTCAGGTTGTCAAGATCTATCTCCTCCAGATATCCTCCCTCGATAAGGGACGTTATATCAGCGTCGCACGGCATAACGAGATCGTATTCATCTCCTCCGCCGCTCGTAATCTTAGCTGCCGCTTCTTCCGAAGTGCTCATATACGATACGTTGACCGTAATGCCGGTTTCCTCTTCAAATCCGGAAATGAGATCAGGTGACATGTAGTCCGACCACATATAGATGTTGAGCTCTCCTGTTGATTCACTGTCACTGCCTCCGCAGGCTGAAAATGCGAATACCATCAGCATACAGGCTGCAATCGCAATGACCTTTTTTAAATGTTTCATAGGTTTCCCCTCCTTTTGCTCCAAGAGATTTCCTAAAATTAAAAGTAAGTTTTTATTTTTGTAGAGGCTTTCCTTCTATAGATAGCCTGAACAAGACTGTTTAATAATATACCGGCAAGAAGCACCAATACCATTAGTGTAGTCAAGGCATTGACCTCCGGACTCAAGCCTGTCTTCACCATTGAAAGTATCTTTATAGGCAGCGTCGTCGAATGCGTTCCCGCTACGAAGTTGCTTATTATAACATCATCTATCGACAGCGTAAACGACATGAAGGCGCTCGACATTATCCCCGGAACCAGCATCGGAAGTGTGACACGGAAAAAGGTCACTATCCTGTTAGCTCCCAAATCCATCGAAGCTTCCTCTATCGAAAGATCCATTCCCGCCATCCTTCCGCGCATTATTATTATCACAAAAGGAATGCAGAATGTGGCATGAGCCAGTATCATAGCGGTCATACCAAGCGGCATATTCACCGTTTCATACAGCATAAGCAGTGAAATACCGAGCACCACCTCCGGTATCACGATGGGAATGTAAAGTGAGTTGCTTATCAGCTTCTTGATTTTAAACTCGAACCTCACCAGACCCATAGCGCCGAGAACGCCTATCACTATTGAGATAGCTGTTGCAACAACAGCAACTACGATGGAGTTCCATAGATACGGCAGCAGATCAGAGCCGTTAAAGATTTCTTCATACCACTTTGTGGTGAATCCTGCCCAATAATAATTGTTTCTCTGATCATTGAATGAATATACCATCATCACTATGATAGGTATGTATATGAAAAGAAATACGATTATGGCAAATACATTGCTCCACCTGTCAAAGGAACGTTTCCTTCTCAGCCGCTTGCTCAATCTTTTTTTTCTGCCATCTAGCACACCTCCAGATCGTCAAGCTTACCGACTCTCGTATATATCCACAGCATGGCCAGTGTGATGAGGATAAGCATGATAGCCAGCGATGCTCCAAATGGCCAGTTTTTGGTTACAAGGAACTGATTTTTAATCAGCGTACCCACCAACATAACCTTACCGCCTCCGAGCATTTCCGGTACATAGTACATGCCAAGCGAAGGTATGAACACGAGAAGTATGCATCCCACGATGCCAGGCATGGTCTGCGGTATCGTTACCCTTCTGAATGTCACGAGCGAATTCGCCCCCAGATCCTTTGAAGCTTCTATCAGCGACTTGTCCATTTTCTCTATGGAAGAATACAGCGGAAGCACCGAAAACGGAAGCATCGCGGTCAGAAGGCCGAAAAGCACTATTCCGTCGCTGTACAAAATGTCCAAAGGCTCGGATATGATATGCAGCTTGAGCAGCATAAGGCTTATGAAGCCGTTAGGCATCGCCAGCAAATTTATGCTGTAAAGCCTTACCAGCGAGCTCGTCCAGTAAGGTATCATAACGAGCATGAGCAGCTTCGCCGCAAGCTTTGACGGCTTGCTCGCTATCCAGTAAGCAAGCGGATACCCGAACAGCAGACATATCACCGTCGTCAGGAACGCCAGCTTCAATGATTTCCACAGCACCTTAAGGTAAACTGGCTGCAGCATTTCCTTGTAATTGTCCAATGTGAAAGTATATTCTATACCGCCGTAGACCGTTCTCGTCATAAAGCTTATGAACAGTATGTAGATAAGCGGCAGCATAACGAATATTATCATCCATATGGATATTGGTCCCGATGTTACGAATATAGGCAGCCTGCTTCTAAACGGTTTTTTCCTGTTTAAGGTCACAGCACACGTTTGATCGTTTTCCATAACGCACCTCCTACGCCTTTATAGCTGTAACATCGTCCATCTCCCAGTGGAAGAAAAGGATGTCGCCTTCGTTGCATGTCGAATCCATCTTGACCCTGTTCACCTTCACATCGTAGCCATTTTCCATTGTCACAAGGGTTCTGTACTGAGCACCCACATATATGACGTTTTTAACCTGACCTTTAAGTGTAAATCCGTCAACGGGCGTTTTGCTGTACTGCATTACCTCCGGTCTGATGCACATGTGTATTTCTTCTCCTACCGTTAAATCATCAGCGGGAACCATACCGTTTCCAACTTCTGTTTCCACCGTTGCCACTCCATTATCTATAGAAGCGACCTTCCCCGTCAGGATATTGGATTCACCTATAAAGTTTGCAACAAATTTTGTCTTCGGTTTCTGATATATCTCCGCCGGAGTAGCCAGGTGCTCGATAACGCCCGCGTTCATTACGGCGATACGGTCGCTCATAGTCATGGCCTCTTCCTGGTCATGAGTAACGTATACGAAGGTTATGTTGAGCAGCTTCTGCAGCCGTTTAAGCTCTATCTGCATCTGCTTTCTCAACTGCAGATCAAGAGCTCCCAGCGGTTCATCCAGAAGCAGTACCTTGGGATTGTTTATCAAAGCTCTGGCTATAGCCACGCGCTGCTTCTGTCCGCCCGACATGGCATCTGGCTTTCTACCCTCAAATCCCATTAACTGAACAAGTTGCAGCATTTCCTTTACACGTTCCTTTATTTCTTCCTTAGGAACCTTTTTTACGGTAAGACCGTATGCGATATTATCGTATACCGTCATATGAGGGAAAAGCGCATAGCTTTGAAAAACCGTATTGACGTCTCTTTCATACGCTTCCTTGTCTCCGACAGCTTCTCCCTGAACGAGTATCGATCCGCTCGTCGAATCCTCAAAGCCCGCGATCATTCTCAAAATCGTAGTTTTCCCGCATCCGGAAGGCCCGAGAAGCGTGAGAAATTCGCCCTCCTCTATTTCCAGATTCAAATCCTTTATTACGTGATTATCACCGAAAAATTTATTTACATTCTTTAAGCTTACTATAGGGTCGGACATTATATTATCTCATCTCCTAACTGAATTTTAATATTCAAATTGACGGTAGTATCTGCGGAATTCCAGGCTGTGTCCCGTATTCAGCTCATAGTGAGCAGCCAGCCTTTCCGTTACCAGCGCCGTAAGTATCATCGGAGAACAGATCACCTTGAACTCATCATCGATGCCCTTTAGATCGTAATCCGCAATATCTATAACGGTGAGCTTATCGGTAAACTTCTCGCAGAATTTCTCCACTCTGTTGTCCAGCTCTCTGTATTCGTCAACGCCCTTAAAGAGGAAAACGGGAACATCCTTTTCAACCAGTTCCAGAGTGCCGTGGAAGAAATCAGCAGACGTTACCGCTTTAGTTCTAACCCACTGCATCTCTTCAAGTATGCACATCGAGAAAAGATACGTTTCACCCCAGAGAGTACCTGAACCAACGAAGATATTGTACGGCTCCTTCGCGTAAGCCCTGGCTATATCCGCAGCCTTGGGGTCAAATTCCTCCCTGATTCTTATCAGGTTATCGAATATGCCGCCGATTTGGTCCGCGAATTTTTCGTAATTCGGGAATTCACCACGGTTCGCGAGGAGCTTGAGTGCCAGCATAAAATACATCACGTATGAATGCTCGCAGTCGCCGCATGGATTAGCTATCGTATAGGTAAGCTCCTTGGCAAGCGGTGTCTCCATATCCTTGCTGAATCCCACAGCCTCGATGCCCATGTCCTTGCACATCTTTACGGCATTGAGTATTTCCTTGGTGTTGCCCGATGCTGATGCTGTTATCACAAGGGAATCCTTAGTGAGAAATCGCTTGTCCTTTTTCACACAGAGCTCCGCGGCATTTTCCAAATATATAGGCAAATCCGTATAGCGCTTCATAACGTGAACTACAGGATGCCATTCCGCCCAGGTTCCTCCGATACCTATTATAACGATATTGTTGTAGCCCCTGGCCGTAACCGTGTCCGCCAGTTTCTCAATGTCTGCCCTCTTGCTGTATGCAAGCTCGCCTTCTTTTTTGTACTTTTCGATGTCAAAATTACGCATAATAAACCATACCTCCGGCATATATTTTTTTATTAGATTAACACTTTTTTTACAATTTTTCAACAATTTATCTACAAATTAGCATCAAAATGTAAAATTTGTTATTTTGCTGCTTTTCATACGTTTTTCAATATTTAGCAGCAAAACCGAAAGCTCCCTCAGTCATGCACACGGACGCTGAAAATTCGGCCGCATATTCAAACACCCTCTTCATATCTATTTTTTTAATTGAACTGTTTTTCGTATAGCCGTTTCTCAGCAAAGCTACTACAAAAGCAGCAAAGAACGAATCCCCTGCTCCCATCGTATCGACAGCCCCAACTCTTTTTACGCTTCCTTTATATGTACTGTCCCCGTCATAAAGAGTCTGTCCCTTGATACCATGCGTTACGAGGACCAATTTCGTTCCCAGTGAAATCACCTTGTCCTGCACCGCTTTGGCTTCATCATCATCCATCTCCTCAGCCGAAAAAAGCGCTATATCGATGTACGGACAGATTTTGGAAAGATATTCGTCCGTTCTGTATTCAGGCTCCGCAGAAAAATCATACGTTTTAACAGCATCGAGAGACTTCAATTTTGCTATCTCATCCTCCATAGACGCATAGCATCCGCAGTGAACCGCATCAAATCCCTCAAGATACTCGATATCCTCATCCGTAAGCTTAAGAGGCTTCCATTCACCTTCTCCGTATTCGCATCCCACAAAAACCCTGTCACCGTCGCTCAGAATCACATCGCACCTTTCCGTCGTGATCCCCTTTACAGGATATGAGCGACTTAAGTCTATATCCAGCGATTTTAACGAATCGTATACGAACCAGCCCTCTTCCTCATCGGCTATCAGCCCCAAATAGGCCGCTTCCGCGCCGCATTTTTTCGCAAAGACAGCAAAGTTAACAGCATTTCCACCCGGAAACATTATCCGTTTATTAGTATAGCGATCCACCACATTATCCCCGATTCCTATTACTTTCATCGTGACTCCTTCCTGATCATACAAGCTTATAGTTTCTCACCGCTTGTGTCTTTATTTCATTATACATAAACATCCGCATGATTAAAAGCGCTTCTTTTCCGGTTTTGAAGCCCTTTACTCTCAGATTATAAGTGTAACAACATACGGCGATGATATGACGTAAATCATACGGCGAAAATCAAAAAAGCCTTCCTTTTGTCCGTTGAAAGAAACGCCGTTTTTTGGTATAATATGTATGTAAGGTGCGTTGCTTGCAGCTGAATACTCAAGCGTACATACGCATGCAATCGGTTGCGTGAGCCGCACTTTTTATTGTCTGTAATACGGAAGGAGCTGCAATGTTTATGGAGCAACATGAATTTGAAAAAGGAAAATATGTTGTATACGGCACTAACGGGATTTGCCTGATCGAAGATATAAAGCTTATGAAGTTCGCATATGACAGCGATAAGAGCACATATTATATCCTTAAGCCGGTAAGCAGCGATGCTTCTACCGTATATGTACCTGAAAAAAACGAGGAGCTTATGGCAAAGCTCCGCCCTATCATGACCAAGGATGATATTCACTCGCTGCTTTTAGGCATGAAAGGCAAGGAGATTCAATGGGAAAACGACAGAAGATACAGGACAGAGAGTTTTCACGAGATTCTTTCCCAGGGGGTCACACAAAATCTTCTGCTGATGATAAGATGTATATATATGAGAAAAAAAGAGCTGATGCCACTGGGAAAAAAGCTGCCTATGACGGATGAGAACACATTGAAAACAGCGGAAAAGCTCGTAGAAGAGGAATTCGCCTACGCGCTCAGCATAGAGAAAAATCAGGTAAACGAATATATCCGCAATCTTCTGGCTGTATCCGACGAGATAGCGCAGTAATTGCACGGAGCATATAAAACAATGCTCTACATTAATACCGTATAAAAAACATTTAAGATGAAACAGAGAAGCACGCCTGTAGCAGTGGGCAAAAGAAACGCTGCTGCTGTCCATTTCAGGCTGCCTGTTTCTTTTTTTATTGTAAGGCACGTCGTCCCGCAGGGAAAATGAAAAAGGCAGAGAATGACTACTGACATCGCTGTCTGCATGTTCCATCCGCAGCCGACCAGTATTTCATGAAGCTGGGCGAGGCTGCCGTAATCGGTCAGCGTGTTTGCCGACATATAGCACATCAGCATGATCGGAATCACTATCTCATTCGCCGGAAAGCCAAGAATGAAAGCCGTTATGATGACACCGTCCACCCCTATTATTTGTCCGAACGGCTCCATAAAATCTATAAGATGATTCAATATGGATGCATTCCCTACTTTTATATTCGCAAATATCCATATGATTATTCCAAATGGCGCGGCTACCGCTACGGCTCTGCCGAGGACGAACAGCGTTCTGTCCATTACGGAACGCACGATAACGCTGCATATTTTCGGTCTTCTGTACGGAGGAAGCTCAAGCACGAAGCTCGATGGCATTCCCTTTAAAACCGTTTTTGACAAAAGCTTAGATATCAGTAGCGTCGCCGCTATACCGCATATAATGACAAATGCTAATATACAGCCGGCCTGCAGGGTTGCAAAGGCAGCCGTCCCCGATATGAAAAATATCGAGATCATTGCTATCAATGTGGGAAAGCGCCCGTTGCACGGCACGAAATTGTTCGTAATGATAGCCACAAGCCTTTCTCTGGGCGAATCTATGATACGGCATCCCGTAACGCCGCATGCATTGCAGCCGAATCCCATACACATGGTGAGCGCCTGCTTTCCATGCGCACCGCAGCGTTTAAAGGTGTTGTCGAGATTGAAAGCCACCCTTGGAAGATACCCGAAATCCTCCAGGAGCGTAAAAAGAGGAAAGAATATAGCCATCGGAGGAAGCATTATGGAAATAACCCACGTCAATGTACCGTAAAGCCCATCCATCAGCATCGATACGAGTCCTGAGCCTACACCGGCAGTCTCCAGGCCAAGCCGCAAATATGTACCTAAGCTTTTGAACACAAAGGAAAGCGCCTCGGAAGGGTAGTTCGCACCTATCATCGTAAGCCAAAATATCACCATCAGCAGCAATATCATTATTGGAAAGCCAAAGAAACTCGATGTCACGATCTTATCCAGCTTCCTGTCAAAACTATGCGGGTTCTCTGCCTTTACGCTCACACACCGGGCATATATTTCATCTATATCTATATTTCTATTGCTGTCCGTATCGGTTATATCGATATCAGCTTCGGTTTTCTTACTGTTTTCACTAACAGGTTCCATGTTGCACGCTGCCGGCTCATCCTCTTTAAAACTGGGCGCCGCTTCATCAGTACTTTGAAAGCCGCACAGAACATCGAGGAGTCTGTCAAATCCTTGTTTTGATCTGGCAGACGTTCCTACTACCGGGATACCCAGAAGCTCCGCCAGTTTATCTGTATCCGGCTTTATACCCTTTTTTTCGGCTTCATCCATCAGATTGACACAGAGGACGGCATTGTCCGTAACGGACAGCACGTCTTTTACAAGGATAAGGTTCCTCTTAAGACATGTGGCGTCGGCAACTATCAGGACGATGTCAGGCTTGCCCGAACGTATGTATTCTCCCGTCAATGCCTCATCCGGAGATGTTGAATCAAGCGAATATGCGCCCGGCAAATCGACAAGATCGAGCAGCACATCACCGCGTTTCATCTGACCGGAAGCTACCGCAACGGTTTTTCCGGGCCAGTTACCGGTATGCTGCTTCATACCGGTAAGTCCGTTGAATACCGTGCTTTTTCCCACATTCGGATTGCCTGCCAGGGCGATAGTTATTTTTTTCATGCGAACACCTTTCCCGAGAAGTAAAAAAGCACCTCTCTGCAAAAAGTATATGAATGCTTTTTCAGAAAGGTGCCTGTGCAGAAATTACTCAGACCGAGATGCTATCATTATTGAAGCTGAGTCCTCATCCCTCAATGCCAGCACCGCTCCCATTATCTCATATGCGCATGGATTTTTCGCAGGGCTTCTAAACAAAAGCTTTACGGTCGAGCCGGGGAATATACCGTATCCCCGCAATGTATTTATATCCATGCGATTATCACCCACGGACTTGATCACATATTCCTTTCCGGGTAACGCACCCGTAAGAGATATACAGCAGGTATCCATTATTTACCTCCTATTTTAAACGGCTCGTGCTTCGTGCGCTCGCACTCTGCCGGCACTGTATTTTTTAATAAAATACTTGCCAATATTATCATATAAAATGTCTTGACAATGCGTGCCTAAAATGATAATATAATTCTCGCAGTGAATTTCAAAAGTCATTGCACATGCGGCGGTGTAGCTTAGTTGGCTAGAGCGTCCGGTTCATACCCGGAAGGTCGGTGGTTCGACTCCACTCGCCGCTACCATGTTCCGATTTAACAGTCGGATATTACGGGCGCTTAGCTCAGCTGGGAGAGCACCTGCCTTACAAGCAGGGGGTCACAGGTTCGAGCCCTGTAGCGCCCACCATTTCGGTCCGGTAGTTCAGTTGGTTAGAATGCCAGCCTGTCACGCTGGAGGTCGACGGTTCGAGCCCGTTCCGGATCGCCAATTACTAATTTGGGAGGCAACTCCCTTTTGGGCGACATAGCCAAGTGGTAAGGCAGAGGTCTGCAAAACCTTTATTCCCCGGTTCAAATCCGGGTGTCGCCTCCATTTATGCAAATTACAGACATGCTTCGGTTTGATCGAGCTGTGGTAATAACCGCAATAAAATGATATGGTGGGTATAGTCAAGTGGTTAAGACAGCGGGTTGTGGCTCCGTTATGCGTGGGTTCGAATCCCACTATCCACCCCATTGAGTTTATTCTGAGCATTGTCCGATTTTAAATGTTGGGGTATCGCCAAGCGGTAAGGCAATGGATTCTGATTCCATCATGCGCAGGTTCGAATCCTGCTACCCTAGCCAAATAAAAACCCTGAATCTTACAAGAAAATTGCGGGATTCAGGGTTTTTTATCGAAATACTTCTCTCTGATCATTGCAAAAAAGATACTACTGCAAATCGAACCTTCCATATTATCACTAGGACCTGCGAATCAGCTTTGCAACCGCCTCTATCCCCGACGTATGCGGAAACATATCGACCGGCGTTGCTTCTTTAAACTCATATCCCATTTCACCGAGCAGCTTCACATCACGTGCCAGCGTAGCCGGATTGCACGAGACATATACTATCTTACCGGCTCCTGTACGAACCGCAGCCTCCAGCAGCTCCGGCCTGCAGCCTGCCCTCGGAGGGTCCAAAATCACGATATCCGCGCTGCGTATCATCTCTGCCAGCTCATCATCTATGTCCGGAAGCTTCTCATATGCGCATGGATTTTTCGCAGGGCTTCTAAACAAAAGCTTTACGGTCGAGCCGGGGAATATACCGTATCCCCGCAATGTATTTATATCCATGCGATTATCACCCACGGACTTGATCACATATTCCTTTCCGGGTAACGCACCCGTAAGAGATATACAGCAGGTATCCATTATTTACCTCCTATTTTAAACGGCTCGTGCTTCGTGCGCTCGCACTCTGCCGGCACTGTATTTTTTAATAAAATACTTGCCAATATTATCATATAAAATGTCTTGACAATGCGTGCCTAAAATGATAATATAATTCTCGCAGTGAATTTCAAAAGTCATTGCACATGCGGCGGTGTAGCTTAGTTGGCTAGAGCGTCCGGTTCATACCCGGAAGGTCGGTGGTTCGACTCCACTCGCCGCTACCATGTTCCGATTTAACAGTCGGATATTACGGGCGCTTAGCTCAGCTGGGAGAGCACCTGCCTTACAAGCAGGGGGTCACAGGTTCGAGCCCTGTAGCGCCCACCATTTCGGTCCGGTAGTTCAGTTGGTTAGAATGCCAGCCTGTCACGCTGGAGGTCGACGGTTCGAGCCCGTTCCGGATCGCCAATTACTAATTTGGGAGGCAACTCCCTTTTGGGCGACATAGCCAAGTGGTAAGGCAGAGGTCTGCAAAACCTTTATTCCCCGGTTCAAATCCGGGTGTCGCCTCCATTTATGCAAATTACAGACATGCTTCGGTTTGATCGAGCTGTGGTAATAACCGCAATAAAATGATATGGTGGGTATAGTCAAGTGGTTAAGACAGCGGGTTGTGGCTCCGTTATGCGTGGGTTCGAATCCCACTATCCACCCCATTGAGTTTATTCTGAGCATTGTCCGATTTTAAATGTTGGGGTATCGCCAAGCGGTAAGGCAATGGATTCTGATTCCATCATGCGCAGGTTCGAATCCTGCTACCCTAGCCAAATAAAAACCCTGAATCTTACAAGAAAATTGCGGGATTCAGGGTTTTTTATCGAAATACTTCTCTCTGATCATTGCAAAAAAGATACTACTGCAAATCGAACCTTCCATATTATCACTAGGACCTGCGAATCAGCTTTGCAACCGCCTCTATCCCCGACGTATGCGGAAACATATCGACCGGCGTTGCTTCTTTAAACTCATATCCCATTTCACCGAGCAGCTTCACATCACGTGCCAGCGTAGCCGGATTGCACGAGACATATACTATCTTACCGGCTCCTGTACGAACCGCAGCCTCCAGCAGCTCCGGCCTGCAGCCTGCCCTCGGAGGGTCCAAAATCACGATATCCGCGCTGCGTATCATCTCTGCCAGCTCATCATCTATGTCCGGAAGCTTCTCGAGCCTCTCGGCTGCCTCGTTTTTCTCATCCTTATCATCTGCGTCCAACCCGTAATCCACATACGCAGGCAATATCGCCTCGGCCTTACCGCAAATATATCTCGCGTTTACTATGCCGTTTATTACCGCGTTCCTGTTGGCGTCGAGCACTGCCTGCTGTACAGACTCGATCCCCACGATGTACTCTGCACTGTCCGCACAGTACAAACCTATGGAGCCCACACCGCAGTACAGATCGAGTATTACAGGCTTTCTCTGCCCATACGCTTCAAATTCACAGTATTCCCTGACCTTGTCGTAGAGCCGCTTCATCTGTACAGGGTTTACCTGATAAAAGCTCTCCGGCGATATTTCAAAGCTGAGATGGCCCAGGCTGTCATTTATCGAAGCTCTTCCGGCAACCACCTGCATTTTATCACTGCCATCTCTCCTTTTATCGTTCAGTACAACGCTTTCCAGAGAATATCCGACATCGTATACGGCATCATCCAGCATCCCGATCAGCTTCTGTACGTTAGGAATGCCCTTTCCGTTTATTTCCAGAATGACCATGACCTCTCCGCTTTCGAATCCGGTCTTGACTACCATGCGGCGCATAAGGCCCTTTTTCCACCTGGGATCCCACGCCGTTATATTGTCTTCCTCCATAAATCTTTGCAAGGCGGCAGCAGCAGCAACGGCCGCCGCCGATTGTATAAGGCAGCTGCAGCCGTCGGCTACATCGCGGCTTCCCGCATGAAAAAAGCCCACAGTAGGCTTTCCGAGATTCTCAACTATGCCGCCCTTTTTCGTTATGATCCCGCCTGCGCTCACCGAAAACTGCGCCTTGTTTCTATAGCGAAAGCAGCCGTTTCCTCCGTTATCCTCCGCGGACATTCCTATAATATCCCTCACTACGGGGGATTCTATTTTCGCTATCCTCCTGAGTTTATCACCGACCTGTCTTGCTTTCAGCACAAGCTGCGCTCCGTACTCCAGCCCGCCGTACTGACATCCGCCGCAGCCCTCATCAAATGAATCGCAGTCAAACTCTCCCGATCTGTATGGCGATTCCTCAACTACTTCTTCGATCCGTGAAAATCCGTAATTTTTCTTGACTTTGGTGAGCTTCACACGCACGACATCGCCAATCACCGCAGACGGCACGAACACCGCAAAGCCATCCGCCTTGCCTATGCCCTGCCCCTCGCTGCTCATATCCTCTATCTTTACTTCTAATATCTGTCCTTTTTCCATTTCGATTTGTTCCGTTTATTTTTAAAGCTCTTTTGCTATCTCCTCGATTCGCCGCAATCTGTTGTTTATCCCGGACTTGGAAAGCGGCGGCGATATGAGCTTTCCCAGCTCCTCTATCCCCACATCGGGATTCTCAAGCCTTACCTCTGCCGCTTCCTTTAGCTTTGCAGGGAGGAAATCGAGCCCCCTGCTCTCCTTTATCTTATTTATGCTCATTATCTGCTTTTCCGCAGCCCTTACGGACTTATCTATATTGGCGTTATCGAGATTATTGATACGGCAGGTCTGGGATTTCAGCTCCTTCATCATCATTATCTCATCGAACTTGAAAAACTGACCCGACGCACCCATAATGCCTATAGCGTCTCTCACCTGCTCGCCCGATTTCAGGTAAACACCGTAGCCGTTCCTGCGCTCGATCGTTTTCGCGTTTATATCGGTAAAGCTGTTGAGCAGCCGTCTCAGATCTTTGGCAAGGTTTTCCGTTCCCGCGCTGATTTCAAAATGGTACTCCTTTTCCGGATTGTTTACCGTACCGCCGCCGAGAAAGGCACCGCGAAGATATGATTTACGGCAGCACTTAGTCTTTATCAGAGCATCGTATATGCCGTCGCTGATAACGTTCATACCCTCCTTGACGATCAATATTCCCGTTTCCCTCAGTATCTGCTCACTCAGGCTCTCAGGACCTATGGAAAGTATGTACGCATTCCCTCTTTTCAGAGAACTGCCCTGCCCCATTTCCACCGATGTATCTATTGAAAAATAATTTTTTATCAGAGTTTTGTAATGCCTTGCGACCGCAGGATTGGGCGTCGTCATGGCTATTTTGAATTTTCCTCCGCCTGCAAGCCTGATGCTCCCCGCTATGCGCATGAAACCGGCGATTTCGGCTAACATACAGCACTTTTTTTCAGGCATCACTCTCGCCAGCTCGTTCTTCGTCTCAGATGCAAATGACATTTGCGGCCTCCCTAATAAGTCAAGCAGCTTTTCTCCTCTATAAGCTCTACAGATCCCTGTGCTCCAGCGTCGTTCTCCTACCCAGATTTTGAAGTCTTTCATTGATTTCATTAGCGACGGCAACAGACCTGTGATGACCTCCCGTACATCCGATACAGACGCTGAGACTGTATTTGCCTTCTTTTATATAGAACGGTATCAGCATCTCGATCATATCTATAGCCCTGTCGAGAAAATCCTGAGTCACCTGATGCTTCAAAACATAGTTTTTGACCTTGGCGTTGTTCCCCGTAAAGCTGCACAGCGATTTAACGTAGTACGGATTCGGTATGAAGCGCATATCAAATACCATATCACCGGCCATCGGCGTTCCTCGCTTATAACCGAACGACATGATATTTATGATGAAAGAATCCGCATCCTCTCCTACCGTCAGCAGATGCTTTATTTCATCCCAGAGCTGCGATGTCTTCATATTGGATGTATCTATTACGTAATCGGCATTTTTCCTCAAAAACTCTAACCTGACACGCTCGCGCTTGAGACCTTCGGCGACGGTGCCGCCCTCAGACAACGGGTGATTTCTTCTCGTTTCGTTGTATCTTCGCAAAAGCGTCCTTTCAGATGCTTCCAGATACAGGATCCTGTAATCTATCCCGTTTTCTTTCAGCTCTTTTAAGGATTCCTTCAGATCGTCGAAGAGTCTTCCCCCTCTCACATCCATACCGAATGCGACCTTGTCTATCCCCTTGCCGTTTCCGGTCAGGTCTATGAAGCTCTGTATCAGCGCCGGCGGCATATTATCTATGCAGTAATATCCCATATCCTCCAGGCATTCCATCGCTTTGGTCTTTCCGGCTCCCGACAATCCTGTAACTATTATGGCTTTCATTTTATCTCCTCTATATTCACTATACGATCTAAATCGAGTCCGGCTTTCACTGCGCGCTCCAGACCGCTTTCAAAATCACCGACACGATCAGGAGTATGCGCATCGCTGCTGATGATGAATTTTACGTCCTTTACCTCCGCAGCTATCCTGATCTCCTCCTCCGTCATGTGTCCGTGCCACGTATTTATCTCCATAAGCGTATCCGTCTCAGCGCATACCTCGGCAATAGCTCTGATATCAAACGGGCCTTTATCACCGGGATGAGTCAGGATGGAAATATCGTTGCTTTTCAACGCATTTATCACCATATCCGTATTGCTTTTCTTAAGCTTCTCCTCGCCGTATCTGAAGCCCTTATTCCACAACCAGTTCCTGATGCAGCTGCATCCAAACAGACCGTAATGGTATCCGGCTATTACAAAGTCAAATTCCTCAAATTCCTCCGGCTTTATATCAAGCCCGCTGCCCGCTTTTACTATATTGGCTTCAACGCTCATTCTCACATTGAGCTTAGGGTATTTGACGTTCATGCGCTCGATATCGTTTCTTAAGTTTACGAAATCGCCTCTGTTGACGCCGTAAAAGAGATGTCCCGGCCCGTGGTCGGAAATGGCTATGAAATTCAGTTTTTTGTTGAATGCCTCCCTTACATTCTCTTCCACAGAGCCCTTGCCGTGCGAATATGTCGTATGTGTATGCAAATCGTAGACGAGTCTGTATCTGCCCGTATTATCCAATTATCCTTACCTCCGTCTCCAGCTTCACTCCGAATTTATCAAAGACCACAGCCTGCACGATTTCCATCAGCTGCAATATATCCGTTGCGCTGGCACCGCCTCTGTTGATTATGAATCCGCTGTGAAGCTCCGACACCTGGGCTCCTCCTACAGTCAGTCCCTTTAATCCGGCATCCTGTATCAGCTTTCCCGCAAAGTATCCCGGCGGTCTTTTGAAAAAGCTTCCGGCGCTGGGAAAATTAACAGGCTGCTTGGAATTTCGCTTTTCCGCCAGCTCGCTCATCCTGCGTCTTATATTCTCTCTGCAGCCCTTTTCAAGCTGCAGCTCCGCTTCAACTGCTATATCGCCGGTATCATGAAGCTTCGTATGCCTGTACTCCATCTGCAGCTCTTCCGGCGTCATGTAAAATTCATCGCTTCCGTCCGCAGAAACTACCCTGACCCTGCGAAGTATATCGGCCATTTCTCCGCCGTATGCCCCGGCATTCATAAATACAGCGCCTCCTATGGAGCCCGGTATTCCAGACGCAAACTCAAAGCCCGTCAGCTCAGCCTCAGCCGCCGCCCTTGCAACTACCGACATGAGCGTTCCTCCGCCGCATATCACCGTATTTCCATCTGTCCTTACATAGTCAAAGCCGCTGCCTATCCTGACCGCAGCGCCATCGTATCCGCTGTCTCTAACCAATATATTCGACCCGTTGCCGAACACCATATGCGGGTATTCTTCCCTTGAAAGTATACCCAGCACCGCTTTCAATTCATCAACGTCCCTTGGACTCACCATCATCCTTGCGCTTCCGCCCGCTCTGAAAGAAGTGTATTTTGCCATGGATGCGTTCTCTTCTATATCAATATCGGGAATCTCATTCTCGATCCTATTCCTCAACGTTTCCGCTCTCATCGTCATTTCCGTCCTTTTTTATTTTTATCTTTCTATTTTTGTTCCTGCTTTTAGGTTTTTTCACCGTATATTTATCCACCTTGTAATCGGACAGCTTAACCGAAAGCCCGCGATCCGTCAACCTGTTGTCCACAGCCTGAGAAACATATGCATAAACAACCGCAAAAACCGGCACTCCGACTATCATTCCCACAAAGCCGAAAAGCCCTCCTCCTACGATTATTGCAAAGAGGACCCAGAAGCTCGCAAGCCCTGTAGTCTCACCCAATATCTTGGGACTGAGTATATTTCCGTCAAACTGCTGCAATGCCAGTATAAAGATAGCGAAATATATGCACTGATGCGCATCCACCGTCAGCAGCAGCAACGCTGAGGGAATCGCTCCGATAAACGGTCCGAAGAACGGTATTATGTTCGTTATACCTATTATGCAGCTTATCAGCAGAGGATATTCCCATCCGAATATGTTCATGAATATGAAACATATGACCCCTATGATAAACGAATCTA
>Ga0192264_1062_pt1 | contig 29042 bp, 28 predicted proteins | sample Koala_Koa23_J3_FD_131267 | JGI IMG/M metagenome (GOLD analysis project Ga0192264, IMG submission 131267) | Enriched cells from koala feces incubated with labeled cellulose particles, San Francisco Zoo, California, United States - Koala_Koa2-3_J3 ... | reverse complement strand
TTCCAGACGCTTGCGTGCTATAGCCTCGTCTATCTCATCCGATACGTCCACTACTCTATTGCCCAATGAGATATGATTTTCCTTTATATACAGCGCGGACATAGCCTGCACCGCAAAGCTGAGGTCCATTATCTCCGCCGGATGCCCGTCGGCAGCAGCTATGTTCACCAGCTTGCCTTCGGCTATGACGTTTACGGATCTGCCGTTTTCCAAACCGTAGCGAACTATATTGGCTCTAGCCTCCTCCTTGGAAACCGCCGCTTTTTCCAAACCGGCCATATCTATTTCCACATTGAAATGGCCTGCGTTCGCCAGTATCGCCTCATTCTTCATCTTAAGCATATGCTCTACCGTTATCGTATGCTTACAGCCTGTAGCCGTAACGAATATATCTCCAAGGGCAGCGGCATCGCTCATCGGCATCACATCATAGCCGTCCATCTTAGCCTCCATAGCTTTCACAGGGTCTATCTCCGTGACTATGACGCGTCCTCCCAGAGCAGCAGCCCTCATTGCTATGCCTCTTCCGCACCAGCCGTATCCCACTACCACGACTGTCTTGGAGGCGATAATGAGATTAGTGTTTCTCATTATGCTGTCCCAAACCGATTGACCTGTCCCATACCTGTTATCAAAGAGGTGCTTGCATTTGGCGTCATTTACAGCAACCATCGGGAACTTCAAGGCTCCTTCCTTTTCCATCGCCTTGAGTCTTATGACGCCCGTAGTCGTTTCCTCACAGCCTCCGTACACCTCCGTCATGAGATCGGGTCTTTTGCTGTGAAGCATCTCTACTAAATCGCCGCCATCATCTATGATGATATTCGGTCTATGCTCCAGACACATTTCTATGTGCTTCATGTATTCCTCGTCCGTCGCTCCGTGGTACGCAAATACGCTCAGCCCTCTCTCGACGAGAGCCGCCGCCACATCATCCTGCGTCGAAAGGCTGTTGCTTCCGGTCACCGACATCTGCGCACCGCCTGCAGCTAACACAGGGCAGAGATACGCCGTTTTCGCTTCAAGATGTACTGACAAGCTTATTTTGACATTTTCAAAGGGCCTGTCCCGTTTAAAATCATTCTCAAGCGCTGAAAGAAGCGGCATATTGTTTCTGACCCATTCTATCTTCCTGTGGCCGGAAGGGGCCAGAGCTATATCTCTTATATCGTACTCCATAATATCTACTCCACCGTTACCGACTTTGCCAGGTTCTTCGGCTTATCTATATTGCAGCCGCGCTCCCTGGCCACATAGTATGCGAACATCTGCAGCGGCACTACCGCCAGCGCAGGAGACACATCGTCGATACACTCCGGTATGTATATCACCTCGTCCGCCACCTGCTCTATCTCGGTTTTCCCTTCCTTCGCCACGCTTATCACTCTCGCCCCGCGCGCCTTTATCTCCTCGACGTTTGATACCATCTTCTCGTAAAGGGAATCCTGCGTCGCCAGTGCAAATACCAGCGTGTCCGGCTCCATCAGAGCTATCGTTCCGTGCTTGAGCTCTCCGGCAGCTATCGCAAATGAATTGATGTAGGATATTTCCTTGAGCTTCAGCGAACCCTCATACGATACTCCGCTGTCCATTCCCCTGCCTATGAAGAAAACCTGCTCCTTGTTGTAATATCTCTTCGCAAGTCTCTCTATATCATCCGCCGAGTCAAGCACCTTCTCTACCTTTTCAGGCAGCAGCTTAAGCTCCTGCAGTATCCTTTCGTAATGCTCTCCGTCTATCGTACCTCTGGCGCTTCCCATGTATAGCCCTATCAGATACATGCATATCAGCTGAGTCGTATATGCCTTTGTCGAGGCTACTGCTATCTCAGGTCCCGCCCATGTGTAAAATACATCGTCGGATTCCCTTGCCACGGAGCTTCCCACTACGTTCACCACCGATAATATGCGTGCTCCCTTTCTCTTCGCCTCTCTGAGCGCCGCCAGCGTATCAAGCGTCTCTCCCGACTGGCTTATCGCTATGAACAAGGTCTTGTCATCCACGATAGGATCTCTGTACCGAAATTCAGACGCTATATCCACCTCAACAGGCAGCTTCGCCATCCTCTCTATCACCGTTTTTCCTACGAGCCCTGCATGGTATGCCGTCCCGCAGGCTACTATGTATATTCTCGAAAATCCCTCGATGTCCTCCTTTGTCATGCTTATTCCGTCGAGGTTTATCCTCCCGTCTTCGTTTATCCTCCTGCTCAGTGTCTCGTATATTGCCTTCGGCTGCTCGTGTATCTCCTTGAGCATGAAGTGTTCGTAGCCTTCCTTCTCGGCCGCTTCCGCATCCCAGGTGACGTGAAGCACATCGCGTCTTACACGCTCTCCCGCTTCATTGTAAATAGCTATGTCGTCCTTCGTAAGCACTACCGTCTCGTTGTTTTCTATCAGATATACCTCTTTAACATATTTGAGCATTGCCGGTATATCCGAGGCTATGAAGTTAAAGCCCTTTCCTATCCCCGCTACAAGCGGAGCATCCTTTCTCACGGCAACTATTTTGTCAGGTTCATCCGCTGCTATCACGCTGAGAGCATATGCTCCGTTCATCCTTTCAACTGCTTTGTTTACCGCAGGCAGCAAATCTCCGTCGTAATACACTCCTATGAGATGGGCTATGACCTCGGAATCGGTCTCAGATTTGAATTTCACTCCGTGCTCCGTTGCAAGCCATTCCCTTATTTCCTGATAATTCTCGATGATCCCGTTGTGTACTATAGCGATAGAGTTATCTCCGTTGCCGTGGGGATGCGCGTTTACATCCGATGGCGAGCCGTGAGTCGCCCATCTCGTATGACCTATCCCTACGGCGCTGTCAAAGCCCGCATCGCCTATTATCTTCTCAAGATTCGCTATTTCCCCGACATGCTTCCTTATCTCTATTTTTCCGTCTATGGGCAGCGCTATTCCGGCAGAGTCATATCCTCTGTATTCAAGCCTCTTGAGCCCGTCTATTATCTTTTCTTTCGCGTGGCTTTCGCCTGCGTATCCTACTATTCCGCACATACTTATATCCTCCTATACAAGCTTTAAGGTCAAAACCTATCCGAACTTTCTGCCAATGAGCTCAGATAAGCTTTCCGCCAGTCCTGTAATATGCTCTACATCCTGCCCCTCCAGCATGACTCTCACCAACGGCTCCGTTCCGGAAGGTCTTATGAGCACTCTGCCGAGTCCGGCCATTTCAGCCTCCATATCGGCAATCGCCTTCTTCACTTCCTCATCTTCCATATATATTTTTTTGTTTTCATTCTTCACCCTTGCATTTCTGAGCACCTGAGGAAATATTTCTATCTCATCGGAAAGCTGCGACGCTTTCTTTCCCGACATCACTACAGCCCTCAAAAGCTGCAGCGAGGAAAGTATACCGTCTCCTGTCGTAGTATAGTTCAGAAAGATTATATGTCCGGATTGTTCTCCTCCTATTTTACCGCCTGTCTGCAGCATTTTCTCCAGTACGTACCTGTCTCCGACCGATGTGATATCTACCTTACAACCGATGCTTTCCATGTATTTGTGAAATCCTATGTTGCTCATCACCGTGGCCGTCACCAGGTCATCCGTCAGCTGTCCGCTTTCCTTCATCATCTTAGCGCATATACATATGACCTTGTCTCCGTCTATTATTCTTCCCTTTTCATCCACCGCTATCAGCCTGTCGGCATCGCCGTCATAGGCAAGACCCATAAACGCCTCATGCTTCACGACCTCGCGCTGAAGTTTTCCCGGACTTGTCGAACCGCAGTTATCGTTGATATTAATCCCGTCCGGCTCGTTACCTATGAGCACTATATCAGCGCCCAAGTCGCGATATACTTTCTCGGCGACACCGTACGCTGCTCCGTTGGCACAGTCTATTACAAGCTTCATACCCTTAATATCCGCGTCCATCGTCGACTTCAAAAATTCAGCATACTTTTCACTGGCATCCGTATCCACTTCAAGACATCTGCCAAGCTTATCGCCCGTGATATGCTCATTTACATCTATATCCCGAAGTATTATGTTCTCTATCTCATCTTCTATATCATCATCAAGCTTGAAGCCATCTCCGTTAAAAAATTTTATTCCGTTGTATTCAAAAGGATTGTGAGAGGCTGAAATAACGACGCCCGCATCGGCCTTATATGCCTTGACGAGATATGCGACAGCCGGGGTCGGAAGCACTCCAACCTTTATCACATTTCCCCCTACTGCCAGTATTCCTGCGCTGAGTGCGTCTTCAAGCATATCTCCGGAAAGCCTTGTATCCTTTCCTATAACTATCACCGGCTTACTGCTCTGCCTGCTGAGCACGTATGCTCCCGCCTTTCCCAGCTTAAACGCCAGCTCGGGCGTCAGCTCGGAATTCGCTACACCTCTGACTCCGTCAGTTCCAAACAATTTTCCCATAATTTACGATTTCTCCTGTTAAATATCCATTGATTTTTCGTTAATGATAAGATTCTACTCTTCCGTCAGCTCGACCGTAACCGTTACTTCGCTGTCTCCATTATATAAATATACGCCGTAAGGCAGATTCAATTCCACATTAATTTCTCCCGACTCCGTGACATCGGTCATATCTGCTGTACCCGATATTTCATCTATCTCGGAAAGTGCGTGTTCGCTTCCCACTATCTCTACCTCCACGCTGCCGCTCACATCAGCTTCATAGCCGTCCTCCAGGTTGGCCAGAGAAATATCGACCGATACGGTCTTAAGCGACAGCAGCGCCACCTGAACTCTGACAGATTCGACATCAACAGAGGCACCCTCAACCGCTTCGCCGTCCTTGTCAACGGCAGTCAACGGTACATATACCCATTTACCGCTTTCATCGCTCACCGCTCCGGAGCTTATCGTTCCCACAACCGATGTAACATCGACAACTATACTCTCCGCTCCGCTTACTTCGATGCTTTCAGACTCCACGGACAGTATCCACGGCACCCGGCCGTCCTCCGCATCATCAGCGTCATCGGCAAATTCTATGACAACCGGCTTTTCTTCACTGACTATCTCCTCTACCTCTATCTGAAAGGTTTCCTCTGACATGCTGTCCACGGATATATTATTGGGAGTATTGACAACTATATCACAGGTGTTGCTGCCGACGCTGCAATCCGACACATCTATATAGGCCGTCATTCCTGACTTCTTAGCCTTCTGCACCAGGGAACGGCTGCCTTCGATGACAACATCGACAGTCATATCCTCACCCGGAACAACAGCGAGCCCCTCCTGGGCCAGCTCATCCTGATTGACGACGCTGATACTGACATCGCTTACCTTGCCCCTTATCTCAGGGTCTACCGCACCCATCACATAAGCCCACAGCAATATCGCACATATGAGGGAAATGATCTTTAACAGCGTATTGTTTTTAAGCATCCTTTTCCCCCCTGATTTTCTTTATGAACTTCGGTATGATGGACATCGTCCCCGTTATTTCGCCTGTATTCATATACATGTTTAAGAGAGTTTTCTCCACTGTTTTAACATCGAGAAATCTCGAAAGCTGTCCCTCGCTCGCCATGGAAATAATACCGGTTTCCTCCGACACTATTATGACGAGAGCATCCGAATTTTCCGTTATACCTATACCTGCTCTATGACGCGTGCCCAGCTCTTTGCTTATAGTATTGTTTTTCGTAAGCGGAAGCAGGCAGCCGGCAGCGTGTATCCGTCCGTCACGTATTATAACTGCTCCGTCGTGAAGAGGCGAGCCCTCGTAAAATATATTGCCCAGAAGCTGATCGGAGATCTCCGCATCTATCAACGTACCGCTTTCGGCTATATCCGAAAGCGACGTCTCTTTTTCAAATACTATTAGCGCTCCTACGTGTTCCTCCGAGAAGCGGTCTACCGCTCCGACTATATTGGCTGTGATTTGCTTACCCTTTTCCTTATCCATCTGGCTGAGGGGGGCTTTAACGAATTTACTTCTTCCCATATATTCAAGCACGCGCCTGAGCTCCGGCTGAAATACCACCAAAAGTGCAACGGCTCCCAGAGCCAGCGTCCCCTTTAGAAGATAATTTATCGTATATAGATTGAAAATTTCCGAAAAAAAAGTCGCTACTCCTATAAAAAGTACGCCCTTTACCAACTGCTCGGCCCTCGTCTGTCTGATAAAGCCAAACAGCTTGTATATGGCAAAAGCCACTATTAAGATATCTATAACATCGGTGATTCCTATCCCCGAAAAAACGTTTTCAAAAAAATCGTGCATTGCTCTGCTCCCCGTAAAACTCAAGCCTTACTATATTATTTTACAAAAAACGGAGCGCTATTTCAATAGGAATCACCCTAGTTTTATATTTTGGAGATAAAAGGCGGAGCATCATCAACTGCTCCGCCCCGCATTTCTCATTGCTTATCATGCTCGGCAACATAGGCTGCCGCAGCTTCCATATCCTCCTCCGCGAAAACCTTTACCCCGGCATTGCGCAGATACTCAACGGCCAGACCCTGGCCTTCTATCTTAGTATCTGTAAAGGTTCCGTCGTATATATGCTTGCTGCCGCACGACGGGCTGTCCTGCTTCATTATCGCACATACGACATCATTTTCCTTTGCAAGCCGCAGTGCCTCTTCAGCTCCCTTCGTGTATTCGGAGGTAACGTCCTGACCTGTTTTAGCGATCACCTTGTCCCCCACACGCTGGGAGTCCGGCCTCGGCGTCGGCAGTCCTCCGAACACCTCCGGACACACAGGGATAAGCCTGCCCTCCTCTTTCCACTTTACAAATATCGGATTCGTTTCAGCCTTATCTCCGCCATCGTATCTGACTATCCTGCCACCGTAAAGACATTCGCTTACAAGTATTTTCTTCATTCTGTACCTCTCTGTGCCTCTTAAAACTCTATGTGCGCTGCCGAGGATTTCATTCATCGTTCATGCAGCTTAATATGACGTTTCTAAAAGACCGTAATCCTTATCATTTCTCCTGTATACAACATTTACGGAATCTGTTTCCATGTTAAGGAATACAAAAAAGTTGTGTGCGAGGAGCTCCATCTGTACTATGGCCTCATCTACCGTCATAGGGATGAGCTCAAAATGCTTTTTCTTCACTACGCGCAGCTCTTCCGGCTCCTCCTTTAGCTCGGGAAGCTCCGAAAACATGAATTCCTTGCTGCCTTTGTACTTTCTCTGAAGCTTGCTCTTGAACTTTGACATCTGACTGGAAAGCTTATCTATAACTCGGTCAACCGCATCGTAAGGGTCGTCCGCCTTTACCTCCGCTCTGAAAATAGTTCCCTTGGCGTTGATCGTAGCTTCTACCTTGTACCCGCCTTTCTCCTTTATTGTCATTACGTTTCCTGTGATCTCATTTGAAAAGTACTTATCCAGCTTTTCAAATTTCTTTTCTATAACCTCCTTGAGCTTATCACTTGGGGTATAGTTTTTGCCTGTTATGTTTGTCTTCATAATAACAACCTCCTTTGTGGGCTTTTCATAAGTATAACACATCTGCTGTATAAGTTCATGATTTTTTTGATTATTCACATAAAATATCTGTATTCTACACTATAAGCATATATTCGCAGCATATAAAAAACAGCGCACGCATATGGCCCAGCTGACCTGATCTTTGCCCCCACACCTGCCTTTACCTGAGTTTCTCAGAGGACTTACTTCTAAACTACGCCATGATCACTGCCGCCTTGCGGATCAGCTTACGTGGGACCCTTTGCCCGTAGCTGGCATGGCCTTTCAATCACAGACCTGAGCCATATGCATACGCTGCCCGATGTACATACGCCGCATACGTTATTGATTATTCGGTTATCTGTTCCCACCCGACGCCAAAGTCAGCAGAAACACCTCTGCAGCTCCCGCATCGAGCAGCGCTCTGCTGCACGCGTCAGCAGTCGCCCCTGTGGTATATATATCATCTATAAGCAATACGCTTTTGTCTTTAATTCTCCACTTTCTCGGCTCTCTGAAAGCAAACGCCCCTTCCAGCGCCGCCTCTCTGTCAGCGGGCGATAGCCCTCTAAGACGTGCAGTCTCCTTCTTTCTCACAAGACCGCCGTCGTCAAACGGTATCCCCAGACGTCCCGCGAGGTGCGATGCCATGACAGCCGATTGATTATATCCCCTTTTCTTAAGCCTCTCCGAGCTTATCGGAACGGGGATCACAATATCGGCCTTTACATCCTCACAACATATCCTATCGTAGAGTATATCTCCGAACTTGGCTCCCAAATATCCCTTACCGTTGTATTTGAAGTCGAATATCAATTCTCTCTCATACATGCCGTACGTAAAGCACGAAAACCCTTTTCTAAAATAATGACTGTAGATCATACAGTCGTAGCATATATTTCCTCTGTATGTATCCGGCAGCGCTTTACCGCACTTATCACATGTATTTTCCCCTATCCAATGTATCTTTTTTACGCAGCCGTCGCATAGCGAATACGGTCTCGTTCCGTCTATCAAACTTCCGCAGCTTATGCAGTATATGTTCGACGGAAAAACAGCTTCACTGACTGCATTCAGAGCTTTTCCCATAATCTCCCCAATATCTTTCATATCTATGCCCCTTTCACTTCTGCTATACCCCTTCCATTTCCATGAGCCGTCTGAGCCTTATGTCAAGCCCGGAAAACCTCTCTTTTATCCTGTCATTATCCACCATAGCATTGAGCTTTGATTCCGAACCGACGAGCACTACAGCCCGTTTTCCCCTCGTCACCCCCGTATAGAGCAGGTTCCTCGTCGCCAGCATAGGCGGAAACCAGCTCACCGGCATTATCACGATCGGAAATTCGCTTCCCTGGCTCTTGTGAACCGTCACCGCATATGCCAGCTCCAGCTCATCCAGCTGATTGAAATGATAGGTCACATACCTGACCTCATCATAGACTACCGTAACTTCATTGAATTCCCTGTCTACCTTTCTGATAAAGCCGACATCGCCGTTGAAGACGCCCTCACCCTCTGTAAAATCTTCGATGTTCTTCCACTCCATCTGATAGTTGTTTCTTATCTGCATCACCTTGTCGCCTTCCCGGAAAATCCTGTCTCCGAAGGCTTTCTCTTCGATTCCCTGAGCAGGCGGGTTGAGCACCTCCTGAAGCTCCTTGTTGAGATTTATACTGCCAAGCAATCCCTTTCTCACAGGAGTTAATATCTGTATATCGGATACAGGCGATATATCCTTATAATACTCCGGCAGCCTTACGAGGCACAGCTCCTTCATCGTGCTCAGCATTTCCTTTTCGCTTGATCGTCTGAGCAGGAAGAAATCCTTATCCTTTGCATTGCAGTCGGGGTATTCACCTCTGTTTATCCTGTGTGCGTTCACCACGATCATGCTTTCCCCTGCCTGCCTGAAGATCTCGGTAAGTCTTGTACTGTATATGTACTCACTGTCGATAATATCCCTCAGCACGTTTCCTGCTCCCACAGATGGAAGCTGATCCGCATCTCCGACTATTATCAGCCTCGTCCCCGGCTTTATAGCGCTGACAAGTCCGTTCATAAGCATAAGGTCTATCATCGATGCTTCATCTATGATGACAGCGTCGTAGTCGAGAGGGTTCTCACTCGTCCTGCCGAAACGCATCGCATTTTCACTTTCCGAAAAATAGTATTCCAGCAGTCTGTGAATAGTAGACGCATAGTGTCCGGAGGTCTCCGTTATACGCTTTGCCGCCCTTCCCGTAGGCGCTGCTATGGCCGTCTTTAAGCCGCTCTCCTCCAGTATGTTCATTATCGCATTTATTATCGTAGTCTTTCCCGTACCGGGCCCGCCGGTAATGACGGACACGCCTCTTTGCAGTGATGTTGCCACTGCATGCTTCTGGTTTTCCGAAAGATATATACCTGTTGCCCGTTCAGTCCTGCTTATCAGACTTCCCACATCTCCCGATATAGGCTTGAGAGCTGCTGAATTTATTTCACCAAGACATCTGCATACGTTCTGCTCCGCCATATAGTATGCCATGAGAAATACATCGTTCCTGTTGTCGAGGCGCTCTATATGTATGTCGCCCTCGAACGCCATCGGTATCAGCTCTTCCTCTACGGTATCTATAGAAAGCTCCAGAAGCTGTCCCGTTTTTTCACACAGCATGCTCTGAGGCAGGAAAGTATTCCCTTCGCCTGCAAAATATGAGAGTGTAAATTTTATACCGCTCCTTATCCTGAATTTGTCATCCGCCGCTATGCCCATTTTTTCGGCGATCTTATCGGCTTTCTTGAATCCGATTCCGAAGATATCATCGACGAGCCTGTACGGATTTTCCTCTACCGCCGATAGCGTTTCCTCTCCGTACACCTGATACAGCTTCATAGCGTAGTCGGCGCTTATTCCGTATTGCTGCAGATACAGCACTATATTAGCAAATTCTCTCTGCTTCCCGAATGCATCGGAAATCTTTTCCGCCGTCTTTTCTCCTATACCCGGTATCTCCGTCAGCCTGTCCGGTTCCTCCTCGATTATCCTCAGCGTATCAGTTCCGAATTTACTCACGATAGCGGCAGCAGTCTTTCTCCCTATTCCTTTCATTGCACCTGAGGCGAGAAATTCACGTATGCCGTCGCTGGTCGACGGCATTACCTCCTCAAACTCCTTTACGGAAAACTGTTCTCCGTATATCGAATGGATCACGAATTCTCCGCGAAGCACGTAGCTCCTTCCCACAGCTGCCCCCGGGAGATTGCCCACTGCCGTAAATGCTTCGGTTTCCGTTTCAAAAACAGCCACAGTATAGCCGTTTTCCTTATTATGAAAAATTATCTCCGCTATATTTCCCTGTTTTTCTTCAAGCATGGTATCATTCTTTCACGTCCCAGTTTTCCGAAACCCTGTATATATTTCTGTTGTCAAGCGTCCAGACTCTGTCGCTGAAGCAGCCCGGCTGCGTCTTTTCAACGGCATCCTGCATGTCGAACATCTTAGCGTCTACCATATCGAGATAGTGAAGCATCTCCGCCTCCGGAAATAGCGGCTTTTTGGGGCTGCCGAATTCCGGTTCGTAATGATGGGAAATTATCATGTGCTCCAGCATGATGGCTTTTTCCCTCGGTATACCCAGCTCTGCGGACAGTCTGTCTATCGTTCTCACACCCTGAACGAGATGTCCCAGCATCTTCCCCTCAAATGAATACCCCGTTGAGATACCCATTTCGTTGGAATCTATCTCGTTTATCTTCTCCATATCGTGGAGTATGACTCCCGCCATGACCAGTTCCCTGTTGAGATTGGTATACACCTCGCAGGCTCTTTCAGCCATCATCAGCATACGCTTCACATGGTACAGAAGACCTGCCATCTCCGCATGATGATTCTTTTGTGCAGCCGGGTAATACATCAGCTTTTCTCTATTGTCCTCGAGCTCTCTTATACAGATATTTCTCAGATCGCGATCTTTCATTCCTGCAGCTCTGCCGTATATGTAATCGTACATATCACCGGCATCCTCCGGTGCCGCTTTTATATAATCCGACATCACGATATTATCCTCGGCAGATGTCTGCCTTATACGGCTGACTCTGAGCTGTTTCATGCCATTCCATTCAGTTACGATGGCCTTGACCTTTATTACGCTCCCTTCCTTTGTCTTTTCCAGTCCGGGCAGCTCTTCATCGGCGATATCCCATTTCTTTGCCGAAATTTCACCGCTGCAGTCTGCCAGAAGCAGATCGAGATATGCCTTTTTGTTAGAGCCTACCTTTACCGCTATTGTTTTTACTATAAAATAGGATATTAGATCCTGATTCACCTTGATATCTGAAATATAAATATCTTTCATTTCATTTCCTTTCAATAATTCATCGCTAAGATGAAGCTATTATACCATATACCCCGGCTTTTTTCTAACCTTTTGCCCAGGCGATAGCTCCTATAATTCGATATAATATTTCAAATTTTGCAAATAGATAGTTATTGATATTTTATACAATCTAAACTATAATATCTATATATCTTTTTATTGTCGTATATCACACTAAGGAGGCGAGTATGAAGAAAAAACTTATCTGTATTGTGTCGGCTCTTATGCTGACGATATTAACCCTTGGCTCATGCGGCAGCAATGATACATCTTCGGTTTCATCCGATTTGTCCATGGCTGATGACGTGAGCAGTTATCTGGAGGCTCTGGATCTTGACTATGCATACGATCTGGCCTACACCCTGGCTTACGATGAAGAATACTGGGACAACGAGCTCGGTTGGAGAACCTCCGGCTCCGATGCCGAGCACAAGACCGCCGACTTCCTCGTTGAAGAAATGGAAAGCATTGGACTCACGGATGTCGAAAAAATCGCAACGGATGTGGACAAGTTCCAATTCAACGATTCCAGCCTTACCATCAAGGGCACGGACATCGATCTGACACCGGCAGCTTATCAATGCAACGGAACTGATGAAGACGGAATAACCGCGGAGATAGTAGATGTAGCGAACGGATTTGAATCAGACTACGACGGAAAAGACGTGGAGGGAAAAATCGTCCTTGCAGGCGTCGACCAATGGAATGTAGCCTGGATAGATTCATATATCAGACAGGCTTATGAAAAAGGCGCTGCCGCTATCGTCACCTATTCCGTTGACGGATACGGAACATTGAACGATGACACAATAAACGTACAGGATGTATGCTGCGATGACCTTATTCCCGCTCTTGCGATAAGCGCCAACCAGGCGGCAGATATCCAGGCTGCTATAGAAGAAGGAAACAATGAAGCCACCCTGGTTCTCGATGCAGTCCTCGAAGAGGGCGAAGGAACAACGTACAACGTAGTCGGCAAAATCGAAGGAAAATCTTCAGATCAGCAGATCCTGATTGCAGGTCACTACGATAAATACTGGTACGGCTTCCAGGATGACTCTGCGGCCATTGCACTTGATTTCACGATTGCAAAGGCAATGATCGATTCCGGCTACACTCCTGAAAACGATATTTATGTCATTGCTCACGGTGCAGAGGAATGGGGCGTATCCGACTCTCAGTACGACTGGACAACCGGCGCATGGGGTGTTATCAATGACGCTCATCCCGAATGGTCCGGCAGCACTATAGCGCTTCTCAACTGCGAGCTCCCTGCATTCTCAGTTGAAAACAACGAGCTGAACATCGTTTCCGTTCCTGAGTTCAGAACTCTAGTAAATAAGCTGGTCGCTGATTCAGGCCTTGTAGTTACATCGGGGGATGTAACCATAAGCGAAACTGCTGTAGATGCCACTAACATGGAAGACGGTGTTTCCTACAGATGGCATGGCGTACCGTATATGATCAACGGATTTGAGGATGAAACCTTTATTACCCAGAGATATCATACTACGGAAGACAGCTCTGACACTTGGGATGAAGACACCATGAGAACAAATCTGAACTGGTACGGAGCATTTGCTATATATATCGATAAGACCCCCGCACTGGAGCTCGATATCACAGCATTATGCGACGATCTGGAAAACAACCTGAATGAAGATCTGGCAGCAGAAGCCGGTGTAGATACCGAAGAATATCAGGCTGCACTCGACAGCTTGAGAGAAGCAGCTGAAGCCAACAACGATAAGATCGCGGATATCAATGCGCAGTATGAAGAATATGCTTCTTCCGAGGAAAACGAAGATGAAATAGCCGCTCTCAGAGAAGAGGGGCGTGAAATCAACAAGACTACCCTCGAAGCGTTTGCCGCAATACAGGAGAATTACCTTAAAGCTGATGATTTGAATGTATATATCGGTCATCCTACGGTAAACGATAACGCCGAATACCTGCAGGGAATAATCAGCGCTCTCGAAGATGAAACGCTTTACGCAGATGATGAAGAGTCCGGTGCTCTCGATATCGCATGGCAGCTCAACTCCATGCACGATTACGGATACTATAACTTCAGTGAAGCAGTTACAACTACCATAAATGAAATGTATGATGCCGATAAGGTAAGCGATAACAAGGCTTACTGGGGTCTCGACAAAATGGTTCCCGTAGTCTATGTAGGTGAAACCACCTATGATCTCGTCCATTCAGACGAAAGCGATGTTGACTACGATGCAGCTATAGAGGTTTATCAGGAAGCACTGGATGAAACGCTGGCAAATATCAAAACATACTGCCAGCAGGAAATCGAGGCAGCTGCAGATATAGCCGATATACTTAAATGATGTTTCCTGATATTATCTGATATCGTTCGGATTCAAAATTTAAGCGATCCCGTAAAAATCCCACAGTACAAGTACTGTGGGATTTTAAATTTCTTATAACAAAGCGCAGACGCTTTTATCTATATCCGAAATAATAAGTCAACTTATTATTATTCGATGATCTCCGTAACAACACCGGAACCTACCGTTCTTCCGCCCTCTCTGATGGCGAATCTCAGTCCCTCTTCGATAGCTATAGGCGTTATCAGCTCTATCGTCATCGTGATGTTGTCTCCCGGCATGCACATCTCCGTTCCTTCAGGAAGCTGCAGGTCTCCTGTTACGTCCGTTGTTCTGAAGTAAAACTGCGGTCTGTATCCGTTGAAGAACGGCGTATGTCTTCCGCCTTCTTCCTTCTTCAGTACGTATACCTCACCCTTGAACTTTGTATGCGGATGGATTGTTCCCGGCGCTGCCAGTACCTGTCCTCTCTCGATCTCATCTCTCTGCACTCCTCTCAAAAGTGCTCCGATGTTGTCTCCTGTCTCCGCCTGATCAAGAAGCTTTCTGAACATCTCGATTCCCGTTACGACTACCTTTCTCTTCTCTTCCGTAAGTCCTACGATCTCTACCTCTGTTCCTACCGTCAGGCTTCCTCTCTCTACTCTTCCTGTCGCTACTGTTCCTCTTCCTGTTATCGAGAATACGTCCTCTACAGGCATGATGAACGGCTTATCGTTGTCTCTCTGCGGCTCCGGAATGTAGCTGTCTACTGCTTCCATCAGCTCTACTATCTTGTCTCCCCACTCGCCTGTCGGATCTTCAAGCGCCATCAGTGCTGATCCTCTTACGATCGGCGTGTCGTCTCCCGGGAAATCGTACTGGTCAAGCAGTTCTCTTACTTCCATCTCTACCAGATCCAGAAGCTCCTCGTCGTCTACCATGTCGCACTTGTTCAGGAATACTATGATGTACGGTACTCCTACCTGTCTCGAAAGCAGTATGTGCTCTCTCGTCTGCGGCATAGGTCCGTCTGTTGCTGCTACTACCAGGATAGCTCCGTCCATCTGCGCTGCTCCCGTGATCATGTTCTTTACATAGTCGGCGTGTCCCGGGCAGTCTACGTGTGCATAGTGTCTGTTCGGAGTCTCGTATTCAACGTGTGCCGTTGCTATCGTGATTCCTCTTTCCTTTTCTTCAGGTGCTTTATCTATCTGATCGAACGCTACCTGTTCTCCAAGCCCGTATCTCTGCTGGAGCGTCGTTGTGATAGCTGCTGTAAGTGTCGTCTTACCATGGTCTACATGACCGATAGTTCCGATATTGATATGCGGTTTTGTTCTTTCAAACTTCTGTTTTGCCATTTTTACTCCTCCTAACCAAAATAAAATAAAATGGAGCTGCTGAGCAGACTTGAACTGCCGAACCTCCTCATTACCAATGAGGTGCTCTACCGACTGAGCTACAGCAGCATACCAATCACTAGCTATGGTACTATATTTTGCCCGCTGTGTCAACCTTATTGCAACAGGTTCGGGCACATTTTAATAAATTTTTAACGTAATTTAACAACCTATATTCCCGCTTTCCGAGCACACTAGTATAACATTTCAAAATTACCCGAGTTTTATACTAAGCCCACAAATATTCGACTATTTTTTTCTTGACGCGCTGCATGGCGTTATCGACGGATTTGCGGTTTTTTCCGAGCTTCAGAGAAATCTTATCGTAATCGTTTCCCTTGAGCGCCTCGCTGAGAACCTGCATCTCAAAGTCGCTGAATATATTGCCTACATTGTGGATGATGTAATCCACGACCTCCTGTATCACGAGAAGAGCTTCCGGGTTTTCCACCGAACCGGCAATAAGAGTATCCGCTAGAACCATATTATCGCCGTTTTCGGCGCTCATCGGTCTGCTTAAGGATACCGACGTGTTGAGCGCCTTATGCTTTTCCCTGTCAGCCGTCCTTATGGCGTTGATGATCTGCCGCATGATACATATCCCGGCAAACGTGCTGAACGAGGCTTCCTTGCCGACATCGTACTGCCGTATAGCCTTAAGCAGACCTATCATCCCTTCCTGGACGATATCGTCTTCATCCGCTCCTGCCATATAATAATAGTGCGCCCTTTTCTTTACCGTTCCCTTGTATCTGCGCATCAGAGCTTCCTCTGCCTGTAAATCGCCTTCCTGAGCCATCTTGACGAGCTCCCTGTCCTCACAGCTTTCGTATCCGTATATGTCTCTTTCGTCTTCACGAGATAGCTCTTTTATCATGCGTATTTCCTCTGTCTTACAGCTTCGTATATCAAAACAGCCGCTGCGTTTGATGCGTTGAGAGAATTGATAGCTCCCTTCATAGGTATGGATACGGTAAAATCGCATTTTTCTTTCACAAGCCTGCTGATACCGTTCCCCTCACTTCCTATAACTATCGCTAAAGCTCCCGCAACATCGCTTTCATAAATATCGTTTCCATCCATATCGCAGGCAGCTATCCATAGTCCCCGTTCCTTCAATTTGTCTATCTCTCTTGCAAGATTCGTCACCCTGGCGCATAGCATGTACTCCACAGCTCCCGCCGAAGTCTTCGCTACCGTTTCGTTCACAGATGCAGAGCGCCTCTTCGGGATTATTATTCCGTGCACTCCTGCGCATTCCGCCGTGCGGATTATCGCTCCCAGATTGTGCGGGTCCTCTATACCGTCCAGTATCACTATCAACGGTTTTTCTCCCAGAGCTTCCGCGCGCTTGAGTATGTCCTCCACATCGCAGTATTCATAATCGGAAACGACTGCTATTACTCCCTGATGATTATCCGAGCCTGCTTCTCTGTCGAGCCTGCTTCTGTCGCTGTAATGCACAGGGATCCGCTTCTCGCGGGCCTTTCCCTCTATTTTTCTGATGGAGCCGCCGCTCCCCTCTGCGATGATTATCTTCTCTATTTCTCTGCCGTTTTTCAATGCTTCCGTTACGGCATTTCTACCTGTTATTATCTCTGACATATTTTAAAAACCTGTAGGTTATTCCCTTTTCCTCCTGCAGCTCACTTTCCCACGACACCGTAAAGCCAAGACTGTCGAGATCGGGGAAATACCTGTCCGCATCGAAGCTTGCATTTATCCTTGTAACATAAAACACGCCGCACATATCAAAAAATTCCCTGTAAATTTCACTGCCGCCGGCAACGAAAATATCATCCGGATCCGCACCATCGAGCAGCTTCACTACTTCGTCCGTGCTATGGCATACAGTGCAGCCCTCCGCAGAATATAAGCGGTCTCTCGTCAACACGATGTTTCGTCTTTCCGGCAGCGGCTTTCCTCCCGGAAACGACTCCAGCGTTTTTCTTCCCACTATTATATTTTTACCTAGCGTCTTCTGTCTGTAATATCTGAGGTCACCGGGAAGATGGACAAGCAGTCCTCCGTCCTTGCCTATCGCCCAGTTCTCATCGACAACAACTATCGCATTCATCGCTTCCCTCATTTTCACTGTTTTACCGTCAAAACATCTAATCAAATTTCTGTTTTCACCGTCAAACCGCCAGCCAGTTCTCTATTTTAACCGTTAAATTGCTACAGGTATGTTCTTTACCTGCGGATTCTTTTCATAATCCTCTATCCTCACATCATCTACCTTAAAGTCGTAGAAGTCCTTCACATCCGGATTGAGACTGAATTTCGGCGCCGGATACTGAGGCCGTTCTATGAGCTCCTTTACTATCTCCACATGTCTGTCGTATATGTGTGCGTCCGCTATAACGTGGACAAGCTCTCCCGCCTTGAACCCGCACACCTGCGCCAGCATATGAAGCAGCACCGCATACTGAACGACGTTCCAGTTGTTTGCTGTCAATATATCCTGCGATCTCTGGTTGAGTACGGCATTGAGCTTGTCACCTGTGACATTGAATGTCATGCTGTACGCGCACGGCTCAAGTCCCATCTCTGACAGGTCGCTGAAATTGTATATGTTCGTCATTATCCTTCTGGAATAAGGCGTATTTTTAAGCTGCCATATGACGTTGTCCACCTGATCCATCTCTCCCTGCGGGAATTTATACCTGACTCCCAGCTGATAGCCGTAAGCCTTGCCTATCGAACCGTTCTCATCGGCCCATTCATCCCAGATACTGCTGTTCAGATCCTTGATATTATTGGATTTTTTCTGCCATATCCACAGCATTTCATCCACCGCAGACTTTATCGCCGTAGGTCTGAGCGTGAGAGCGGGAAACTCCTCCTGCAGATCATATCTGTTGACTATCCCGAATTTCTTTATGGTATGGGCTTCCGCTCCATCCTCCCATCTTGCTCTGACAGTCTGTCCCTCACTTGAAAAACCGTCCTCCAGTATCTCCCGACACATTTTTACAAACAGCGTATCTGCTTTACTCATAGCATTTCCTCCTGACACGCGCACTCCGCGTATCGCTCAACATAATTTAAAGGATGATATACCTTATCACGATTCCTATCAAGCCCAGTATTATCACCACGATGTAGGTTTTCTCCGTAGCATTGAGGTTTTTCAGTCCCTTGGACTGCACACCTTCTTCCTGCTGTCTCCTCCGGTTTTCCTCATCATAAGCCTTATTCGTCTTATAATAATCGGACAGCATATCCTTTGACTTGTTCCTGACATTCTTCTTTTTCTTTTTTCCAGACATATCACTTACCTACAATCTCTATTGCCCTGGACATCACCGCTTCAAGCCGGTCATTCTCCCCTGCCAGATACAGATATCCTATCAGCGCTTCGAACGCCGTAGCCCACTTGTATGTCACCGGATCCGCATTCTTCGCCTTGGTATGGTACTTCCTGTTTCTCGCACGCTTTACGAGCGCCTGTTCCTGCTCCGTCAGCTCATCGAATATCGTTTTGATGATATCTGCCTGAGCGGAAGCCCTGACAAACCTTATCGCAGTGCGGTGCATATCGTTTGCCCGATACCTGCCTTCTCTGATTATATGCTCCCTGACCGCCTGCTCATAGACGGCATCACCCATATATGCCAATGCCGTCGTATTTATCTGCTTTAAATCCGGCTGCTTCAAGGACTTCGTTTTATCTTTATCAGCTGCCTCTATGCCCGTCATCATTCTCTTACTATCTGCACGCCCTGCGGAGTATCCTTCAGGGTTATTCCTCTCTCCTTAAGCATATCTCTTATTTCGTCAGCCCTCGCAAAGTTCTTAGCCTTTCTTGCCTCCTGTCTTTCATCTATCAGCGCCTGTATATCATCATCAAGCGCATCATCCTCATCCTTTTGCAGAAGACCTACGACATCCGCAAGCTCCATAAGGATGTCCATACATCCCTGTGCAAATTCCCTGCTCGCACCGTCCCTGACCTTCGTATTTATCGCCGTTATCAATTCAAATATAGCGGAAATGGCATCAGCCGTATTCAGATCATCGTCCATGGCTGCTATGAATTCCTGCCTGTATGAATCGTAGCCTGCAAGAGCTTCTTTTTCATCGTCGGTAATTTCATCCGTTCCGTTAGCGATGAGATGTTTGAGGCTGTCTCTGGCATTTTCCATCCTGCCAAGACCCGCCTTTGCCTGCTCCATCAGCGTATCGCTGAAATTAATGGGATTTCTGTAATGTCCCGAAAGCAGGAAAAACCTCATTACCTCTCCGCCGTAGTCCTTAAGTATATCCCTCACGGTGAAGAAATTACCCTTGGACTTTGACATCTTCTCGTTATCTATCGTGATGTATCCGTTGTGCATCCAGTAGTTGGCAAACGGCACTCCGTTGCAGCACTCGAACTGTGCGATCTCATTCTCATGATGAGGAAACTGCAGGTCCTGACCGCCGGCATGTATATCGATGGTATCTCCAAGGTGCTTTTTGCTCATAGCCGAGCACTCGATGTGCCAACCCGGTCTTCCCTTGCCCCATGGACTGTCCCATGCGATCTCGTCTTCCTCCTTCTGCGCTTTCCACAGCGCAAAATCAAGCGGGTCTTCTTTAATCTCACCTACGGCTATCCTCGCTCCCGACTCCAAGTCCTCTATGTTCTGACCGGAAAGCTTGCCGTATCCTTCAAACTTTCTCGTGGAAAAGTAAACGTCGCCCTGCACCTCGTAGGCATATCCCTTATCTACAAGTGTTTTCACGAAGTCTATTATCTCCGGTATATGCTCGGAAACCTTCGGGTGGACATCTGCCTTTTTCACATTGAGCGCTGCGGCATCCTTGTAATATTCCTCGATGTACTTTTCACTTACCTGCTTCGCCGTCAGACCTTCCTCCCTGGCTCTGTTTATTATCTTATCGTCCACATCGGTGAAGTTCTGCACGAATTTTACCTTGTATCCCCTGTATTCGAGATACTTTCTCAGGGTGTCAAAGACCACGAACGGTCTCGCATTTCCTATATGAAAAAAGTTATATACAGTCGGTCCGCATACGTATATCTTTACGACACCTTCCTCTATAGTTTTAAGTTCCTCTTTTTTTCTCGTCAGCGTATTATATATTTTCATTTTCGTCCTCCGATCCATCTCGCTCTTCATTCTCGTCACGGGCTTCATCCTCGTCTCGTTCTTCATATATCTGACCGTAAGCGTTATCCTTCAATTCCCTGGCTATATTGGCATATTGACAATCGTCATCGCAGAGAACGGACGCCTCTTCTCCGAATTTCTGCACCATCAGATTTTCCAGCTCGCTGATACGCCTTCGCAGGCATTCCAGCTCAACAGCCACCGGGTCGGGAAGATCTACCTGATCCAGCTCATTCGTCGGCTTTCCACGGCGTCTGACTATCGTACCCGGTACTCCCACTACGGTACATCCGTCCGGAACCTCCTTGAGCACCACCGAACCTGCACCTATCTTTACATCGTTGCCTACCCTGAACGGGCCGAGCACCTTTGCTCCGCTGCTTATCACCACTCTATCGCCTATGGTCGGATGGCGCTTGCCGACATCTTTTCCTGTTCCGCCCAGAGTTGCACCTTGATATATGGTTACGTCGTCTCCTATCTCCGTAGTTTCCCCGATGATGACAGCCATGCCGTGGTCTATGAAGCATCTTCGCCCTATCACGGCTCCCGGATGTATTTCTATGCCGGTAAACCACCTCGCGAGCTGCGAGATTATCCTGGCCAGCATTTTCATGTTGTGGCGGTAAAGCCAGTGAGCAGGTCTATGGAATATTATCGCCCATATGCCGGGATAACACAGCAGCACCTCCAGCGATGTTCTCGCCGCCGGGTCCTTTTCCAATACTGCCTTTATGTCTTCTCTGACTTCCTTAAAAAACACTGTTTCTTCGCTTCCTTTTTTTCTGAACCTGTGCAAATTTTTTCATTATTTCGCCGCCGCACACGATGTTTACAACCGATATCATCGCACGCGTACGCCCGTACCTAAATCAAAAAGCAGGTAGCTATGCCTGCTCTTTATAATACCATATATGCCCATTGGATTCAATGAAGGGTTTTCTTAAAATTCCAGGAAATCCACAGGGTCCACACAGCTTCCGTTTATTATCACCTCGAAATGAAGATGAGGTCCCGTCGAATTTCCGGTAGAACCTACCAGGGCGATTTTCTCTCCTCTCTCCACATTCTGTCCCTCAGATACCAGCAGCTTGCTGCAGTGCGCATAATACGTCTGCATACCGTTGCCATGATCTATCTTTACGAGATTACCGTAGCTGCCGCAATATCCCGCATAGTACACCGTCCCGGCGTCAGCCGCATATATCGGATTTCCCTCCGCCAGTGCCATGTCTATACCGCTGTGGAGTCTTCCCCATCTTTGTCCGAATCCCGATGAGATATAAAAGCCTTGTACCGGTGTATTTAAGATCCCGTATTCCACGTTTTCATCACAGGAAACGCCGTCTTCTGCGTATTCCGCCGTACCGTCTCCCGTACCAGCGTACTGTTTCGTTCCCGTAAGCACAACTTGCTGCTGAGGCTCTTCTACGATTTCTTCATCTATTATCTCTTCATCGACAGCCTCGCCGTTCTCCTTTACGACTTTTTTTGTAACCTCTTTTGTCCCTTCCTGACCCTCTGTCTCCACCTGCTGCTGCCCTACATACAGCTCGGAGTCCGGCTTATACTTTTCTTCAAACGCTATCGTTTCCTCCTCCGTTACTTCCTCTGTCGTAACGACCGTGACATAGCTCTCGCCATCATCACCGGAAAGTATCTCATCAACCGCTTCATCGGCAGTCATTATCTCCGGAGGATCGTCTCCGCTCTCTATATCCATCTTCTCAACGGCAGTTTCTTCGACCACCTCGACGTCCAGTACCGTAGAATCGCCGTTTTCATATTCTTCAATTACCTGCGTCAGGACTTCCTCGGCTGCTTCCTGCGACTCAACGAGAGCAACTTCGTTCCCATCCACGGTAATATACCACGGTGCTGTAATGACTTCACCATCTGAGAGCAGCACCGGAAATTCTTCGATCTCTGTCGCCGTCACCATGCCCGTGACCACGGATGCTGTCATAAGCATCCCGAATATCATACACAAAATAACCTTACCCCTACGGGGGACAGGCACCGTCTTTTCATTGTTTCTTTTTTTCATATAGCTTCCTCTGCGTTTTCATATTTCGGAAATAACTTCCCTGCCTATTATTCCCAGAATACTGCGATTCATACCGCATATATATACGACGTAAGAACCTGCATCATAACGCAAAGCTATACATAAGAAAAAGCGCCGAATGATTTTTCATGATATTCGAGATACTAAAAAAGCCGTAGAGGAAAATCCATCACCTATGCGGTCGGCTCGGCATCGGCAAAATCGATACCGTGAAAATCAGAGCCTCTCGTTATTTTCAAACCGTATACGCCTGCCATCTCGACAAACCTTTTAGTCTGATATACATCCTGATCCGGATGATAACATTCGAGACCCGACAATCCCTGTTCTGCGAGAGTACCTATTATATTTCTCATGTTGGCATAGAACTCTTCGGAACCGGTTTTTCCCACCTTTCTGGTCTGTATCGGGTGAGCCAAAACAGCAACACCGCCTGCATCCCGAATGAGTGAAACCGCATCGGAGGCGAGTATCTTTACCTTTTTTACAGCCCTGGCTTCTGGGCTTGCGAATATGCGTCCGTTTTTAAAGGCTTCCGTATAATCGTCTATATATCCCTTTTCGACCAGCGTCCTAGCTATTACCGGCTTACCTATGAATCCATTAGGCTGCTTTACGAGAAGCTCTTCGATGGTTATATCGTAGCCCATATCCTGCAAAACGCCGATCAGCTTGAGGTTCCTGTCGTTTCTGCGTTTTCTCAGCTCCTCAAGCGTTTCACAGAAATGAGCATCTTTCACGTCGAAGCCGTATCCCAGCATATGCAGTCCTATGCCGTCTTCTGTTTCGGTCGCCAGCTCTATCCCCGTCACGACCTGAATACCTGCTCTCTTTCCGGCATTCACCGCTTCCTCGACTCCGCCTGTCACATCATGATCGGTTATGGCTATCTCCTCATATCCGAGCTGCGCCGCCCTTTTCACTACAGACTCCGGAGACGCCTGTCCGTCTGAATAAAACGTATGAATATGATAATCGACCTTGTGATCCTTTACATCTAACATTTTCTTTCGTACAGCAGACCCTCCGCTACATCATCGGCTGCTTCCTTTCCTTTGATCTCTTCCACCAATGCAAGCGCGAATTCCATCGCCAGTGCAGGACCCTTGCCGGTGATGACATTACCGTCGCACACAACGTCTTCTCCCGTTGCTTTCGCACCTTTCAACTGCTTTTCCATGCCCGGATATATCGTGGCTTTTTTCCCGTCTATCACGCCGCATTCCGCAAGCACCATAGGAGCCGCACATATAGCTGCGAGCTTCTTGCCGCTCTCAGCGAAGGCCTTGATCTGTCCGGCAAGACCTTGATGGGATTGAAGGTTTGTCGCTCCCGGCAGACCTCCCGGAAGAACGATCATATCGCAGCCATCGTAATCCGCTTCTTCATAAGTGATATCGGATTCCACATATACGCCGTGCGTTCCCGCCACCTGTTTCGCTCCCGTGACAGAAACCGTCTTAACATCTATTTCCGCTCTGCGCAGCACGTCGACCACAGTCAGCGCCTCTACTTCCTCAAAGCCCTCTGCCAAATGAACATATACCATTTTTCACCGTTCCTTTCTTTATCTTTTAATCTTTCCTTATTGCTGCATAAATTTTCTCAGCAATCAATATCCCTAAAAGTATGAAATAATTATAATGCATTGCGAGGCGCAGTCCAAGCATAAAATCAATAATATTATCCCCGTATCAAAGATACGGGCAGGTCATAAAAAAACAAAGCCCGTTTGATGAGGCTTTGTCTGTTCATTTTTATATTATGTACAAATTTACGTTCATACGTTTCTGCCGCATGTCCGTTCCGGCGAACCGTGCCTTTATACGAATTTCCTGCCGCTCTGTCAGTTTTCGTCCTTGAACAGGTCTTCCAGTCCTTCAAACGAAATTTCATCTACCAGATCGTCATTTGCAGCCTCAGTAGCCGGGGTTTCTTCTGCCGGAGTCTGACTGAGATCCGGAAGCTCGATCTCTATATCATCAAGGCTGAAATCGCTGCCGATACCATCATCTATAGCTTTAACATCCTTTTCTTCCGGGCTCATGAGATCTTCCAGCGTAAAGACGCTATCATCTTCAACCGGCTTTTCCTGCGTTGTCACGTCATCATCCTGAGCCGACAATATCGCTTCATTAGAGGTTTCCGCTGTTTCTGCGCTTCCTGCCATATCTATTCCGGCATCTCCGTCCGCTGCCGGTGCTGCTTCCGGAGAAGTCTCTATGTAATCCTCAGCTGACTCCGCAGCCGTATCTACAACCGAATCCGCCGCAACCGTATCTACATCTACCTCCGGCTCAATGACCGGTACGCTGTCGGCCGAAGCGTCCTCAACTGCGAACACATTCTCTATGCCTTCCTCAGCTGTCGGAAAATCGACCGTATCCAAATCCTTATTCACACTCCACGCAGCGTCTTCGTCGTCGGACAGCTTACTCTTTATGCTGTCTATCCTCACCGCCGTACGCATTATATTCGTTTTTATATCTCCGAATTCCTCTTCCATCGCGTTGAGCTGCTGCTTGTACTTATTTTTTAAAGCCGAAACCTTCTCACGTTCGGCCTCCAATTCAGCCTTCATAGCCTTCTTTTCAGCTTCTACAGCCTCCCTTGAAGCGTTGAGCTCGATGGTTATGGTTTCCTTCTCGGTCTCCATGCCGCTTCTCATCTGTTCCAGATCCTTTTCCTGCTTTGCAACCTGTTCCCTGCCTTCGGAGAGGATCGTCTCCATTTCTTCCTTTGCCTGATTTATTATCTCGTTGCTGCTCTTCTTAGCTTCCATGATCAGGCTCACATACAGCTCATTGTTATCATCGTATTTCTGATAACGCTCACGCAGCACATTTATTTCACTTTCATAAGAGTCTTCCAGCTCCTCTATGTTTTTTTCGTACAATTCACATAGCTGCTGCATGCACTCGTATACGTCTTCTCTATCAAATCCTCCAGCATCGCTTTTCTTGATATTCATACTCTTAAGAAGTCCGATAACCGTCTCACGTCTTTGTTCAGTTAATGCACTCTTATTCATTTTAAAACCTCTTTCTCTCATCATTATTTAAGTACGGATATCGAATATAAATCCGAATGATTTAAATAATTACTGCCATTATAACATCAATATCGTTATTTGTCTTCCTAAATTTGTAATTTTAACACATTTTTGTTGACTTTTAATGGCTGAACGAGTTACCATATACGGAGAACATTTTGTAAAAACAGAGGTTTATATATGAAAACTATCGAAATCATATGCGACGGGCGGAGATTACAATTTACAACAAAATCCGCCATTATGGACGGTAAGGAATATCATTACATCAATATGTCCGCCGTAGCCAAAAATTCTGTCGATCGCTTTTATACTTTTACATATGATGATGAAGTCAAAATTATCCATTACGATGAGCACAGTGAAAAAATATTAAACGCTATTTTCAGTCAGGTTCGAGCTTTGAGCGAAAAACGATCTCAACCCTCGGCTGCCCAGGCATCTGCCGCAGCAAAAGCGGCTTCAGATACCGCAGCTGCCGGTACATCACCCGCCGGAGCTGTTACACCGACAAAGCAGGAGGCAGGATCGGCTGCAACAGCTGAACAGGAAAAGGCTTCTTCGGCTGCATCGACCGGTTCCAATGCTAACGCGGCTCCTGAACCGGCAAGCGATATGAAGCCCGATGATATACCGGCTGCTCCGGAAAGCAACAGTGAAAACGCTCCGGACGCTTCATCAGATGCTCCAATAGTTTTTCAGGATAAAAAAGCAGCAAGGAAAGCCGAGAAGGAAGAAAAAAAGCGGCTTCGGGAAGAAAAGAAAAAGCAAAAGGCATTAAAAAAGCAGGAAAAGAACGATACGGAAATCAAGGCGGATACTCCGGAGACTGCCGATGAGACTGCTGAAGCCATAACAGACGCTGCAGCTTCGGGAACCGATATCGAAGCTTCTGAAACCGCCGAGGAAACAGAGCAGCCGAATGATGAGAAAAAGAAGAAGCTGAAGAAATCTCTCATCGTCTTCGGAATAGTCATAGCGGTTATGCTCGTGCTAGCTATCCTGCATTTCTTCATACTGGGAACGGGAAGCAATCCAACGTCGGTAAACCCGACCTCAACCGATTCTCAGTCATATGATGATATTGACGAGCTTATAAACGACTTGCAGTAGCACTTAAAATTGCCGAATTCTGTTAGAACACGCGGAGTCCGGCAATTTACCTTTAAAACAAAAATCGATAATTACATCGCAATCAACTACAGCACAATCGACATATATGTTCCGTCATGCGCTTTTACTCTGACTATTTCCAGTCCCCTGTTTTCTTTGAAAACGTCGCTGCATTCTCTGAATATAAACGAGAAGACCTCTTTGCTGACAAGCTGATCGAAGGGCGGCAGTATGTGCTTTTTTACCCTTTCCAGCATAGCATCAGGCATTGCCCTGACAGCCATATCCGCCATGCCTATGGGTACCGGCATGGAAAAATTTATCTTATCCGACTTTATTTCTACTTTCACATTTATCTCCTACTTCACAGAGGCTTTCGCGGCCTGAAAATGATTCTCCTGCATACGGATCCGCTGCTACTTTATAAATACCCGCAGCTTCGTGCCGTCTGCGTATGATATATTTACCACATCGCCCTCGATTTTCTCATCAAGGCAATCGAGGATCATCGCAGCCATTTCATCTACATTTATGTTTCCCGTATCTTGAAGCGGCACCGGGAATTTACCTGTAGAATTCAACAATCTCCTGACAGCTTTTACAGGCAGCCTAAGCTCTGCATCATCTCCGCGCGGCGTATTCATCGTCACCGTGACTATCATCTTATCGTAAGTTTTATCGTCCATAACTCCTCCGATTAAATATTCTCCAATATGCCCAAGCTATAATTTACAGTAATATAGGCATATATCCTCGAAACGACCGTCCTTCATCCTGAACCCTCCCGGAATTATCCCCAGCTCCAGGAAGCCCAGACGCTCGTAAAGATGTCTGGCATGTACATTCGATACGACCACGGCATTGAACTGCATGATTTTAAATCCGTGCTCCCGACCTTTTTCGATACAGTCCAGCACCAGCTTTTCGCCTATATGCAGCCCTCTAATATCCTTTTTGACAGCATAGCTGGCATTGCATATGTGTCCGCACCGTCCGACGTTGTTTGGATGTAGAATGTACAGTCCGCAAACCTGCTCATCATCATTCTTATCTTCACTGCCAACCGCTATACCGCAATACGACTGTTCTTCAAAAAACTTTTCTCCGGAAATTTCGTCCAGATATTCCTCCTGCGGAAATGCGACGCCCTCCTCTACTACCTGATTCCATATTTCCACAGCTTCCCGAAGATATTTTGTTTCATATGGTTTTATCGTTATCTTCATTTATCTATTATTGCCTTCTTTCAATTTTCTTTACGCTCATTTTCCGTTTCCATATCACTATATCGGTCAACCGGCTCATTGTCAATGGTTTTCAGGATACTTCCGCGTTGACAATGCCCAATCCAAATGTTAGGATATTAATTATTGAAATTCATTTTCGGAATCCGTCAGTTACCGGATTTTGAAGCATTTAATACAATTGGAGGAACACATATGTTAGATAAAAATGTAGCAGCACTGCTCAACGAACAGATCAACAAAGAATTTTATTCCGCATACCTTTACCTTGATTTTTCTAATTATTACAAGGACGAGGGTCTGGAAGGATATGCGAACTGGTATTTTATCCAGGCACAGGAGGAGCGCGACCATGCTGTTCTCATGCTGCAATATCTGCAGAATAACGGCGAGAGCATTGTTTTGGAAGCGATTGCAAAACCGGACAAGGAATACAACGATCTGTCCGATCCATTGAAATTCGGTCTGGAGCATGAGCGCTATGTAACCTCGCTCATCAACGACATTTATGCAGCGGCATTAAAAGTCAATGACTTTAGAACCATGCAATTCCTCGACTGGTTTGTAAAGGAGCAGGGCGAGGAGGAGGATAACGCAGAAACTAATCTGAAGCGTTACCAGCGTTTCGGCTCAGACATGAAAGCTCTGTATGATCTGGACAGCGAGCTTGCGGCAAGAGTCTACGCCGCACCTTCCTTAGTATTATAAGAGGAAATCAACACTTAGAACATCCATCAAGCAAAGACCCCGGAGCGGCAGCTTCGAGGTCTTACTTTTTATTCTAAGGCTTACTCTTTAGCAGAAATATCACTATGTAGTTTTCATAAAAATAAAAGATCCATTCTCTAAGAAAAATCACACACCGGTCAACTTTTACTCGACTCACCTTCTCTCCTAATGCAACTACAAGACACATAACCTTGGAAGCGTGAAATCTTT
>Ga0192264_1061_pt1 | contig 29099 bp, 31 predicted proteins | sample Koala_Koa23_J3_FD_131267 | JGI IMG/M metagenome (GOLD analysis project Ga0192264, IMG submission 131267) | Enriched cells from koala feces incubated with labeled cellulose particles, San Francisco Zoo, California, United States - Koala_Koa2-3_J3 ... | reverse complement strand
TGTTAAATTGCACTATAAAGCAACACCGCTTGACGCTTTCTTTAAGCGGCATGTCTTTAGGTTTATTTATTTTAGTGTATCGCAATCAATTCCCATCAACCCCTTGAGCCATCTCCCCTAAATTTATAAGAACTTATGGGACAGAATGCGAATTCTGTCCCATGGATATTTAAATATGCAGCCGCCTTATCGTATATCGCGCTGACAAATCATGGAAATCTCTTCAGGAGAGGATAGTGATGAAAATACTGCTAGCAGGAGGAGCCGGTTATATCGGTTCTCATACGGCAGTGGAGCTGCTGGATAACGGACATGAAGTAACCATAGTGGATAACTACGCTAACAGCAGTCCGGAGACTATAAACAGAATAAAAGCTATTACCAGCAAGGTTCCCGTGGTATATGAAGCCGATGTTAGGGATGCGGCGGATATGAGGAGCATTTTTGCAAAGACACAGGCGGACTGCGTGATACATCTCGCAGGACTCAAGGCTGTAGGAACCTCATGTGCACAACCCTTGGAATACTACAGAAACAATATCGACGCCACTTTGACTCTTCTGGAAACAATGCAGGAGGTGAAGGTGAAGCAGCTCGTGTTTTCATCCTCGGCTACGGTGTACGGCAGTGAGAATCTGCCGCCATATACGGAGGGTATGCCTGTAGGTGCCTGTTCGAATCCCTATGGCAGGACTAAGGTAATGGCAGAGCAGATACTGGAGGATGCAGCCGGAGCCGACCCCGCTTTGAGCGTGGTGGTGCTCAGGTACTTCAATCCTATAGGAGCTCATGAAACGGGACTCATAGGGGAAGAGCCGCGAGGTGTTCCTGAGAACCTGATGCCGATGATATTGCAGGCTGCAGCAGACGAAGTAAATGTAGTAGATGCAGTAGACGCCGCAAATGCAGCGGATATAGAAGATACAGAAGATGCGACACCAATTGCGGCATGCGCAGTAGATCCGGCAGGCATAACGGGCAAAGAGAAGAAGCTCGCCATTAATAAGCGGACCATCTTCGGCGATGATTACGAGACTCCTGATGGCACCTGTCTGCGGGACTATATACACGTGATGGATCTGGCAGCCGGCCATCTCAAGGCGGTGGAATATGCAGCAGGGCATACAGGCGTGGAGATATTCAATCTGGGCACAGGCACGCCGTACAGTGTGAAAGAAATCGTTGAAGCATTCGAAAGAACCAACGATGTACATATAAATTTGGAAATAGGTCAAAGGCGGCCGGGAGACCTGCCTGTTTGCTGGGCCGATACAGGAAAAGCAAGGCGCATTCTAGGTTGGACAGCCCGGAGAAGCCTGGAGGATATGTGCCGGGACGCGTGGAACTGGCAGTGCCGGAATCGCATGGAACCGATAGTGTGAAAGTCATGGCTTTCGGCGTTGAGATAGCAATTGAGACGGCAGCAGTCAGAGGACTCAGCAAGAGAACTCAGCAAAAGAAACGAAAGAACCCAAAGGAAGAAGCATGAACATGGAAAACAGAAATTTTGAACTCATAAAATGGATTTCTGTTTTGACGGTGATGATCCTTTACGCCGGAGCTTTCTTTTTTACGCTTGCCCGCCTGGAGGCCGATGGGTTGATCCCCGGGATCATATCCTTTCGCGGCAGAGTCATAATGGCTGCGGTATATTCGCTGGCATTGCTGATACTGCTGCACTTTTTCGAAGGCATCGCCGTAGGGCAGCGCAGGCTGCTTGATCTGGGCTTCGGCTTTTTCATGAGCATTCTGACGGTGAACGCGTTGACATGGTTTATCGTCTGGGCATTCTGGAAGGGTGCGGGCGACTCGCTGCTGCTTGGTGCCATAGGGTTCATAGCAGGCGAAACCGTAGGAGGAGCGGCGTGGATACTCTTTTGCCACCGTGTCTACGAGAAATATCACTTTCGCAAGGAAGCTGTATTCATCTACGGAGACCGGGAGGACGAGGGAGAGTATGTGCGCATAAACAATACCATAAACCGGTATTTTAAAATCAGCAAATCCGTTAACTGGAAACGGGGGATGGAAAACGTCACCAGGGAAATAGATGTTTCCAACGTGGTGTTTCTGGGGGATATCCCCATAGAAGAGAGAAACAATATCATTAAGTACTGCCAAAAATGGCGGATACAGTGCTTCACCGTTCCCAAGATCGGAGATATATACACGCAAAGCGCCGAAGTGGTGCAGCTAAACGATAAGCTGCTGCTGAACTATCCGCAGATAGGAATCGATCTGTTTCACCGCTTTCTCAAGCGCAGCATGGATATAGCGGCATCCGCCTTGATGCTGGCGATACTTTCACCGTTGATGCTGCTGTTGGCGATATGCATCAGGCTACACGATGGCGGTCCCGTCATTTACTCTCAGGAGCGAGTGACAATAGACGGAAAAGCGTTTTTGATATATAAATTCCGGAGCATGAAGCAAAACGCAGAGGCGGAGACAGGCCCCGTGCTCGCCGGACAGAGAGATGAGAGGATCACTCCGGTGGGCAAGGTCATGAGACGGTTTCACCTGGACGAGCTGCCGCAGCTTTTTAACATACTGAGGGGCGACATGTCACTCGTGGGTCCGAGACCTGAGCGGGAGGAATTTATACGCGAATACAGCGAGCGCATACCGGAATTTACCGAACGGCTGAAGGTCAAGGGAGGCCTTACCGGATACGCTCAGGTGTACGGCAGGTACAATACTGAACCGGAAGACAAGATCAAATACGATCTTTACTACATATATAACTATTCCATATGGCTGGATCTGAAGCTTCTAGTGCTGACCATAAGGATTCTTTTTCAGAAAGGAAATACCCGTGGTGTGGCAAAGGGGCAAACCAGCGCTATGAAGAAGAAAAAGAAGGAGGAGTGAATGCCGGAAAAGGCATTGATCATCGCCACGGTGGGAGGCTTCGCCTTCCGATTCGAAAGGGAAAACATCAGATTGCTGCAGGAAGCGGGCTTTGCGGTCCACTATGCGGCAAATTTTCAACATAAAGTATATGACTACGACGAGGATCTGCCGGAGAAGCTTGGAGTGAAGATACATCCTTTGCCCATCAGCAAGTCACCTTATCATTTGATAAGAAATTACAGGGCGCTTAGGCAGGTGACAGCATTGATACGGCGGGAAGGCGTAACGCTCATCCACTGTCATACACCCGTAGGCGGACTGATAGGCCGGCTGGCAGGGAGGCGGTGCCGGAACCTTGGAGTCAGAGTGATCTATACAGCACACGGCTTTCACTTTTATGTAAAGACGCTAACGCCGATGGATCCCGCGAAAGCAACCACAACATATACAGGGAAAATATTTCGCCTGGTGGAGCGCCTGCTGGCCCGCTATACCGACCGGCTCATCGTGATAAACGGAGAGGATGAAGCCGCAGCGAGAAAGATGAAGCTTCGCCCGGGAGGGCAGGTGATAAGGATCCCTGGAGCGGGACTGGATCAGCAGATTTTTCGCCCGTTAAGCGACCGGGAAAAGCAAGCTTTCAAAAATGAGCTTCATATACAGCAGGATAAATTTCTCCTTATATCTGTAGGAGAGCTGAACAGAAACAAAAATCACACAGTCGTGCTCAGAGCATTGGAACTCTTAAGGGAGCAGGGCGATGACATAGAAAGGATCCGCTACGTCATATGCGGAGAGGGTTCGGAAAGAAGCAGGCTGGAAAGAGAAATCATAGAAAAACACTTGGAGGATCAGGTACGTCTGTACGGATACTGCGATCCGATTTGGAAATATACGGGGTGCGCGGACATACTGATTTTTCCGTCTTACCGGGAAGGTCTGGGTATGGCGGCACTGGAAGGTCTGGCCATGGGCGTTCCAGTGATAGCGGCGGACAATCGTGGAACACGGGAATACATGAGAGATGGAGTCAACGGATGGGTTTGCCGTCCAGATGATGCGCAGGGGTTTGCGGACAGCATCAGAGAGCGCATGAGAATGCGTCCGGATGAGCTGGAGCAGATGAAGGTGAACGCCGTAGCTGGTGCCGGAGGGTTCACATCGGAGAAAACCCGGGAAATAATGAAGGAAGTGTATCGCTCCGTAACGCCGCACAGGGAATTATAAATTGAAAGAGACATTAGAAGTGTTATGTGTAAAAAAGAAAACGATCCGCCGGAAATCAGCGTCTTGCTGTGCGTATATCGGCCGGCAGCGGCCCAGCTTGCAGAGGCGGTCAGCTCCATAATAGACCAGAGCTTTCAGTCGTGGGAGATGATCCTCTACGACGACGGATCGGGCAGGGAATACAGTAGGCTGCTAGAAGATACGGCGGGTATGGATCTCCGCATTCAACTGATTCGAAATCCGGAGAACCGCAGGCTGTCCGGAGCCCTGAATGAAGCTTTGAAGTTGGCGCGCGGCAGATATATTGCCCGTATGGATGGAGACGACCTGTCGCAACCCGAGAGATTCCGGAAGCAGTATGACTATCTTGAATCACACAGGGAAACTGACTGGGTCGGATGCAATACATACCTTATGGATAATGACGGTATCTGGGGCAGCAGGAATGTGCCTGAACGCCCGCAGCCGAAAGATTTCCTGCCATATTCTCCTTACATTCACCCGGCGGTGATGTTCAGGAAAGAAGTTCTGGAACAGGCCGGAGGATATCGCCTCAGCAGGAGGGGAGAGGATTATGAGCTTTTCATGCGGCTTACCGCAGCAGGCTGCGAGGGCTGCAACATACAGGAAACGCTGTATATCTATCGGGAAGACAAAGACAGCTATTCCCGCCGCAGCTACACCACCATGGTGGAGGAAATGAAGATCCGCAGAGAAGGCTTCAGGCGGCTTGGCATTTTAAACCTGGGAACATGGATATACGTGATAAAGCCATTGATAGTGGGATTATTGCCCTGCGGATTGCAGCATAAGCTAAAGAGAAGAAGAGGGAAAAACTATGTGGAGAGACACTCCGGGTGAGAGGAAAACAAGGTATGAAGAAATTCTTTCCCGAAGTCCCTTTTTCTACGAGGCTGCGAAAAAAACGGAAAATTTTCGGGAACATATATATACAGATGCAAGAGAAGCAATGAAATCCGCAAAGGGTAGGAAACCGGCAGATCTGATGAAAAGCAGAGCAGCGGACGGCGCGGCAGCAGTAAGCAAAGCAATCGAAACGACTGTGACTGATTATGTGATAGCGCCTATGCTCCACGCCTTTGTGTTATGGGTCCTCCATAGCGCGATGGAGAACGGTCACAAACGGCTGTATTTTCTGGCGCGGGACGGCTATCTCATGTACAACACAGCAGTGAGGATGTGCCGGGATATAGGGATTCCTGTGGATTGCAGATATCTTTACTGCTCCAGGTATTCCATCCGTGTCCCCATGTACCACTTGGACATGGACGAGACGCTGGACTACATATGCCGCGGAGGTATGGATCTGACCTTGAAGCGGATACTGGACCGCAGCGGACTGACTGCAGAGCAGATAAGCGGATTCGCAGATAAACTGACAGAACAGAGGGCTTTTTGGCAGCTGCCGGGACTAACTGGCGCGGCCGGAGAGAATCAGAGCCCTGAAAATATACATATATCGCACGCTGCGTTGGCAGGGCTGCGGCAGCTTTTATCGGAGCTGCCGGGCTTTACTGAAGCGGTTGCAGAAAATTCCGGAAGTAAGATGGAGGCGGCAGCAGGCTATCTGACACAGGAAGGCTTAAGGGATGATATCCCCTATGCCATAGTGGACAGCGGCTGGGTAGGCTCCATGCAAAAGGTGCTGGGGCAGCTCCTGCAAAAGGATGACATGGAAGGGTATTACTGGGGACTCTACGAGTTGCCGCAGGATGTGGACCCCGACAGCTATCACTGCTACTACTTTACACCGGGAGAAGGACTTAAGAGAAAGGTGGATTTCGCCAACTGTCTCTTTGAAGCCATATTCAGCGCACCTCACGGCATGACGCTTTCATATGAGAAAAAACCGGATTTGGAATCGGCTCCGGAATCAGGCAGGGGCAAGACGTTTTCATATGAGGGTAGCCGGACCTATATTCCGGTGCTCGCGGAGATAGATAATGAGTATCGCCTTTTTATAAAAAGAGAGGAAATGCGCCTGGAAAGGTATACGCGGCATGTCATAGACATGGTAAGGAGAGCATATCCGCCGCCTGAAAAAGACTTCAGGTATACCGTACGCAAGCTCCTGCGGCTGTTCATGAGCTGTCCCACTGAGGAGGAAGCCAGGATATACGGCAATTTCCCCTTTTCCGACGATGTGCTTGAATACAGCGGCAGGCTGGCAGCAGATCTCACACAACAGGAGCTCGCAGCCAATCATCTCTGCCGGAAAAGCCTCGCCATGATGGGAATAGGCAGAGGCGTTCACAGGGAGAGCGGCTGGTATGAAGCGAGCGCAGTCATGGCAGGCACACGGATAAATAAACATTTGAGAGGATACAGACGATACAAGACGCTGCTATATATTAGTACAGCATATCGAAAACAACGGAGTACACGATAGAAAATGAGTCGGTATAAGCAGACCGGAGAAGGCAATAAAAATAAACGGACCGGCGAAGCAAGACGGACTAAGCCGAATAGCCGGGAAAAACAGGAAAAGCAGAATAAGCGCGATCATCGCAGACAATACCGGAACGTGATCAGAGAGCTGACGAGCAGGGAGATCAAGAGAAAATATTCCCGCTCCAAGCTGGGCATAATCTGGAGCGTGCTTCAGCCGCTGCTGATGATGATAGTCATGTCGCTGATATTTTCCCAGATGTTCCAGAGATCGATAGAGAATTTTCCTATCTATTATCTGGTGGGATGGAATGTATGGTCGCTGTTCAGCACGGCTACCACAACGGCGATGACAGGCCTGGTGGACAACAAAAGCATGCTGATCAAGGTGAAGTTTCCCATGGGGATATTCGTTATATCCAGGGTGAATACGGCGCTGGTGAACTTCCTCTATTCGTTGATAGCGTTTGCAGCCATCGTGATATTTTTCGAGATAAGGGACCCTTGGATGATTTCCCCGTGGATCATAGTCATACTGCCGATGGTGGTGCTATGCGAGCTTTTGTTTTCCCTGGGGATATCGTACATTCTAGCGGCGGCATACGTGTTTTACGGAGATGTAAAGCATCTGTATTCCGTAGTAACCACGATGTGGATGTATTTGTCCGCGATATTTTATCCGGTAGATCTGCTGGGAAAGCGGATGGAAGCCTTGATACGCTGGAATCCCGTATTTGACTTCATAGACGCTCTTAGGCAGGTCATCCTGTACGGGACGCTGCCTCCGTATTTCGAGCTTTTGAGAATAGCCGCGTATGCAGTGGCGGTCTACCTGATAGGACACGCTGTATTCACGCGCAGCAAGGATAAGATCATGCAGAAGATATAGATTCACAGGTGCACAATTATACGTCATCACAGTGAAATACCTGTTACGAATTGCGGAGAAATGTGGTTATCAGGTATAAAGGCCGGGTTATGTCAAAAACATGATACGACGCCATACTATTACGGAGCAAAATGGAACTGAGAAATCATAGAAGCATCAAAAACAGAATATTGATTCCATGGCTAGCTGCTATGCTGCTGTGCTGCTGGGTTTTGAATCCGGCTATGACAGCCCATGCTGCAGGCGAGAAGGTCTACTTCGGATCTGAGGCCTATGAGTGGGAGCTTGGCGAGACGAGCTACGTGGGGATCTACGCAGAGGCGGACGGCGAACTGGAAACCGTGGACCTGACGGTGGCCTACGATGATTCCATGATCATATACGACAGCGGAGGAAGCTGGATAGACGACGGCCGCGTGCAGGTACAGGCGGAAAGCGTAGGAGATGGCCTTTATCAGGAAATGCTGTCCTTTGAGACCGTTATGGCGGGAGAGACAGAGATAAGCATAACGGAAGCCAACGTGGGAGAAGAAGGCGAAGCTGCGGTATCTCTGGCTGAGGTGACCGTAGCCGTAAGCATCCCCATACCCACAGACTGCATGTTGGAGACTATTACCGTCGACGGGGAGGAGATAGCAGGCTTCGATCCGGAAACGGCAAACTATACCATTGACCTCGATGAATACAGCAGCGAGCTGGACGTGGAGGCTGCGGCAGCTGACGCGGATGTGGAGATTTCGGATACAGCATTGGCGGAGGGAGAAAATACCATCGCCATTTACACTACGGACTCGGATGGAAATCAGGCGAGGTATCTGTTGACAGTGAATAACCCTGACTCTGCACCTGCAGCAGGGGCGGTGACAGAGACGGAGGCTGACGGAGCCGGGGAAGGCAGCTACGACAGCGACCGGAGCCGTATGCGCATGAATGTTGCGCTCGTGATAATCACCTGCGTGTTGATCGTCATCGTTGCGCTTCTCCTCCGAAGCAGGAAAAGAAGAAAAAACAGGAAACAGAAATTCAGAACACCGCAAAAGCGTTGGGGGCTGAGCAAGGGTGAGTATCAGAGATATATGGATGAATTCCAGAAGAGAAACGTAGAGGTCGCGGCTATCCACGTTTCCATGGATTTTCGCCGTGAAAAGGATGAGCCGACCAGCATCAAGGAAATGTTCATACGGGCCGTCAAGGGCCAGAGAGAGGTGGAGCATTTCCGGGCGCTCGACGACATCAGCTTTGCAGTTAAGCGGGGAGATGTGGTAGGCATCATCGGAACCAACGGCTCAGGCAAAAGCACGCTGCTCAAGATAATATCCGGGGTGTTAAGCCCCACCAACGGCATAGTGTTTGTGGATAACGAGAGGATACATCTCCTCACGCTGGGGACAGGCTTCGACTTTGAATTGACGGGCCGCGAAAATGTATACCTCAACGGAGCGATCATCGGATACACGAGAGAGTTCATAGATTCCAAATACGACGAGATAGTAGGCTTCGCCGAGCTTGAAGGCTTCATGGATGAAAAGGTGAGAAACTACTCCTCGGGGATGGTATCCAGGCTGGCGTTTGCCATAGCCACCGTGCAGAACGAGCCATCCATACTGATCCTCGACGAGGTGTTCGCGGTGGGGGACATGTTCTTCAGGGAAAAATGCGAAAAGCGCATACAGGAGCTCATCCACAACGGCTCCACGGTGCTCATCGTAGCCCACGGCATGGATATTATCAGGAAAAATTGCAACAAGGCGATATGGCTGGAAAAGAGCCATATAAAAATGATGGGAGATCCGGATGAAGTGTGCGATGCGTATGCGAGGATGGGACAGAAACAATTACAGTAGGATATACAAATGAAAGGGACAGAGAAGATATACGACAGTCTGGTAAACCGCGTGCCGGGGATACAGGAGCGGTACCGGCACAGGAGAAAGCATGCTGACAGCAGCGGGAAGCGCGTGCTGGCATGGATCAGCCTTCTGGGATGGAATTTTTCATATTATGTACTGCGAAACCGCCGCCTGGGGGAAAGCAGGAAGTATCCGTATTACGAGGAAAAGGTCCTGTACAGTCGCGGCAGCGAATCATCGCTTTCCTACATGAAACCGCCGGAAGACTTCGCCCGTGAATTGTCGGGAGCGGACGTCATATCGTTTGATGTGTTCGACACGTTGGTATTCAGACCATTCGGGGAGCCTACGGATCTTTTCTTCATGGTAGGGGAGAAGCTCGGCTATCCTGACTTCAAGAGGATACGCATGGAAATGGAAGAAAGAGCCAGGCGCATAAAGTATAGGAAGCGCGGGACCCACGAGGTCACATTGGAGCAGATATATGAGCTGATGGAAAGGGAGTGCGGCATAGACGGTAAAACGGCCATGCAAATGGAGACAGAGGAGGAATACCGTTACTGCTTTGCAAACCCGTACATGAAGCAGATGGTAAAGGCTCTGCGGAAGCAGGGAAAGAGATTAATTATCACCTCGGATATGTACCTGCGTGAGGAGCATATACGGCAAATACTCCGGCGCTCCGGTTACGATGAATTTGACGGATACTACGTATCCTGTGAACAGGGCAGCTCGAAGAGCAGAGGAGATCTGTATGACATAGTACGCAGAGAAGAAACGATAAAATACCGGAGAAAGACAGCATGTCAGGATAATGTGAATACGAAGAGTAAACCTGAAAGCCGTAAAACAGTAAAGCAGGAAATCGGAAAACAACCGGAAACTCGTCGACAGGACGGACAAGGAAGCGACGGTCTGAAATTCGCCCACATCGGTGACAATCCCGTATCGGACGAAAGGATGGCAAAGGAACACGGCTTTGAAGCGCATATATACAGGAATGTAAACACAGCGGGAGCTGCTTACAGAGCGGAGGACATGTCCTCCATCACCGGTGGCATATACCGGGGACTGGTAAATGCTCATATACATAATGGATTAAGCTGCTATTCGCGGGAATACGAATACGGATACATATACGGAGGACTTTTCGTCGCGGGCTACTGTCAGTTTATCCATGAGTATGTGAAGGAGCATGCCATAGATAAGATACTGTTTCTGGCAAGGGACGGCGATATATTGTCAAAGGCGTATCACATCCTGTATTCGGAAGAGGATGAGAGCTGGGAATACGTTTACTGGTCGCGGCTAGCGGCAACGAAGATGGCAGCAGGAAAGTTCAAGTACGATTACTTTCGCAGGTTCCTGTACCACAAGGTCAACCAGGGCTATTCGCTGGAAGAAATCCTGGCTTCTATGGAGCTGGAGGATATGGGGGACGGGTCGTATTGGAATAGGAATGGGAATCAAAAAGAAAGCGGCTCTGCTCACGCAGCGCGGTCTGTGGGATTGTACCGGGAGACAGGTCTTGCTCCGGAAGCGGAGCTGAATGACAGCAATGTGGATAAGGTGAAGGAGTATCTTCTGAACCATTGGCCTGACGTGCTGGCGCACTACAGAGATCAACTTGAGGCAGGGAAAGAGTATTTTGCACCCATCCTGAGAGGATGCAGACGCGCCACCGCGGTCGATATCGGATGGGCCGGCAGCGGAGCCATCACACTTGATCATATCGTCCGTGAGATCTGGGGAATGGGCTGCGAGATCACTGGGATCGTCGCAGGAACGAATACCTGCCGCAGCGATGAGCCGGATAGCAGCGAAGCCTTTCTTCAAAGCGGCAAACAGGTCAGCTACCTGTACTCACAGCGGGAAAACCGCGACCTGTGGAAGCTGCACGACCCGGGTAAGGACCACAACCTGTACTGGGAAATGCTCCTTGACGCACCGAGCGGGAGTCTGAAAGGCTTTTATCCCGGAAAGGATGGAGGCTGGGAGTGCCGGTTTAAAGAGGCTTCAGTTGATACGCAAAAGGTGCAGGATGTCCAATGTGGAGTATTGGAGTTTGTAAGAGAGTGGAATGATTTGGAAAGAAAATGGAAGCAGAAAGCAATGGATGGAAAATTTTCGAGTCCGGGTGATATCAAACCTGGCGTAGATGACTCAGAGAGAAGCATGTTTAGGATATCCGGGAGAGATGCCTACGCACCTATGGTTTCTGTTTTAGATAAGAAAAACTGGGAATTTTGTGCACAGCTTAAGGAGCAAACGGACATAAAGAATTTAGAGTAGGAAAGAACTTGTTCTTTTATGTAAAGTTTAAAGATTATAAAAAATTGTTGATATGTAAATAGCACATAAGGAAGAAAAGCAATGAGTCGATTAAAAGATAGTATTTATAATTTTGTTGTAAGAAAAAATGATAATGTAAGGTATGAATATGAGCGGTATGTAATGGAGCATATAGTGGAACATTATGAACACAGACTTACTCATTGGAAAATTTTAAGAAAACTGGTGTGGCATTACAGGATAAAGAAAAAGACGATTCCTTTATTATATAAGGAAAACAGAACTCCAAAAAGCCCAGGGAGAGTATTACCATATTTAGATGGGGCAGAGTCGATTGCAACCAAACGTACAAAAATGCAGTTTTGGGTAAAAGGGTTATTCGAATATGACGTAATATCCTTTGATATATTCGATACACTTTTGCTGCGAAATTTGAACAAACCACGAGATTTATTTATGATTTTAGGTGAAAGATTTGACATAATAGATTTTTGGAGAATTAGATTTAGTGCAGAGGTTGATGCAAGGAAGAAACATCAAGCACTTTACGGTAATAGAGAAATTAATATTTATGATATATACGATTTGATTGAGAAACGAACAGGATTGAACGCAAAGGTGGGGATAGAAACAGAGTTTGAATTAGAATGTGAAATATGTTATGCAAATCCATATATGAAAGAAGCTTATGCAATTTTACATAGTAAAGGATTGCCGATTTATATGGTCTCCGATATGTATTGGCCCAAAGAATATTTAATAAAGCTATTGAAAAAAAATGGGTATAAGAACTATGAAGATGTTCTGGTTTCATGTGATTATAAAGGGAATAAAACAAATGGATTTTTATTTAAAGCTTTGATTATGAGAACTGGTCTTGATAAAAAAATTGTTCATATTGGTGATAATAAACAAGCTGATGTTTCCGCAGCCGAAAGTTTTGGATTAGCAACTAGATATTATGCAAACGTCCAAACATGTGGTGATATATATCGTGAAAATGGAATGTCGCCTTTGATTCGTGCTACATATCGGGGAATAGTGAATGCGCACTTGCATAATGGAATGGAAAAATATACAGAGCAATATGAATACGGCTTTATATTTGGAGGATTATTTGTATTGGGATATGTAAATTGGATCCATGAACAAGCTAAAAGACGTGGTATTAAAAAAATTCTATTTATAGCGCGTGATGGATATATCTATAAAAAAATTTATGACAAATTGTTTTCAGATATACCAAGTTATTATGTGTTTTGGTCAAGGGTCGCAAGTTTAAAATATGCATGTGAATATGAACGGCAGGATTTTTTGACAATAATGATTGACCATAAGTTTGGTCAGGATATTTCAATTTCATCTATGTTGAAAAGTTTAGATCTTCAGGAAATGATTCCATTATTGTCCCAGTATGATTTGCGACCGGAAGAATTAATTCATTCAGGGAATAAAGAAAGCCTAAGCAGTTTTTTTGTGGAAAATTGGGAATTGCTTCTTTCCATACAAAAACCGGGACAAGAACAAGCGGAAAAATATTATAAAAGTATTATAGGAACCTCAGATGCGATTGCATTAGTTGATATTGGATGGAGAGGAGATAACCAGCTTGGATTAAAAAAGTTAATTCAAAAAAATGGGGGATTAAATGTAAAGTTTACAATTTTATGGCAGCTACATTTACGTCTGAAAGAAACGCAAGTTATATTCAGCAGGATAAATTGTTATGTTATATGTTTTCAAGCGCGTATAATAGGAATTTATATGATTCTTTCAACAATAAAGCGGCAATTCATATGGCAATGTTTGAAATGTTTTCACAAGCGCCGCATCCCTCTTTTTCAGGATTTGGTAAAGGTGGAGAATTAGAATTTGGGTATGCGGAAGTAGAAAATTATAACACTTATAAAGATATATTAACGGGCATTGAAGATTTTTGTGATCTTTATATTTACAATTTTGGTAAGTATGATTATTTGATGAAAATTTCCGGGTATGACGCATATATTCCGTTTAGAGGGCTAACAAGGCATTACCGACCTGCAAAGAGGGCTATTGGACATGTCAGATTTCAACAAGGAGTAGGTATAGATTGTGAAAAACAAAAGACAAAATCATTAATAGAATTAATGGCGGAGCAGGGAATATAATTAGGAGGCAAAAATGATCTTATATTATGCGACAACCTATTATCAGTTAATATGCAGCATTGTGCATAGAAAAAAATATCATACAAATAAACAAGCAGTTTTAGCAGTAGATCATTTTATTGTAAAATCTTGCAGTGGATTTTTTGATATAGAAGATAAAGGAATATTTGATTCGGTTATTGCGTTTAACTATATTGATGTCAAAGAAAATGATGATGACAATTTAAAAAAAATTGCAATGCGAGAAATAGAAAAGCTACCATGTGCATTGGACAAGTTTGAGAAAATATATGTTTCTTCAACATGTAGCTGGGTTGGAATTTATTTAGCAATAAATAAGATTACCTTTTCGGCATTTGAAGAGTGTTGTGGAATTTTAAGTAAGATCGACAAACTAAAAGAAAATGTAAGAAATTTTTATCCTGCATTAGATGCCTATGCTGAACAATTGGGGTTATATGATGGTAGTTGCCATATGATTGAAGAACTATTTTGCTCTGGTATAAATGATGAAAATATTCTTCAAGATCCGAAAGTGCATGTTTTTGAAGTTGTACAAGAATTAAAAGATTTACCAGAGGATGTTATTGCAAATATTATTAGAGTTTTTACAAAAAAGAAAAAAATAACTGCGACAAAAAATTGTGCAATTTTATTAACACAACATTTTGCTAATTTAGACATTATGGATTGGGAGGAACAAAAGGAGATTTATTGTATAGTAGCAGATTATTTTTTGCCTGAGGATACAAATTTAATTATTAAGAATCACCCGGCAGATATAATGGTTTATGAAGATATTTTTGCTGATTGCTTTGTACTCAGAGAGAATATTCCGGCTGAATTATTGCCATTTCTATTTACAGAATTACCTGAGTATATACTAACGGTAAGCTCAACAGCAATTGATACAATAGGAAATATGTTCAATAAGAAAGTTATTTTTGACTTTGATTATGAAAAGTGTTTTCCACTCACACACGAATATTATGCAGCTCTGAAATTATTTGATAATTATGTATATGAGAAAAAATATAAGTTCTACATATATGGGGTGCATTCAGTTCTACTTGAAAATTTAAATAAATACTCAGATGCAAGTGAAAGAAAACTGGTGAGGTTGCCTGATTTGAATCATCTTGCTGCATTGAAAGGAAACAATATTGTTTATCTGGATGATGATATGAATGAGGATGAATTGAAACAAGTAGCCAATATTGTGCTTAACAGTAATACAGAAAATATTTTTGTTTTTTTAAACACAGGGAAAAAATATACTTTCTTTGACAATCAAAGAAAGAGTCTTGAAAATAATTTATATCCTGTAGAAGTGAAAGTTAATGAAATTATTGTAGGCTGCATTTATATTTATTCGAAAGGAAGTATAGATAAATTGAACAATGTATATAAGACATTAAATTATGAAAAAGGAAATTGTTATACGGAAATGTTTCAAGAAGATGCATTAAGAGCTAAGGTTTTGGAAGGTATATTAAAAGCAACGGAAGAACGGCTGAGATTCTATATTAGCAGAGAACAAGAATTATTGAAAGAACTGGAGAAAAAATCATGAAAATTATAGGGGTCATTCCTGCCAGATATAAATCTAGCAGATTTCCAGGGAAACCATTGGCAAAAATTTGTGGTCAACCTATGATATGGTGGGTGTATCAGCAGTGCTTAAAAGTATCAGAACTTGATGAATTATATGTGGCAACTGATGATGAGAGAATTTATTCTGTATGCGTACAAAGAGGGATAAATGTGCTAATGACATCCGAGTTGCATGCAACAGGCTCTGATAGAGTGGGAGAAGTTGCCGAACGAATAGAAGGGGATTTGTTTATTAATATTCAGGGGGATGAGCCTTTGGTTGAACCCGAAATGATTCGACAGGTCATATCTATATTTGTTGAAGATGATTCTGTGTATTTTGGTTCACTTAAGAAAAAAATGAGTGATCCTGATGAAATTAATGCATTTAGCACAGTAAAAGTAGTAACAGATAAACAGGGTGATGCATTGTATTTTTCTAGAAATGTTGTCCCTTCGAACCGAAAAGGGGACAAACATGCAGATGTTTGGCGGCATGTGGGGATATATGCATATAAGAAAGATTTTTTGCTTAAGTTTGTAAAAATGAAACAGACAGAATTGGAATTGGGAGAAGGTATTGAACCATTAAGAGCAATGGAGAACGGATATAAAATACGCATGAAAGAAACAAAGTTTGAAAGTGTTGGAGTGGATTTGCCAGAACATATTTTAAAGGTTGAAGAAAAGTTAAATCAGAGGGATGAATATTAAAAAATGAAACGTGCAAAGATATTAGATTGTACTTTACGAGATGGGGCATATTTACTAGATAAAAAATTTGGAGATAATAACATAAGGGGAGTTATTAGTGGACTCCTCTCCTCAGGAATAGATATTATTGAAATTGGTTTTTTGCAAGATGAAGGGTTTGGCGAAGGGAAAACCGTATATAAGAATGCGAAAGATGCGAAGCGATTCATTCCATCGAAAAAAAGCCTGTGATTTCACTGTGTTGGCAGATTATAGCAGGTACTCTATTGATAACTTAGAAAAAAATCAAGGTAACTCCTTTGATGGAGTGCGAGAATGTTTTTTTAAAAAAGAATGGAAAGATGCAATTAAGGTGTGTTCAAAGATTAAAGAAAAGGGATACAAAGTATTCGTACAACCAGTTGATATTCTGGGTTATAGTGATTTGGAATTGTTAGAATTGGTAGATGAGGTAAATATTATTGAACCATATTGTTTATCCATTGTAGATACTTTTGGTTCAATGTATATAGAAGATTTAAAACGTCTATTTACAATTATAGATCATAATCTTACACAAAATTGTAAAATCGGATTCCATTCTCATAATAATATGCAGTTATCTAATGCATTGTCGCAGGAGTTTTTAACTATATCGAACGGGAAACGTGATGTTGTAGTAGATGCAACACTTTGTGGAATGGGAAGAGGGGCGGGGAATACTCCGACTGAATTAATAGTACAATATATGATATCAAACTTAGGCTATCCTTATAATATGGATGCGATCTTGGATACAATAGATGGTTATATGGATAATATACAGACCAAATGCAATTGGGGATACAATACATCATATTTTATTGCCGGAGCTTATGGTGCTCATGTTAATAATATATCATATTTAATGAATAAGAATGGAATTCGCTCCAAAGATATTAGGTTTATTTTAAATAAAATAGGAGCAATACCACGAAAAAGATATGATTATGATTTATTGGAAAGCACTTATCATGAATATATGAATGCGGAGATTGATGACAGAAAAGAAATCCAATATCTAAAAAGTGTTATGAGAGGTCATTCTGTATTGTTAATTGCACCGGGGAAACAGGCAATGTTAATGAAAGAAAAAATAAAATTTCAACAAAGAACTGAAGAGCCTATCGTTATAGGGGTAAATTATATTCCGGAAGACGTAGAGATAGATTATTTATTTATCAGTAATGTAAAAAGATATGATTATTGGTCAAATACTGATGGTTTTAATCATACTAAAAAAATTTTGACATCAAATATAATAAAAAAGCAACATAATACTGGAGAAATAATAGTTTCTTATGTGGGATTGGTTAAACCCGAAGGAGACTATACAGATAATGCAATGATTATGTTGTTGCGATTGTTAGATAAATTGGAAGTGCAGCAAATATCAATTGCTGGATTTGATGGTTACCAACTTAAAATAGAAGAGCATTTAAATTATGCAAATAATGATATGTGTTCTAAACAAAGACATCGTGATTTGGAAAAATTAAACCTTGAAATTGAGCTAATGCTCAAAGATTATTTGGCAACAAGAGAACATGCTACAAAAATTAATTTTATTACAACATCAAGGTTTGAAAAGTTATTAAGGCAGTATAAATAAATATATTTAGTGAGGAGTGGACAATCAATGCGCATTACAAAAGAAAATTATTTTATGACTGAAAAAGGCGAAGGCATTACTGTAAATGGACATGCTGACATCGGGGGGGGGTGTTTGGAGATGTTTCAGTGTGTTTGCTAGAAACGCCTATAAGGCTAGGAAATAATATAAGAATAAATGTGGAGAATGTTGGAGCGTTTACATATTTCTCAGGAAATGATGAAATTGCATGTGTTTCAGAAATTGGTCGATACTGTTCCATAGCACAAAATGTTCATATTGGCTTTCCAGAGCATACGACGGCATCTATATCAAGCAGCCCAGTTTTTTCTAATCCGAATAATGGTTATTGGCATGAAAACTTTCATTCCTTATATGATGATAAAAAAATGCTGAAGTAACTGCAAAAAAAATTAAAGATACTTATGCGAAAAAAAATATAAAAAAGCTAGGATAGGGAATGATGTTTGGATTGGTTACGGAGTGATTATTGCTAGAGGTGTGAATATCGGAGATGGTGCAGTCATAGGAGCCAATGCAGTTGTTACCAAAGATGTTCCTCCATATGCCATTGTTGGTGGGGTGCCAGCAAAAATAATCAGAATGAGATTTGATCTGCAAACGATTGGCAAATTGCTGGAATTGAAATGGTGGAATTATACGCCAGATATAATTAAGAATTTGGATGTGTGGGATGTCCCCCATATGTTACCCGCCCTCGAAAATAAAATGCAGCAGAAAATGGCTAAAGAATATGTATGTGAGAAATTCGAATTTCATCCTAGAAAGAATGAAGTATATAAAGTCAATTACGAAGGAGAAAAGCAGAGATATCTACTTTAAAATAAGCAAATGATAAAATTACTGTTTTTAGACGTTGACGGGACGTTAACAGACGGAAAAATTTATATGAGTGCTGATGGAGAAATCCTGAAAGCTTTCAATGTAAAGGATGGCTGTGGTATTTGCGATATACTTCCTCAATATGATATAGTCCCCGTAATTATAACGGCTAGAAAATCTGATATCGTTTTGCGCCGGTGCCGAGAGCTTAGAATCCGGCATGTATATCAAAATTGCAGAAACAAAAAAGAAAAAATGTTGGAAGTGGCAGATAGCCTTGGAATAAAACCCACCAACGAAGGGATATTGCCATCTACCGCATATATGGGTGACGATATTCTGGATTTACCGTGTATGGAAATCGCAGAGTATAAAGGGTGCCCTGCGGATGCAGTTGATAAAGTGAAGGAAATTGCTGATTTTGTTGCGGAAAATATCGGAGGCAATGGTGCGGTAAGAGAATTTATAACGTGGCTTGTCCGCTAATATTTGAACATTTGATAAATGGAATCCCAAAAAGGGAAAAAAGTACAGCGGATACTGCGCTTCTGGCATGCCAACTGACATCTTACAGTGCCTATTCGCAGGATGGCTCTATTCATCCGTGAATGTGGCTCTGAATTACCGTGCAGATGGTTCTGGGCTACCGAAATATACACGTATCAGCAGACCGGTGGAGAGGAGAGTATTCATGGGTAAAGGAAGATTGACTGAAGAAGAAATGGCAGTTCTTATGGAAAATAAATATGTTGATTACGTGACAGAGAGGGGCATCATGTATACCCCGGAATTCAAGCACCATTTTATGGAAGAGTACGGTAAAGGTAAGGCTCCGAACAGAATATTTCGTGAAGCGGGGTTTGATACTAAAATGCTAGGCCCGAAACGTATCGAGCGAGCAGCGGCAAGATGGCGTAAGAGCTACGAAGAAGGGACCTTGGGGAAATATGAGGAAAAGTGTATTGATAACAGGAAAAATAAATATAAATAGGTTCGAATAGGATGGACCCGTCGCTTGTATACATATCAATCGTGTCAATACACCCCCTAGTGCAAACTATTTTGTGTAAACCCTTTAGATTGATGAAAAAATCTTAGGTTTGATGGGGCCCCTCTGCGCTTGACTCGATTCCGGCATAGCGACACGATTAGACACTATTTCATATAATTTTTAGATCTCGCCATTCTCTTTATACTCTTTGTAGATCCTCTCGGCGTCCCAGGCAGGATGTTCAGCGATTAAAGAGCAAATCTTATTCACAAGACCTGGGTTTTCCAGCAGATCCTCCGCAATCTGATCTGCGCTTTGCCCTTTTTTCTGTTTGCGTTGGATTAACATGATCAGATTTGTCATTGCGCCTTCCGTTTTTCCTTTAATAATACCGGTAGACTCGCCCTCTGCAATGCCCTCATTATAGGCTTCCTGTCTGTCCAGTACTTTTTCCTCCCATGCATTCATGTATTTGACTCCAATCTCTTCATTCATCTTGATGACGTCGATTTTTCTCTGCACCTTTTTAATTATAGCATATGAAATATCGTTTTGGGACATTTCTGTATATTTCGGATGTTGACAAAATATATATCACGGTCTATACTAAGCTGGGAGGTATAGATTATGGAAACAGCAAAAATTTTCGAAAACGGAAGAAGTCAGGCGGTGCGGTTGCCAAAGAAGTTTCGATTTGATGTTGATGAGGTTGTAGTCCAGCAGCTTGGAGATGCGGTTATTCTTGTTCCGAGAGAAGCCGTGTGGAAAACATTTATGGATGGAGTGAACAGTTTTACGGAAGATATTTTTGAAAACGGAAGAGAACAGGGAAACCAGAAGGAACGGGACAGCCTATGATTTATATGTTGGATACGAATATCTGTATTTATGCGATGAAAAAAATCCGGAAGAAGTCTTGCTGCGATTTAAACAGGAGATGGATAATGGTCTTTGCATTTCTGCAGTTACCCTGGCGGAGCTGGAGTTCGGAATGGAATACAGTTCAAATCCTGCGAGAAATGAACAGGCATTGATTCGCTTCCTGGTTCCGTTAACTGTGCTGCCCTTTGATGCAGCAGCTGCTACGGAATATGGAAAAATCAGGGCATATTTGCAGAAGAAAGGTACGCTGATAGGAGCTCTTGATATGTTGATCGCCGCTCACGCGCGGGCGGAAGGGCTGATTTTAGTGACAAATAACGTCCGTGAATTTGAGCGAGTACCTGAATTGCAAATCGAAAACTGGGTCGGTTGAGACAGGGTAAACTATAATAGTTGTTATCGATCTGTTTTGATGCAGGCTCGGGCATCAAATCGAATCAATCGCGTCAACAATTTCGACCCGATTATGGCATAGTGACACGATTTCATATAATTTTCAGATCTCGCCATTCTTTTTATACTCTTTGTAGACCCTTTTGGCATCCCACAGCAACGCTTTTTTATACGGATAGTGGTTCATCGCCTCAAGTCTCTCATAACGTATCTTTAATGATCAAGCCGTCTGCAAGAGCATATTTTGTATTTATTAATGATGAAGCTCCTCTGCAAGAACATATTTTGAATTGGTAGTTGCTCCTATCCTGCGGACAATTCCCAAGCCTATCATGTCGCTTAGTATTTTTCTTGCCCGGCGGTCACTGACATCCAAAATTTCGGAAAGTGTCTTTGTCGTAATTTCCCCGTTTTCGGTTATGGCGATGTAAGCGGTTTTCTGCTGATGGGTCAACATCTTCGGAATATCTTCGGAACGTCTTCGGAAGCCTTGCAGAACATCTTCGGTATTTTCCCGAACCACTGCAGAGGCTTCGGCTTTCTTTTTTCCATGATTGGCAGGGCAGTTATCATCACGGTAGAGGTTGATTCTCAGAGCAACTCCCATGTCGATAAATTCAGGCTCGCGCAAACCGTATTCCTTCATTTCATGCATAAGCCGTGGTATCCCAGTCCCCCAACCTTCAATGAGATTCATATAGGCAAAGGCGTGAGCTATGGCCTTGTTCCTGATCTGTGAATATCCGGTCTTCATCCGGTCGATGGTTACTCCCGGCATCAATCCGCCCGGAGAAGTGATTTCCAGGCGGTCATCATAAAGCGCCACCTGAATCAGAGAACTCTGGATAAAACTGCAATTCATCACTGCGTTAATTATCAGCTCCCGCAGACTATCGGGCGGCAGTTCATATATATCCTTTCGGTATATGCCTTCAAACCTTGCACCCATATGGATATTGCGGAGCACGTACTTAAACGAATCGTCTACCTGTTTCCAAAGCGGACCGTCAAATTCCTGCTTGTCTACGAAAATCGCCCTGGTATCTCCCTTGAAGATGCCGCACTGAATACGGGAATGAAAGGGGTCGCTTCCCGTCAAAAATATATAAGCATTCGTAGGGTATATTTTACCGCTTGCATCATCTGCCAGTATTCCCCAGCTAAGCAGTACGTTTTTCGTGACGTTTTTTATATTGGCACGCTGCTCGTCGTTTGTGCAGTTTGAAAGAGCAATATCCTTTAGTTGTCTGCAAAATGCGTCGATGTCATCATCGGAAATATCGACGTCTCGTCGTATGATGCTGTCATAGGAGCGTCCTTCCGATTCAAAATACATTTCCCGGGACATGATTCGGTCGGCTTTTCTTGTTGTTCCGGATACTCTGACATATACGCCCTCTGTCATACCTTCGCTTTTAATATAGTACGGTTTCTGCTTACCCTGTGGTATTTCAACTATAATGAGCGTCTGTCCTTCTACCGTTTGAGGGTAGATGTCAGGGATTATCATCGGCTCACAGCTGTCGGAAATGGCATTCGCTATCGCATCAATCTCTTTGAATACGATTTCTTCGGGGATGCCTTTGATCCTGCGAGTATCATCCTCAACGCCGAAGATCAGCCTGCCGCCTTTGCCATTGGCAAAAGCTATCACCGTTTTCATATATTTTGTGCTTTTGGCTGGGCGGGATTCTTTGAACTCTATATTTGCTGATTCCCCGTTTAGAATAATATCGACCATCATAGCGGACACCTCCTCTTCATATATTTTTTGTAAATAAGTGTAAACAATACATCCGCACATTCCGCTTTATATATCGCTGTGAAAACGGACAATCGTAAACCGTGTTTCAGGCTTCTCTTGACTTATATTATACAATGAATCAGAGGCCCATGTCCATAAATAATTTGGTAATTTCTGTAAAATACAAAAAACGTGAACCTGCATAATAAAAAAGGCGAGGGCGGTGTGGTTCCGTCCTCGGCCCTTAACAATATTGCTGGTTTGTTGTCTTGCAGACTCAATGCTTTACAGCATCACTTCGCTATTGAATATTACGGTGTGAGCATCCTATGGTGTAGAATCACTTGGAATACTCATTATTTCAGGTAATATCTCGCCAAACATACCAAGTCTGTAGTTCATGCTGACTACGATGACATCATCGTGCTGCTCTACGATGGTTTCACCGTTGTAAAGCGGGTCTGCAGTGCCGCCCCATCCGAAGCCGCCTCCGTGGATATATACCATGACGGCCTTACCGGTCGTCTCCAGATCGCGGGTCCATACGTTGAGCGTAAGGCAGTCCTCTCCGACTCCGGCTTCGTTTTCACCGGCAGGCGGAGTAGTATTGCCCCAAAGACGGCGAAATCATGTGCGCCGGAGGCAGGACGGTGTCAGGTTTTTGTGGCGGTTTAAAACACACTTGCAATGCACATGTAAAACGAATATAATAATAGTATCAATATAATGAAAGGAGCTACTATTATGGCTAAAAGTAATATGACGATTCGGATGGAGCCGGAACTTAAAGAACAGGCTTCTGTATTGTTTAAATCGTTAGGACTTGATTTGAGCACTGCAACAGGTATCTTCTATAGACAGGCTCTTCGTTGTCATGGTCTTCCATTTGAGGTTAAGATTGATGAGCCAAACGAAATCACCTATGCAGCGATGGAAGAAGCGGAACATATGATGAATGATCCAAATACAAAGCGATTTTCCAGTGTCGATGATCTGTTTGAGGAGTTGAATTCCTGATGCTGTATGAAATCGAGAGAACAACACAATTCAAAAAAGATTTTAAATTAGCGATTAAACGAGGCTGTAACATGGATGAACTTAAAAAGTTATCACCATGCTCGCAGACGGAGAGACTCTTCCTGAAAAATATAGAGATCACAGTCTTGTAAATTCCAGAAATTATAAAGGCGTGCGAGAATGCCATATTGAACCGGACTGGTTATTGATATATAAGATTTCAGAGCAGTTGATGGTGCTTTCATTGCAGAGAACCGGCTCTCATAGCGACCTGTTCTGAATAATTTTTTATGACAGATGCTCACATAAGATAACGTACAGCAAGCCAGTTTGAGAATGCTCACACGGGCTTGATTTTTGTATCCGCTTGACAGTACGCTTCCTTCTAGTGTGAAAGCTCTGAATAGCTGTTCCTCTCACCATTAAGAAAAATGGTAACCATGACAATCTAATTCAAAACTTTTTTAAATTTTTTTCTGATTTGCTCTAACCTATGTGAAATTGCAGAATGGTCAACGCCTTCCCGCCTGGCATATTCACATACAGGCATATCTTCCAGACAAACCAATCTAACCAGTTCTTGTTGTTTAGGAGATGGTTTTTTATAAGTTTGATTAATCTTTATTCGAAGATTCGGCTCATCCTTTTTTTCATCCTTCATCCAAGGCCCTTCACTTCCTAAAACATCCATAGTCACGCAGTGCATTCTTGCCAATCTATTAGAACTATTTGCTTTTCGTCTCATATCAAGAATCACTTTTGTCCACTCTCTCCCGACTTCGACTTCTACAGAAGTTCCATCTACAAAGTTATATGTGATGCATGTTGGCATTTCCTTTTTATCTTCTGCCCCTATGATTTTAAGATTCTTATATTCATTTTTTCCTTCTGATTTTTTGAAAGATGTAACTTCTGAGTATTCCGCACCTCCGAATGCATAAAAAGTATATGCCGTCAGGGAAGAAAATACCCTGGCGGTTTTTATGAGTAAGTATAATTACAACAGGATATATTGACACTGTAAATAAAATGGAATAAAATCAACATATGAAAAGGAGGTGTTCTTATGTCGAACATAAATATTAACATTCGTATGGATTCTGATTTGAAACGGCAATTTGAGGCGTTTTGCGCCGATATGGGAATGACGATGACGACGGCGTTCAATCTTTTTGCAAAGAAAACGGTAAGAGAATACAGAATACCTTTTGAGATAGGCGGAGAAGTACCGAACGCCGAAACTATGGAAGCCATGGAAGAGGTAAAGCAGATGAAAGCTAATCCAAACCCCGGTAAAACATATACCGATGTAGACCAGATGATGGAGGAGCTGCTTGATGATGTACAGCGTTAGACCTACCACTAAATTTCAAAAGGATTTAAAGCGACTTAAAAAGCGCGGTTATGACATTTCTTTGCTTACTGATATTATTAAAAAGCTTGCGGATGGAGAAAAGCTGCCGGAAAAGAATCGAGACCACTGGCTTTTGGGAAGCTATGGAAAGTGTCGTGAATGCCATATTGCGCCGGACTGGCTTTTAATCTATGAAACAGACGGAAATGAGCTCTTTTTATATCTTACACGTACAGGAACGCATAGCAATCTATTTTGGTAAAGATGGAGTTTTGAATCTATGGTGTGCGCCAAACAACCGAACAAACCACAGCCAAATAACCGAACAAAACATCGCCGAACAACCGAAAAATGTTGATAGCATTCTGAAAAACGGTTATAATAAATAAAAACAGGCGGTGGTGATATTGATGAAAGAATACAAAAGCAGAATTGCAGATGAAATAATAAAAAAAAAGTTGAGGGGAAAAGGCGCTGTATTAATACAGGGCGCTAAATGGTGTGGTAAAACGACAACGGCTGAAAAACTGTCTAAAAGCGTGCTATATATGTCTAACCCCGGGGAAATCAATCAAAATCTGATGTTGGCAGATATTGATCCGGGTTTGTTGCTCGAAGGTGATGTGCCCAGATTGATAGACGAGTGGCAGATAGCGCCTAAATTATGGGATGCTGTAAGATTTGAAATTGATCATAGAGGGGAGGAAGGGCAGTTTATACTTACAGGTTCTGCTGTTCCTGCAAATACGGAGTCGATACAACATACCGGGACAGGAAGATTTGCCTGGGTGTTGATGCGTCCAATGAGTTTATTCGAATCAGGTGAATCAAACGGAAGTATAAAACTGTCGGAACTTTTTGAAACGCCACAGAAAATAGCGGCTGTTAATAATTTGGATTTACGGAAAATTGCATTTTTGACATGTAGAGGAGGCTGGCCGAGAGCTACATTTTTGGAGAATGATGCGGCGTTGGAGCAGGCCGTTGATTATTACGATGCTGTTGTGAAACAGGATATTTCAAGAGTAGATGGCGTAACAAAGAGTGAAGAAAGAGTGAAATTATTAATGCGGTCATATGCGCGAAATCAGGGAACCCAGGCTTCAAATTCAGTTATCAAGGCTGATATGCAGATGAACGATTACGGCAAGCTCGATGAAGATACAGTAATGTCTTATGTGAATGCATTGAAGAAAATATTTGTTATCGAGGATTTGCCTGCATGGAACCCTAACTTAAGATCGAAGACAGCGGTTCGCTCATCAGATACAAGATATTTTGTAGATCCGTCTATAGCAGTTGCCGCATTGGGATTAGGACCTGATGATTTGATAAATGATCTCGAGACGTTTGGACTGTTGTTTGAAGCATTATGTGTGAGAGATTTGAGAGTGTACACAGACAAAATCAATGGAACAGTATATCATTATCGTGATAAAAACGGATTAGAGTGCGATGCAGTAATACATTTAAGGAATGGTAAATACGGCCTTATTGAGATCAAATTAGGAGGAGATGAGGCTATCGCACATGGATCATGTACCTTAAAAAAACTGAGAAGTAAAATTGATACGGATAAAATGAAAGAGCCTTCGTTTTTAATGGTACTGACAGCTACTGGAAATTATGCGTATAGAAGAGATGATGGCGTATATGTTGTTCCGATAGGTTGTTTACGGGATTAAATGGAGATGGCGGATGCACCGCTCCCCATCGATGAAAAGAACATGCTGATACCGAGTAATCTCATTTGATGACATCTAAAACAGCAAAAGCCCCTTTCGCCGGACCTTGGATCTCGCCTGACGAAAGGGGCTTCATGCTGGGTTTCGCTTAGAAAACCCGGGATTTATGCTTCTTTATCTTGTACCCTTTTATACCCTCTTTTATTTTCTTTTACTTTCTGTTATCTTCGTTTTCCTTATCTCTTTTAAGTAAGGCCTTTTATGACTTTTTTCGTTATCCTTTTTAATGACTTATCTTTTGCCGACGCTTTTACTGCTTTTCTTCGCCGTTTACCGATTCTATAATGGCGTTAGCCAGATTATCCAGCTCCGTTGCCTTGTCGTCGCTCAGCGAAGATGCCATGCTCAGGCGGTCGTTGAGAACGGTCATGCCCTTGAGCTCCTCGTCGATGAAGGTCTGCATCAAATCGCCTGATTTGCACGCCCACGACCCGTTTTCTATCAGCGCGAAGGTGCGGTTTTGCAGGTTGAGCGCCTTCATATCCATCAGGAAATTGTGCATTACCGGATATATACCGAGATTGTACGTCACCGACGCCAGCACGATATGGCTGTACTTAAACGCTTCGGAAATCAGATACGAAACGTGCGTGTTGGATACATCATATATCGCCACATTTGTAAGACCCTTTTCGCAAAGCCTTGAAGCCAGGGCTTGAGCGGCCGCCTCGGTGTTGCCGTACATGGAAGCATACGCTATCATTACTCCCTTTTCTTCCGGCTCGTAGCGGCTCCATTTGTCGTATTTATCTATGAAATACATCAGATCCTTGCGCCATACCGGGCCGTGAAGCGGACAAATATACTTTATCTGGTCAAGTATCCCGCCGGCTTTTTTCAGCAGCAGCTGGATGTGCGGACCGTACTTGCCTACGATGTTGGTAAGGTATCTTCTGGCCTCATCTATCCAATCCCTGTCAAAATCAACCTCGTCAGCGAACAGCTTACCGTCGAGAGCGATGAACGAGCCGAAGGCATCGGCGGAGAAGAGAACGCCGTTAGTGGTATCGAAGGTCACCATCGCTTCCGGCCAGTGGACCATTGGCGCGGCTACAAAGGCTACGGTATGCCCGCCGAAGGTATACGTATCGCCTTCCTTTACTTCTATCAGCTCGTGACCGTCGATGTGAAAGCCGAACTGCCTCATGAGCATGAATGACTTTTCCGTGGAAATAACCTTTACATCGGGATACCTTATCAATATCTCCTCGATGCTCGCTCCGTGATCCGGCTCCATGTGGTTGATCACCAGATAATTGAGCGGACGCTCTCCGAGCAGATGGTTCATGTTTTCCAGAAGCTGGCGGCAGGCCGACCAGTCCACGGTATCAAAGAGGACAGTTTCCTCCTCTACCAGCAGGTATGCGTTGTAGCTGACTCCTCTCGGTATGGGGTGAATATTTTCAAACAGGGTGAGCCTGTGATCGTTGGCTCCAACCCAGTACAGATTGTCTGTAACTTCTCGTACACAATACATATGCGGTCTCCTTTCCTATATAAATAAGATGGTTGATATTTCAAATGGTTTACGCTGTCTGGTATGCGGCGGGTTTGTACGCCGCCCGCAAATCAATGCAAATATTTTGGGCTGCCTGTGTCAAGCTAATGCTTTATTTGCATACCATCCACATCAGGCATCAGGCCGCGGTTTGCAAGCCTCTATTATTCTGCAACTATTCCGCGATAAACTGATCCTTGCTCTCCGCGCATTCCGGACATGTCCAGTCATCGGGGATGTTTTCAAACAGCGTACCCGGCGCGATTTCCGTATCCTCGTTGCCCAGCTCCGGTACGTATTCGTATCCGCAGCCGCTGCACACATAGCGCTTTCCGATCGGTTCCGGCTTGGGGACCTGCGGTCTCTTCATCTTTACCATAGGCGGCGCAGGCTGCTTTTCCTCCATGCCCAAAGCTTCCGCCAGCAGCGGCAGTACCTCGTTTACATCTCCCACGATACCGTAATCGCAGTTCTTGAAAATCGGCGCATTGCCGTTTTTGTTTATGGCGACGATGGTGGAGGCTGTCTTGATTCCCTTGAGGTGCTGTATGGCTCCCGATATGCCGCATGCTATGTAAAGGTTGCCGGTGAATTTCTGCCCGGACATGCCTACGTATCTGTTAAGCGGTACGTATTTCAGAGTTTCCGCTACGGGACGCGACGAGCCTATGGCAGCGCCTGCCGCCTTTGCCAGCTGCTCTATCAGCTTCATGTTCTTCTTGTCTCCGATACCCTGACCTGCGGAAACGACGCGCTCCGCCTGTGCTATCGGCGTATCGATAGGGATGCCTACGGAAAAATCGTAACCGTCCTTTTTAAGAGCCGCCACGAGCGCGTCTACGCTCTCCTTTGCATCGCCCTTGTATATCTGCTTCTTTCGTATACCTGTTACAGGCGCGGCCTTTTTAGCTGTCGCCCTGCTGCCGCCGCTTTCCTTAGGCATCTTGCCTACGAGCGCGGAAGCTATAACTACGCGCTGTATCTCGTTTGTTCCTTCGTAAATGGTTGTGATTTTCGCGTCGCGG
>Ga0192264_1056_pt1 | contig 30124 bp, 23 predicted proteins | sample Koala_Koa23_J3_FD_131267 | JGI IMG/M metagenome (GOLD analysis project Ga0192264, IMG submission 131267) | Enriched cells from koala feces incubated with labeled cellulose particles, San Francisco Zoo, California, United States - Koala_Koa2-3_J3 ... | reverse complement strand
AAGGAAAGGATTCTTGGCGTTTCTGCTGAGCGCCTTTATGGTAGTAGCAATGATACCGGGTATGGCGTTTGCGGATGCTACAAGTTTGCCGGATGCAGATGCAAGTGGAGTGATTAAGCTGACGGAGAATGTTACTATTTCCAGCGGTTTTCCCACAAGCGGAACGATTGATTTAAACGGATACACACTGACGTATACGGGAACGGAGTCCATAGATGTCACAGATGGGAATACTTTAATCATTAAGGATGGCAGTGTTTCAGGAACAGATCAAGGAGGAACGTTAGTTTTAGAAAGTGGAATAACAGGTACTTCTGCATATATTTGTCCTGAAGCAAATAGCACTGTTAGTGTGTCTAATATTAAAATCACCAGCACAGGAAGTGTATTTTATCCGTATGGAGATACTGCTGCAGTAAATATTACGAATTGTACGGTATATACGACGGGAGTTTACTGTGTTGCCACGAATTCAAAGACATTAGATAATTATGGTGTTGAAATAAACATTGAAAATTCTACGCTGACAGCTGCAGCAAGCGATGGTGACGACTGCGCAGTAATGCTGAATGTTGCCGGAAGTTTAAACATTTCGAACAGTACAATCACAGGAGATCGTCAGGCAGTAGTTGTTCGTGCCGGAAATGCGACAATTACTGATAGTGAAATTGTTGTGACCGGAACAGGTCCTGACTATGGTCGTACGAGTGGAACATGGGGTTCAGGAAATGAAGTGGCACAGGGTGCATTGGTGGTTGGTGATTATCAGACAACAGAAAAAACAGGCACAAGTGTAAATTACAATGCAGATGCAATCGTGAATGTGACAAATACTGCTATTACTAGCCAGAGCAGTTCCGTTGCAGCAGTTTATGCGGACACTAACCCGACAAATGATACCGTGATAAATCTTGGTGAAGGAAATGAAGTAACAGGTACGGTTACTACAGGGCAATACAATAAATTGTCTACTGCTGTGGCCAATACTTTGGCAACCCTTTCCATCACCGGTGGCACTTATAACACCGACGACGTAGGAATATATCTGAAGAATTCCGATGGCAGCGCTGGTGGCGATACTTATGTACTTCTATACAACTCAGTCACAGGGACATGGGAAGCCATGACAGCGACAGAGGCTGAAGAACAGGCAGGAGCAGTTGTAACATATGAAGTGGATGGTGTGAACTATACCGTATACTATGCAAGCGCAGCGGATGTTCCTAGTATAGAGGCAACGGTCACGGGGTACTCCGGTGATTATGACGGTAAGGCACACACAATCACCGTGGCCGTGACGAACCCATCTGATGCCGTGGTTACCTACTCAACGGACGGCACGAATTATAGCGACACGCTTCCGACCTACACAGATGCGGGAACATATACCATCTACTATATGATCACAAGCAGCGGCATCGAGACAGTTTATGGGAGTGAGACCGTGAGCATTGCGCAGGCGGCACAATCCATCTCTTATGATACGACGTCTGTTTCGAAAACGGTGGGCGGTGATGCATTTAAGAACGAACTGACTCAGACAACGGTATATGGAACCATCACCTATACCAGCAGTGATGAAGAGGTTGCTACAGTCGATGAGAACGGCAAAGTAACGATCGTTGGAGTTGGTACTGCAACTATTACGGCTACTGTATCAGGCAATGATAATTACAGTGAGGCGACAGCTTCATATACCGTCAGCGTGGAAGAAGGAACGAGCTATGACTCTCAGATCGTAACAGAAGAACTTGCCGAAAAGCATATCACGGATGGATTGAGTAACGTCGGATTCGACACTGTGGAGAAAATCAAAAATGAGCTTATGGGAGTGCTGATTACGAATACAGATTACAGTGAGGAGAATTCCGTAACTTATGATGTATCCCTACAGATCAGCGTGGACGGCGGAGCATGGCAGAATGCGACAGAAATGAATTATCCGACCTCCGGCCTTACGGTTACTCTCCCGTATCCTGACGGAACGAACAAGGATGATTATGATTTCAGAGTTGTCCATATGTTCACGACCACTTCTTCAAGACTGGGAACAACAGCCGGAGATACGGAGACTCCTACGGTAACTAAGACTGACGACGGTATACAGGTAACGCTGAAGGGACTTTCACCGGTTACGGTGGGCTGGACTGAGATTAATACATCGAGTACGTCAGGTACTGCAAACAGTTCGGGCAGCTCCGGCTCAAACAGCACAAATACTACGGCTACGACAGCCGACAGCAGCGCACAGACAGGCGACGATGCTAACATCGCACTGTGGATAGTTCTCATGCTCGCAGCAGCTGCAGCGGGAACGTGTGTCGTAGGTTCAAGAAGATTTTTCGGAAATTTAAAATGATGAATTGACAAGGCCTTAGCCAAAGCGTATATTATAGTTAAAGAGAGAAGCCGATGAACGGTTGCTCCAAATTATTTGGAAGTAAAAACTCCGTCAAGTTTGGAAGTCAGGACGGAGTTTTACTTTATGTAAAAACTTTTAATGTTTGATCGTAGTAATCAAGGCAATGAGAGCAATAACGAACGTTCCGAAAGCTAAAAGCTCTGAAAGAGTTATATACATCTACATCACCTCCTCTTTCGAGGAGCAACCGTCCACCGTGTCTCAGGCTTCTCTCGTCAATATTATACTATGAGCAGAGACCTCGTGTCCACAACTAATGTGGTAAATTTTGTAAAAACATAGCGTCAAACACTGCTAATATGAACAGGCTTTTAAATGTACAAAAAATATTTTTGATATATATAAAAAGAGCGTATACCCTGAACCGAATGAAAACGGCTGCGGATATACGCTCTTTCTTTAGGTTTATTTGATCATATTAAATCATTCATATTACTTGAATAATGGTTTGTCCGAATAATGCTCGAAGCATTTTGGACATTTTGGCCTTTTTCGCTACTATACTACATTGCCCACGAGATGATGAACAGCAGTACGCCGAATGCCGCGAAGCAGTATGCGATGATTCTCCATCTCTTGTACTGGCTGTCCAGCTTTGCCTTTTCTTCAGGAGTAGGCTCTGCAGTTGCGAGTGCGAGCGCTTCCGCATCGATAGCTTCCTGAGGTATAGGTCTCTTGCGTACGAATATCACGTAGTAGAGTATGGCGATAACGTCCCAAGCGATGTTGTACCAGATAGCTACAGGGTCGTAAGCCAGTATCAACAATATTGCAAAGCAGATGATGCTGAACCATGCGCCGAAGGTACCGAACGGCATCTTCCATGGTCTGTGGAGATCCGGTTCTTTCCTGCGCAGTGCTAGGAATGACCAGAAGCCGATGATGTATGCTTGTATCTGGTTGTATGCGCACATCATAGCTACGATCTTTATCGATCCCGTCAGTATGAAGAATATACCCAGAACGCCGCAGAGAACTACTGCTCTGTGAGGGCTGTGGTATTTAGGATGTACCTTACCGAAATACTTCGGGAAGTTTCCGTCGTTACCCATGATGTAAATGTATCTCGCAGGTCCCGCGATACACGGATTCATCGTGGAGAAGTCGCCGCCGAGTGTGATACCCAGACAGAGTATAATCAGCGGCAATCCGACAATACCTGCGTATTGCATGGCCTCCGCATAAGGCGCTGCTGCCGTGTAAAGGTCGGGAATGTTTTCCGCCGGAGTCAGTGCGCACAGGAACCACTGGAACAGCAGGTTGACTGCCAGTACGCAGAACGGTGAAACTAGAAGAGCTCTCGGAATCGTTATCTGCGGGTATTTTACTTCGGAGCCCATACCTACGATGGTTTCATATCCGAAGAAGCACCACAGTACAAGAAGTACGGCTTGAGCGAATGCGTTTACCTCATGAGGAATGCCTACGCCTGCAACGAGTTGGGTAACGCTTGAGAAGTCCGCTCTTGAGATTACCGTTGCGAACCATACCAGCGAGCATGCCCAGAAGAAGAACATGAAGAAGTTCTGCGTCTTTCCGTTCATCTCGATACCTCTGTATGAGATAAATGTAAAGAGGATGAACAGGCCGATTGCAGGCAGTGTCTTCCAGAGGAAGGTCGCTGTGTCTACGTTGCCCGAGAAGTAGTCGATAAGCGAATAGTCGTTGTTATCAACAGGAATATTGAGTCCCAGTGCGTTCAGAAGTCTGACAAAGTAATTCGAGAATGCCATGGCTTCGGAAGCGCCGATGCCTATCTGAGCCAGAGTGTAGTTCCAGCTCTCAAATACAGCCACGGGATAGTTGATAGCTCTCTTTGCAAATGAGTATGTACCTCCTGCGAGAGGAAGCGCAGCCCCCATCTCTCCGTACATTGCGGATGGGAAGAGAACCAGCACGAAGGCTATCAGGGATGCGATAAATACGGTTCCGCCCATGACCCCGACGATTTGCGATCCAACTGTGAAAAGACCTACTCCGATTACCGCACCGGCTGTGATGGTGACGCATTCGGAAAGACCCAGGGACCTGTTCAGGGTTTGAACGTTGTTGGGTTGTTTTTCCATTAGGAAACCTCCTTTAAAAGTAAGTAAATAGTAAAAAATTAAAATAGATTTATATTAATTTATTAAAGTGATTTAATAAAAATCTAATCATCTAATCTATTAAAGTTCTATAGCAATAAATTTTACCGTCCAGATCGGTCAGTCGGCGCTCGATTCGTGAGACGGTATTACTTCGTGATCCGATATTGTTTCGGAATCAGATATTGCCTCGGGATTCGATGTGATTTCGGAATGCGAAACCTGTTCGTATTCCGGCGTTGTTTCGGTATCGGGAGCCGGTTCGTGCATCGGCGCTGCTTCGTGATCCTGCGTAGAACCATAGTTCGCATCCTCTGACGCTGCAGAAGCCGATTCGGCTTCAAGCTTTGCCGCCGCTTTCGCATCGGCACGGGTTTTCAGGTACGGCACCATGAATACGATAGTGGAGATGTTGAAAGTCAGCCACATCCTTATGCAGAAGATAAGAAGACCGTCGTACTCCCCGGCGTCGGCGATTATCATCGGTCTTACCGCCAGCACTGTTGAAGCGATGAAGCAGATGGCCGGGATTATCAGTCCGCCGTATGGTTTGAATTTCTCGCAGATAGACTTCTGTATCGTGATTACCAGATACATGGCTACAAGAGCTGAAGGGAATATTATTACCATTTTGTCTGCATCCATGCCCTGTAATATCTGCATGATCCGTTGTCCTCCCGTGTTTTACATATTATATAATAGAATGATTTACATCAACTAGGAAAAATCAGAAGTTGACCGAAAAAATGTTAAATGTTATTATTAGGTGAGAAAAAAAGTACGTTCTGATTTTTACTAATAAATAGATCGTATCACGGTTCTCATTCTCGATCACGCCTGATTTCGAGAAGCGGCTTTACAGAAAATGCAGTAAAACGGTAAAAGAAATGTCATTTGTAATAAGCAGAAAACAATATTTAGCGCCCAATGAAGCCAAAGCACAGTATGAGCCTATAATATTCGGGGAAGAGGGCTTTGAAGTCGAGAGGATAGATGTGAGCTTCGGACATCCTCTTTACACCACCCTGGCTGACATCTTTTACATAAGATCGGTTACTGATGTCATGAAGACCGTTCCCGTGATTCCGGACGGTTGTATCAGCCTGGTTTTTAAGGGCTGTGGCGAAAGAAAGGACGCTTATATATGCGGAGCGATCGATGAAATAAAGAAAATAGACGTTTATCCGGAGGAGTGCTATGTGTTTATCAGGTTTTTGCCGGGTACGGGATATCCGCTGGCGGGAGACGATGCAGGCGGGATCACAAACAAAACTCTGGATTTGAGAGGCAGCACGATAGGAGGAGATCAGATCATTTCCGTACTGGAGAGGGATACGTCTCTTGAAGAGAGGATAAGGCTGATATCAAAGGTGATCAGGATACACATGCAGAGCGACCCCACCAATAAATACCTGATAAATTACTGCACGGAACGGATATTCCAGAACCAGGGAAATATTAGGATGGATAAGCTGGCGGCGGAGACGGGATTTACGACGAGGCATATAGGGAAGATGTTTGAAAAGTGCGTAGGTTTGTCGCCCAAGCTATACTCTCAGGTGATAAGGCTGCAGGCGTCGATGAACAGGATAATGGAGGCCAGAAACGAGCCTCTTGTGGATATAGCTGTGGATTGCGGCTTTTTCGATCACGCGCATATGAACAGGACGTATAAGAAGCTGATAAAGTGCTCATCGGGAGAATTCCGCAAAAGCATGTTCAATAAGCTGGATTATGATCAGGTGGATGATTATATCGCCGTTAATTGAAAGGACTGTTTAAAATGAAAAAGGAAATGTATTATATCGGGTTGGATCAGGGAACAACAGGTACTACTACATTGCTGCTGGACGAAAAGTGGAACATCGTTGCACGGGGATATCGTGAGCATAAGCAGTACTATCCGAAGCCGGGCTGGGTCGAGCACGATCCGCTGGAGATATGGCAGAGGGTGATCGAATCCATAAGCATGGCTCTGGAAATCGGAGGCGTGAGCGCGGATCAGATCAAGTGCATAGGTATCGACAACCAGGGAGAGACCGTCATGCTCTGGGATAAGATCACAGGTATGCCGCTTTACAATGCCATAGTATGGCAGGACAGGAGGATGTCCAGATATGCGGATGAGCTTACGGGCGAATACGGTGAGCTCATAAGGGAAAGGACCGGACTGATGACGGATTCGTATTTCAGCGGTCCTAAGATAAAATGGATAATAGATAACGTAGACGGAGTAAAGGAAAAGATAAAGGAAGGCAGAGTCCTGGCGGGTACGCTGGATTCGTGGCTGATATGGAAGATGACACACGGGAAGGTCCATGTGACGGATTGCTCCACAGCATCGCGAACGATGATGCTCAATATCCATACAGGCAAATGGGATGATAAGATACTGGAGATACTGGATATAAATAAATCGATACTTCCCGAAATATGCGACAGCTCCATGCTGTACGGATATACGGATCCCCTTGATTTCCTCGGAGCGAAGATACCTATCTCCGGTTCGGTTGTGGATCAGCAGGCAGCGCTTTTCGGACAGGCATGCTTTTCACAGGGGACTATCAAGTGTACGTACGGGACCGGCTGCTTCATGCTGATGAATACGGGAGATAAGGCTGTTTACTCAAAGAACGGGCTTCTCACCACGGTGGCGTGGAGACTTGACAAGAAGATGTCCTTTGCTCTCGACGGAGGTATATACATCACGGGAGCGGCTACACAGTGGCTGCGCGACGGGATAAAGATAATAAACACCGCTGCGGAAACGGAGCAGATGGCTTACGATGCGAAGGACAACGGAGGAGTGTACTTCGTGCCTGCATTTTCGGGACTTGCGGCTCCTCACTGGGATTCGTATGCCAGAGGAACTATAGTGGGCATAACAGGCGGTACTACTCGCGAGCACATAGTCAGAGCGACGCTTGAGTCCACGGCATACCAGGTAAAGGATAACCTCGATGTTATGAATATGGATGCGGGTATGCCGATCACGATATTGAGGGCTGACGGCGGCGCGGTTGAAAACAATTTCCTGATGCAGTTCCAGTCTGATATCCTCGGTATACCTGTGGATGTGCCCGTCATCAGAGATACTACGGCACTCGGTGCGGCTCAGATAGCGGCGTACGGCATAGGCGAATTCGATTCGATCGAGCAGCTCGAAAAAAACTGGAAGCTGGCTAAGAGATACGAGCCGAAGATGAGCGTGGACGAACGCGAAACGCTGCTTTACAACTGGCACAGAGCTGTGGAAAGAGCTAAAAACTGGTCAGAGGAATGATGACCATATCAAAATAATATTATTAAACGAAAGGAAGTATACGTATTATGAGTGCACCAAAATTATTCAGTCCGGGACCTGTAATGGTAAAGGAAAATGTGCGTCAGGCTTTGACACATTATGATATCTGCCACAGGGGAGCAGAGTTTGAGGAGCTGTTTGCGAGAACTACTGCCAAGATCGATAAGCTGTTCAAAGCAGATGACAGCTACAGATCGGTGATCATATCGGGCTCGGGAACATCATCGAATGAGACTGTGCTTTCCTCGATTTTCAATGAAGGTGAGAAGGTAATGCTCATAAGAAACGGAGTGTTCGGAGAAAGACTTCTTGAAATAATAAACAAATATCAGATACCTCTCGTGGACTGTGAATTTCCGTGGGGCGAGGAGCCCTCGCTTGATAAGGTGGAGGAGATGATGGCTGCCGATAAGGATATAAAGGTAGTCGCTATGGTTTTCCATGAAACCTCAACGGGTATGGTGAACCCTGTAGAAGCTGTCGGTAAACTTGCTGCGAAGTACGGCAAGTGGTACTTCGTGGACTGCGTATCTGCTGCTGCAGGAGAGCTGATAAACATCGTTGATTTTAATATCACGTTTGCAACATCGGTAGGCGGCAAATGCCTCGGAGCATATCCCGGTTCCGCGTATATATGCGGAAAGAAGGAGGCTTTCGAAACTCTTACGCCGGAGATGGGCAAAAACGTATATCTGAATCTCGCCAAACATTACGAGTCTGCGGAAAAGAAAAACCAGACTCCCAATACGCCTAACGTGAACCTGTTCTGGGCTCTTGATGCAGCTCTCGACAATGCGCTTGCCAATGGCGGTATTGAAGCCAGAGTAGCGAGATACAAGGAGTGTGCAGGTATATTGAGACAGGGCATGAAGGACATGGGACTCAAGCTCCTTCTCGACGATGAAAGTAAGATGGCGAACACCGTAACATCGGTATTCCTTCCCGAAGGAAAGGATTTGAAAGGCTTCCTGAAGGATATGGAAAGCAGAGGATACGTAGTTTACAGCGGAAAGGGAAAGTACGAGGAAATGGGTATGTTCCAGGTTGCCAACATGGGCGAGATATATCCCGATGACTGCCGCGAATTTCTCAAGGTGCTGGCGGAATGCCTGAAGGCATGATTTTGTAAGCCGCGGCATGAGACAGACGCTTCGCCTCGCCGCCGCACTATTATTACGGAACCAACATTTTATTGATAAGAATTTATATTGTAAAAGATATAAATTCCTCCCCATTTAATTTAATTCAGGAAAACACCATCCGATATAGCGAATATGCTTTATTGGGTGGTGTTTTCCGTTTTACTGTCATGAGTTTGTGAAATTTGCGAACATGAAGTGCATAATGAGCTGCGGGAAAGTGTGCACAAAAGAGCCCGCAGAGGAGAGGGCTCGTGAGGATGCGTCTTATCCATGGGAAACGGTGCTCATGGAAGCGTGAAAAATTCGGGCTTTCTGTCCTTAAACGTGCAGTAGTATCTGAATCCGATGGAGCGGGCAAGCTCTACGGCGTCGTTGAAGTGAAATCGGTAGTATTCCGGCGAGTGAGCGTCGGAGCCGAAGGTAAGGATTTCGCCTCCGAGCTCGTGATATCTGCGGAGTATGGATTCGCGCGGCAGCCATGCTCCCGTGCCGTATCTGAAGCTGGAAGTGTTGATTTCAAGCCCCTTGCCCTCGTGTACCAGCAGCTTCAGAATTTCATCGAGAATATCGCTGAGCGGTTCGTAGTCGTAAAGCTTCCCGATATATCTGTCGAGTATACTCAGGTGACCTGCGATATCGTAATTCGTGAACGAGCGCAGGCAGCTGTATACGTATGTGTAAAAGTCCTTCAGCATAGCTGGACCGTCTACGTCGGAAAAGTCGTATCTGTACAGGTCGTCGCTTCTGAGACTGTGAAATGAGCCTATGATAACATCGTGAGGGAAAGAGTCGATGGCTTCGTTTGCCTCATCGAAATGGCCCTCCATAATGCCGATTTCCATTCCTATCCTTATGTCCATGACGCCCATGTATTTTTCTCGGGCCTCTGCCATGTAGCTGTGATAGCCGTCAAAGTCAAGGGTGAACGGAAATTCCGGGTCAATATATCCGGGGTCGTAGTGATCGGTGACGGCGAGCGTTTTTATACCTGCGGCAGCGGCACCCTTGAGCATTTCGTCGGCGGATACGTCGCAGTCGTCGGAAAATCCCGTGTGGCTGTGAAAGTCGCAGCTTAACATCTGCTTTTCATTGTGTGATTCCATATCATATATCCTCTTTTTTAATTTTTTATTTTTTTTATTTTTTGTATTGATTTTCTCGGCTGTTTTGATTTTTTGCCGCTTTTATCGCTTGCGGATTCAGTATCATCTATCTTTGAGCTTTTACGCTTTAATTTTCTCCGTCGCTTTCGGCTTCGGAACTGTCCGGCTGCCCGGCAACGGTTGTGTCAGCGGGAATCGACAGCGGAGTTTTATCCGTTTTCACGTATTTCAGCTCAAACCAGAACGTAGTGCCTGTTCCTACGGTGCTGTCGACTCCGAAATCCGATTTGTGAAGCGTCAGTATTTCCTTTACGATGGAAAGACCGAGCCCCGAACCCTCGGATGCTCTAACCATATTGGAGCTTGAGCGGTAGTATCTTTCCCAAACGTGGTCGAGCTCGTCGGGAGCAATGCCGATGCCGTGATCCTCAACCTTGCAGAGCACCGATTTTCCGCGCCGTTTGAGCGATATGTTTATGACCTTGTCGTCGCCTGTGAATTTTATCGCATTTGTGACGAGGTTTGAGATGACCTGTTTGATCTTATCCTCGTCGCCGTTGACGATGTAGTTCCCGCTGCAGTCGAAATTGAAGTGATAGTCGTTTTCCGCCTCCATGATAGCATACGTGTTGAGAACGCTCTGCACCGCATTGGAAAGGCTGAAGTCGGAAAGGGACAGCACCATTTTCCCCGATTGCATTCTGGAAAGCGACAGCAGGTCGCCGACGAGATTGTTTAGACGATCCGTTTCATCTATGATGACCTGAAGATGCTGCTCGCGCTTCTGCGGATTATCGCCGGAGAGATCCCTTATCATTTCCGCGTACGATTTTATCATAGTCAGCGGAGTCCTGAGGTCGTGAGAAACGTTGGCGATAAGGTCTTTTTGCAGCATATCGGACTTTTCCAGCTCTATGGAAGCCTTGGTAAGGGTGTCCGCCAGGTTGTTTATCTCCGTGTAATTGCCGCCCTTGAAAACAACGCCGTATTCACCGTTGGCCAGTCTGTCGGCTGAATTGGTGATGTTTCGTATAGGTCTCGTTATTCTTATCGACAGATAGAATGACATGAGACAGGCAATTACCAGCGACATGATGGTAACGTAAAACAGCAGGTTTCTCAGTATCTGTATCGTCGATGATATCGGGAACAGCGGTGAAAAAATATAAATAAGAAGCGGATCCTTATCATCTGCGCTGAGCAGCTCGCCGTAGGCAAGCACATCCTTGGAATCCTCGGGACTTTTGATCCGCTTGTATACGGAGGTGCTGTTTTCCTCAACCAGAGCCCTGTTTATCGTAGCTATCTGCGAAGAGTAATACTCCGCGCTGGTGGTATCTCCGGACGGTTTAAAGTAAGTCACGTTTCCGTCGGTGCCGCTGTACGATACTACGTAGATGAACATATCGTTAGAGTTGGCTATGGATTCCACTGTATCCAGAAAGGCGTCGCTATCCTTGTTTCTGTAAGCAGTCTCAATGCTTTCGGCGACCTTTCTTGTCTGACTGTCCTTCATCACGCTGTAAAAGCTGTTGAGGAACAGCACCTGAAAAAACCAGAGCGCCAACATGAGAAAGATAGCGAACAGTATAAAGTATGACCATGTCTTGAATTTAATGCTCCGGTAATCTATTTTAAGCTTCAAATTTGTAACCTACCCCTCGCAGTGTAACGATGTAATCTCTGTACTTTCCGAGGTTGTTTCTCAGATTTTTGATGTGGGTATCTATCGTCCTGTCATCTCCGAAGAAGTCGTATCCCCATATATCAGAGAGCAGCTTATCTCTTGATAAAGCGATGTTCTTGTTTTCAACAAGGTAAAACAGCAGGTCGTATTCCTTTGGTGTGAGCTCTACTTTTTCTCCGTCTACGGAAACCGTTCTCGCAGGTATGTTGATTTCCAGACCATCGAATTTCATCACCTTTTCGCGCGGCTTCTCGGAGGTGCTTTTTCTCGAAAGCACGGCGTTGACCCTTGCCATGAGCTCCTTTGGGCTGAAAGGCTTGACCACATAATCGTCGATACCCAGCTCAAAGCCGAAGAGCTTGTCGTATTCCTCGCTCCTTGCGGACAGCATTATGATGGGTATATCCTTTATCTTCTTTATCTCCTTGCAGGCCGAAAATCCATCGAGCTTCGGCATCATGATGTCCATTATGATGAGGTCGTAATCGTTGAGCTTACAGAGCCCTACGGCGGTCATGCCGTCAGCTGCTTCCGTTATCTCGTGACCGTTGAATTCAGAGTACTCTCTGATAACCTCTCTTATTTTCTGCTCATCATCTGCAACTAATATTTTAGCCATGGTCAAATCCTCCTCTTTTATATATGCTTAAGAATAAAATTTCATTATGTCCTGTCTGTGAAGCTTATGTAATGATTGTACCATAATTTATTGGCTAGGTACAGAATTTGTGGTATAATCTTGAATAGTATGATTTAAGGGGTTTTGGCCGTATGACATGCGTGCCGGGTACGTCATGCTATGGGGAAATACAGGGAAGACTGACAGGGAAAGACATAGGAAAGGAGGTATCAATATATGCTCAAAAAACTTGTGAGGGGAGTAATTACTCTGGCAGGTGGAATAATCGGATACGGAGTGTTTGTATCCGCAGAATATATATTGAAAATCACAGGTCACGGGGATATCGTAAATTTTTCATCAATGCAGGAGTCTCTTGTGGCGCTTCTGTTTGCATTTGTTTTTGCACTCATATTCTTTTTGATCACGCCGATGATAAGAAGGCGCAGCTATAAGATTGCGGACAATATAGAAACCGATTTGCAGAAGATGTCTGCAAATGATGTGGTGATGGGAGCTATCGGCCTCATCGTAGGATTGATCATCGCTTATCTGGTGAGCCAGATATATGTTGTTCTGCAAAATCCGTATATCAGCGTTATCATGAATATCATTACATACATGATTTTGGGATATCTGGGTATCGCTATAGCTACTAGAAAGGGAAGGGATATCTGGAATGCCGTCGTGTCCACCAGAAAGACATCGTCGGGAGGCAGCAGATTCGGTAAGACGAAATCCGACGCATCGCCAAAGATATTCGATACGAGCGTCATCATAGACGGACGTATTGCCGACATAATGAAGACCGGATTCATCGAAGGAACGATAGTCATTCCTGAATTCGTATTGGTAGAGCTGAGGCACATAGCGGATTCATCCGACGCTTTAAAGCGCAACAGAGGGAGACGCGGTCTCGATATACTGAACAAGATACAGAGCGAGTACGGCATTGAAATTTACAATACAAATGCGGAGAAGGCTCTCGATGAGATACCTGAAGTCGATGTCAAGCTTCTGAAGCTGGCTCAGATAATGAACGGCAAGGTCGTAACAAATGATTTCAATCTTAATAAGGTTGCGGGTATAAAGGGCGTGGAGGTGCTCAATATAAACGAGCTGGCGAACACGCTCAAACCCATAGTCCTTCCGGGAGAGGAAATGGTGCTTTCTCTCGTCAAGGAGGGCAAGGAAAACAATCAGGCTGTAGCGTATCTCGATGACGGTACTATGATAGTCGTTGAGGACGGTAAGCGATATATCGGAAAGACCATCAAGGTACTTGTTACGAGCGTGCTGCAGACTTCGGCAGGCAGGATGATATTTGCTAAGACGACAGGGCATTCGGGACACCATAAATAACGAAAAATAACGAACGGGATAGCATAAAAACATGTATGAAAATTCAAGAGTGGCGGTAATAATAGCCGCCGCAGGCAAGGGATCACGCATGGGAAGCGAGATGCCTAAACAGTTTATCGATATAGGCGGACAGCCGATGCTCGTAAAGACGCTGCAGGCCTTTGAAGATATTGATGAGATCGATGATATATTTATTGTCACCGGAGGGGAGTTTACGGAGCGTTGCGAACGGCTGATCGAAGAATATCGCATAGGCAAGGTGTCGGCAGTCGTAAGCGGCGGCAGTCAGAGGCAGGATTCCGTGTTTAACGCTCTCAGGGAGATAGACAGGTGCGAACCTGATACGGAGTACGTGCTGATACACGACGCTGCAAGGCCGTTTATAAAAAGAGAGGTTATCCTCGATGTGTTAAAGGCTGCCGCGAAAACTGGTGCGGCAACGGCATGCGTTGCAATGAAGGACAGTCTCCGCAGATTTGCGGATGAAAGAGGCACCGGCACAGGAAGCGTTAGCGTGGACAGGAGCTCATATTTTGCTGTCCAGACCCCGCAGGGATTTCGCAGGGATTGTATCATGACCGCGTACCGCAAGGCGCTTGGTGAGGGCGTTTATGCTACAGATGATGCGACGTTGGCGGAGCGAGCCGGTTACGAGGTCGCCATAGTCGAAGGGGATTACGGCAATATCAAGATAACGACGAAAGAGGATCTGCCTATGGAAAACAGAGTGGGAACGGGATTTGATGTACATGGCTTTGCTGAAGACAGGAAGCTCATACTGGGCGGAGTTGATATCCCATACGATAAAGGACTTGACGGGCATTCGGATGCAGATGTGCTCGTACATGCGCTGATGGATGCGCTTCTGGGAGCGGCTGCGCTTGGTGATATAGGACGCCTGTTTCCCGATACGGAGGCGGAATACGAGGGTATATCCAGCATTCTGCTTCTCGAAAGAGTCGGAGATATGCTGTCGCAGAGCATGTACCGCATAGGGAATATCGACGTTACTGTCATAGCGCAGGCCCCGAAGATAAATCGCTATACGGAGCAGATGCGTGATAACATAGCAGATGCTTTGAAGCTCGATAAGAGCAGAATAAATATAAAGGGAACTACTACGGAAAAGCTGGGATTTGTAGGGAGAGAAGAAGGAATAGCAGCGGAGGCTGTATGTTCCTTATACAGATAAGGAGACGTACTGATGAAATTATCGAAAATGCATTTAAAAACGTTAAGAGAGGTTCCTGCTGAGGCTGAGATACCGAGCCACATACTCATGCTCAGAGCAGGGATGATAAGGAAGCTTGCTTCGGGAGTATACGGCTTCATGCCTCTGGGATGGAGGACTTTGAGGAAAATTGAAAACATAATCAGAGAGGAAATGGATAACGCAGGCGGACAGGAGATACACATGTCCGCTATACAGCCGTCTGAGCTGTGGGAGGAATCCGGCAGATGGCAGGCGTACGGACCCGAGCTGTGGAGAATAAAGGACAGACACGGCAGAGACTTCTGCCTCGGCCCGACGCATGAGGAAATATTCACCGACATCATCAGAAACGATGTCAATTCATATAGACAGCTTCCGGTCAACCTGTATCAGATACAGACGAAATACAGGGATGAAGCACGGCCGAGGTTCGGACTGATGCGCAGCAGGGAGTTCATCATGAAGGATGCATACTCCTTTGACAGAGATCAGGAAGGTCTCGATAAGAGCTATGAGGAGATGTATGCGGCGTATGAGAAGATATTCGACAGATGCGGGCTCACTTTCCGCGCAGTGGAGGCCGATACGGGCGCTATCGGCGGCAGCAACTCGCATGAATTCACCGCTGTTTCAGAGGTAGGCGAGAGCGAGATAGCGTACTGCGAAAGCTGTGATATGGCAGCGACGGTAGAGCGCGCGGAATGCCGCGATGCTGAGCCTCAGGATGATGTGGAAATGCTGGCGCTGGAGGAGGTATACACTCCGGGAACTAAAACCATAGAGGCGGTCGCGGAGTATTTGAAGCTCGAAAAGAAGCAGACGATAAAGGCTCTGCTGTTTGTGACATACGACGATGAAGGACGGGAAAGCGGATATGTCGCTGCCTTTGTGAGGGGAGACAGGGAGCTCAACATGACGAAGCTCGTCAACGCTCTCAACCTGCCTGAGCATGCTATCGAATTTGCCGATGAAGAAAAAATGTCGGAGGCGACGGGCTGCGTAGGAGGTTTTACGGGTCCTGTGGGATTGCACGACTGTACTGTAGTGGTGGACAGCGAGCTTCCCGGTCTGAAGAATCTGTGCGCCGGTGCGTGCAAAAAAGACCATCACATGATAAACGTCAATTACGGCAGGGATTACAAAGGAGATATAGTCACTGACATCAAGGTTTTGCAAGAAAGGGACGCATGTCCGGTATGCGGCGCACCCGTAAAGCATGCGCGGGGCATAGAGGTCGGACAGGTGTTCAAGCTGGGAACCAAGTACAGCGAGGTCATGGGTGCGGAGTACAAGGATGAGAATATGGAAAGCCATCCGATAGTTATGGGCTGCTACGGGATAGGCGTTACCAGGACGATGGCTGCCGTTATAGAGCAGCATCACGATGATAACGGAATCATATGGCCCGTATCAGTCGCTCCGTATCATGTAATAATAACCTTGATAAAGCCCGACGATGAGGTGCAGTCTGCTGCTGCGGAGGAAATCTATCAAAAGCTCACCGCGGCCGGACTTGAGGTGCTGCTGGACGACAGAAAGGAGCGTCCGGGAGTGAAGTTCAAGGATGCTGACCTGTTGGGAATACCTATCAGGATAACGGTAGGTAGGGGAGCAGCGTCCGGTACGGTCGAATACAAGAGGAGAAGAGACGCCGATAAAGAGGAAATATCGGTGGAGGACAGCATAAAGCGTGCTGTCGATACGGTAAATGAAGAAAAATAACGATAATGAAAAAAACGATAAGCAGGATAAGCAGAAGGAGAAAAGCGGCAAAAAGCCAAGCGAATTGAAGCAGTACGGCGTGCTGTTCTGGGAGTTCTTCAAGATGGGGCTGTTTACAATAGGCGGCGGAGTGGCGATGATACCTCAGATACAGCAGGTCACGGTAAACGACAAGGGCTGGCTTTCCGAGGAGGAAATGATAGACTGCATAGCTATAAGCCAGTCTCTGCCGGGGATAATAGCCATAAACTGTGCGACGTATATAGGGAAAAGAGTCCGCGGAATGGGAGGCTCGCTGACGGCTACGCTTGGAGTCATCATGCCGTCGTTTATAATAATAATACTGGCGGTAACATTTCTTGACGCAATAGGGGAAAATTCATATCTGCAGGGAGCCTTTACGGGAGTAAAGGCGGCAGTATGTGGCCTTATACTCGTTTCTGCCGTAAAATTGGGAAGACAGAGCCTGAGGACGGTATTCCAGTGGGTGCTGGCTGTGGCTGCCTTCATAGCCATAGGCTTCTTCGGCTTAACTGCGCTGTGGATGATACTGGCGGGAGCTGTCGCAGGTATCGCATACAATGCGTTGACAGCCGACAGGAAGAAAGATGGCAGGGAAAAGGCCGATGATGGAAAAAAGGCCGGCGGGGAGGTGAAGAGATAGCATGATGTATCTTTATCTTTTCACCATGTTCTTCCGGGTAGGTCTGTTCGGATTCGGCGGCGGGCTGGCAATGCTGCCTCTGATATTTCAGAGCGTTCAGGAATTCGGTGTGATGACAGCGGCGGAGTTTTCGGACCTCGTGGCGCTGTCGCAGGTAACGCCGGGACCTGTGGCGGTAAATGCGGCGACCTATGTGGGTTTCAACTATTCCGGTCTTGCCGGAGCGGTTGCGGCGACGATAGGCGTGTGTCTGCCGGCCTTCATACTGATGCTGCTGACGATGAAATTCATAGATAAGTTCCACGAGAGCAGAGGCATACAGGGAGCGTTCAAAGGCATACGTCCGGTGACCGTAGGGCTTATCGGCGCTGCGGCAATATTCATAGGTGAGAATGTGCTGGTAAATGGTTCTCTGGTATCGACGAAGATTTTTACGGGAGGATTGGATTATTTCAATCTCGTGCCGATACTGATATTCGGCGTTACGATTCTGCTCGTGGGCGTCTTTAAGATACGGCCGATAAAACTGATGATAATAATGGGAATCGCAGGTGCATTGTTATGTGGATAGGAGGAGCGAGAGCCGTCGTTCTCGATGATAGTAACAATATGCTTCTTTTAAGACAGTGTCATGAGGGGCGCGATATCTGGATGGCTCCGGGAGGAGGTATCGAGGATGGTGAAAACGCTGCCGAGGCGGCGATTCGAGAGGTTCGCGAGGAAACAGGTCTTGAGATAAGCGTAGGCTCGCTGCTGTGGCATGTTGAGGAGGTGTCGGAGCGCGGACAGCGTTTCGTGAATTTTTACATCGGCAGGATAACCGGAGGAACGCTTGCGTTGGGTGAAGACCCGGAATTCGACGAAGCCGGTCAGGTCCTGCGTGAGGTGAGATTCATGCCGCGAAGCGAGGTCGAGAAGATAGAAAACCTGTATCCGGAATATCTGAGGTATGAGTTCTGGGATATGTTGGAGGAAATAGATTTTAAGAATGACGCATTCAAGGTGCGTTAAAAACATACAAAATATGAAAAAACAGGAGGATATGTAAGATGAAATACGTAAAAATCGAAATGGAAGACGGCGGGGTAATGAGAGGAGAGCTGTATCCCGAGATAGCCCCCAAAACCGTTGAAAACTTTGAAAAACTCGTTAATGAAGGCTTTTATGACGGGCTGATATTCCACAGAGTTATACCGGGCTTCATGATACAGGGCGGATGCCCTGACGGAACGGGAATGGGCGGCCCCGGATACACTATAGAAGGCGAATTCACCATGAACGGCTTCAAAAACGATCTCAAGCATGAGAGAGGCGTCCTTTCCATGGCAAGAGCTATGAACCCTAACTCAGCAGGCTCGCAGTTTTTCATCATGGTTGCTGATTCTCCGCATCTTGACGGACAGTATGCTGCCTTCGGAAAGATAATCGAGGGAATGGAAACGGCGGATGCTATAGTTAATCAGCCGAGAAACCGCGCTGATAAGCCGGATACACCGCAGGTAATGAAGAAGGTGACTATCGAGGAGGAATAGAGCCGATGCTGCTCTGTTCCGACGATGGGAGGGATATTATTGAGACGTAATGTAGACATCACATTTCTGATTTTAGTGGCTATACTCGTTTTGAATTCTTTCAGAAGCGGAGCGTTTTCGAGCCCGATGGAATGGCTGATGAACGAGCTGATGCTGCTGCCGGGGATAATCATAGGGCTGTCGTTTCACGAATATGCGCATGCGCTTACGGCGTATAAGCTCGGTGACCCCACGCCTAAAATGCAGGGCAGGGTAACGATAAATCCGCTGGCTCACATAGACCCGTTGGGTCTTATTGCGCTGCTGTTTGCCGGCTTCGGATGGGGAGTACCAGTGCAGATAGACCCGTCGAATTTCAAAAAGAGAAGAAGGGATGAGCTCATCGTATCGGTTGCCGGAGTCGCCATGAATCTTCTGGTTGCCGCAGCCTTTACAGTGATAGCGAAGATACTGTACATGACGGTGGGGGCGGCATTTCTTTCGGGAAGTGTCGGCAGCATCATCTGGTACATGGTGATGTATGTCATTCAGATAAATCTGGTGCTGATGATATTCAATCTGATGCCGATACCGCCTCTTGACGGATTTTCGATCATTTCGGAGATATTCAATCTCAAGACCACGAATTTTTACTGGACGCTGTACAGATACGGCAATTTGATTTTGGTGGCGTTTATTATTTTCGGAATAGCGAATATGATACTTTCACCATGCGTATCTTTCCTGTTCAGTACGGCAGTGAATTTTATATTTTGACGGAGGATAAGTCGACAGATGGATTATCTGGATAAATTAAACGATAAACAGAGAGAAGCGGCTGTACATACTGAGGGGCCGCTCCTTATTTTAGCGGGAGCCGGAAGCGGCAAGACGAGCACCATGACGCACAGGATAGCGTACATGATAAGGGAGAAGTGCGTCAACCCGTATAACATACTGGCTGTTACATTTACAAATAAAGCCGCAAAGGAAATGCGCAGCAGGGTGGAGGAACTCATAGGCTCGGGTGTGAACATGTGGATACTGACGTTTCACTCCGCATGTCTGAGGATACTCAGAGCCGATGCCGAGGTGCTCGGATACGGCTCCGATTTTGCAGTGTACGATCCTGCCGATCAGAAAACCCTTGTAAAAAATATAATAAAAGCTCTGGGTATAGACGGCAAGCGTTATACGCCGTCTTATTTTCTGGGCATTATCAGCAAGTGCAAGGAAAAGAGGATAGAGCCGGAAAATTACAGCGCTGTATATGGAGACGACATAAAGGCAAAGATGGCGGGCAACGTATATACGGAGTATCAGAAGACGTTGAGGAAAAATAACGCCATGGATTTTGACGACCTGCTGCTCAATACGGTGAAGCTGTTTGAAAAGGATGAAGCCGTTCTCCTGAAATACCGGCGCAGATTCAGATACATAATGGTCGACGAGTATCAGGATACGAATCAGATACAGTACGCTTTCGTAAAAATGCTGGCTGAAGCGCACAACAACATCTGCGTCGTCGGAGATGATGACCAGTGCATATACCAGTGGCGGGGAGCGGATATCAGGAACATTCTTGAGTTCGAGAAGGATTTCAAGGATGCTAAGGTGATAAAGCTGGAGCAGAATTACCGCTCTACGTCAAATATACTCGATGCGGCTCATTCCGTTATATCTCACAACAGAGGCAGGAAGCCGAAGAAATTATGGACAAATCATGAGGCGGGGAGCAAGATAATATATCACAGTGCGGATGATGAAAGAGATGAGGCATACTTTATTGCCGGGGAAATAAACCGCATGAAGTCGAGCGACAGGAGCTACAGCGACTTTGCCATACTTTACAGGACGAATGCACAGTCGCGAACCTTTGAGGAAGCCCTTTCGAGGCGGGATATACCGTACAGAGTGCTGGGAGGACTCAGGTATTACGACAGAAAAGAAATAAAAGACGTCATGTGCTATCTGAGACTGATACAAAACAGTGCCGATGACCTTGCTCTTGCCAGGGTGATAAACGAGCCGAAGCGGGGCGTAGGAGGAAAGACGCTCGATAAGCTGAGGACGTTGGGATCAGTGAGAGGTCAGAGCCTGTTCGATGTGCTGTCTGACAGAGAGATCGTTGATTCGCTGTCCTCTAAAGCTGCAGCCAATATACGCTCGTTTGCGGAGATCATCAGAGGCTACAGCGAGGAAAAGGACAACATGAAGATTTCCGATATATACGACGGCGTTCTGGTGAAATCGGGGTATCTCAAGGCTCTTGAAGACCAGCATACTCTTGAAGCGGAAAGCCGTATAGAAAACCTCATGGAATTCAAATCGGTGATATACGATTATGAAAATGAAGATCCCAACATGTCGCTCGCTGAATTCATGGAGAGGATAGCGCTTCTTGCTGAGGTGGATAACCACGATGAAACGGAGAACGCGGTGGTGCTGATGACGATGCACAGCGCCAAGGGACTGGAATTTCCATTCGTATTTATGCCGGGCATGGAGGACGGACTTTTCCCGGGGTGGCGCGCATTCGACCGCGAGGATGGTCTCGAAGAAGAACGCAGACTTTGTTATGTCGGCATCACGCGGGCTAAGGAAAGGCTGTGGATGACGAGCGCACAGCAGAGAACGCTTTACGGAAAGACCGATTACACGAGGGAATCACAGTTCCTGCGTGAAATGGATAAAAAGCTCATAGAGGGAGACGCTATATACGAGAAAAAGAAGCGCGATATGTCTGCCGGGGCGTTTACCGACGGCATAACGGAAAGCAAGCCGTTCAAGCCGTTTGATCAGCTGAAATATGCGAAGCAGGAAACTAAGAAAAAAGTGCAGCAGGCGTCGGTTGACTTTGCAGCAGGCGATAGAGTATCGCATCCCAAGTTCGGAGAAGGCAGCGTAGTATCGTGCGACGGCAAGGTGATAGCTGTGGAGTTCGGCGAGGGCGTCAAAAAGCTGGCGCTGGGCTTTGCGCCGTTGGAAAAACTCTAGCCGGAAAACTTCGGCGCAGGATTTTACCTATACCTTAATATAACGTTCCAACAACGTTCCGAAAAAAAGCGGACTTTATACCGGGCGTTTGGAGGTAGGTAGATGGATGATAGAGGTAGTCAGATGGATGATAAAAGAAAGCTCATGGAGGAGAGGATAGCCATTCTCAACAGGGCTGCGAAGGTGTATTATCAGGAAAGCGGAGAGATAATATCGAACCTGGAGTACGACAAATTGTACGATGAGCTTGAGGCGTTGGAGAAGGAGACGGGCATAGTTCTCTCCGGAAGTCCCACTATGCGCGTCGGATACCAGGTAGTCAGCGGATTGCCGAAGGAAAAGCATCCCGCGCCTATGCTTTCGCTTGACAAGACCAAAAACACAGATGAGCTTAAGCTCTGGCTTGGAGAGAGGACAGGTCTGCTGTCATGGAAGCTCGACGGCCTTACGATAGTGCTGACATATAATGATGGCAGACTGGAAAAAGCTGTAACCCGAGGCGATGGCATTACCGGAGAGGTGATAACGAACAATGCGAAGGTCTTTGACAATGTCCCTGTCGTCATCCCCGAGAAAGGACAGGTCGTAGTCAGAGGTGAAGCTGTAATCGGCTACGATGATTTTCGGAAAATAAACGAGACTGTAGAGGATGCGGATGCTCGCTACAAGAATCCGAGGAATCTGTGCAGCGGTACGGTAAGACAGCTTAATAATGAGATAACGGCATCAAGGCACGTGAAGTTCTTCGCATTTTCACTGGCGGAGGGGCCGGAATGCCGATTCCGGCATCAGCAGATGGAATGGCTCAAGGCGCAGGGCTTCGATACGGTCGAATACGTTAGCGTATCGGGCGATACGCTTGACGATGCTGTATCCGGATTTGAGAAAAAAATCGCGGATTTCCCCATACCGTCGGACGGTCTCGTGTTGATATTCGATGACATAGAATACGGACGCTCGCTCGGTATGACTGCCAAATTTCCGAGGGATTCCATCGCCTTTAAGTGGAAGGACGAGGTTAAAGAAACTCATCTTCGGGAGATCCTCTGGAACGTTTCCAGGACAGGACTGATAAACCCGATAGCCGTATTTGAGCCTGTGGAGCTTGAGGGAACAACCGTAAGCCGCGCGTCGCTTCACAATCTGAGCATAGTGAGGGAGTTGGAGCTCGGCGTGGGTGATGAAATACAGGTGTACAAGGCGAACATGATAATACCTCAGGTTTCGGAAAATCTGACGCGAAGCGGAGCGTCGGAGCCGCCTTGCAGCTGTCCCGTATGCGGCAGCCGCACTGAGATAAAGAGCGATAACGGAGTGGAAACGCTTCACTGCCCCAATGGCGAATGCCCGGCTAAAAGGATAAAGTCATTCACTCACTTTGTGAGCAGAGATGCACTGAACATAGAAGGTCTGTCCGAGGCAACGCTGGAAAAACTGGTCGATGAAGGCATGGTAAGGGATTTGGCGGATCTTTTCGCGCTGGAAAAATGGCGTGAGAGGATAGTGGCTATGGAGGGCTTCGGTGAAAAGTCGTTTAAAAACCTGCTTGCGGCTGCGGAGAAGGCTTCGCATACCACACCGGCAAGGCTCCTGCTGGGGCTGGGTATTCCCAATATCGGAGCAGCCAATGCGAAAATGATTGCGGAGCATTGCCGAAACAGCTGGCATAAGATGTGCTCGCTTACCGAGGCGGAGCTTACGGAGATAGACGGCGTGGGCGAGGTGATGGCGGCAGCATATGTGAAATTTTTCGACGATGAAGAAAATCGCCGCAGGATAGAGAAGCTGCTGGAAAAGCTCGAGCTCGATGAAAGCTTTGAAGAACGGACGGACAGGAGCCTTGAGGGAAAGACGTTCGTCGTTACCGGTAAAGTGTATCGCTTTGAGAACAGGAATCAGGTCAAGGAGGCTATAGAGGCGGCGGGAGGAAAAACGGCTTCGGCTGTCAGCAGCAGGACGGACTACCTGATAAACAACGACCCGGCTTCGACATCTTCAAAGAACAAGAAGGCAAAGGAGCTGGGAGTGAAGATAATAACGGAGGAAGAATTTATGGAGCTGCTGGGAATGCAAGTAAGCTCGGTATAGCGTTTTGAACGATAACAGAACTTTATACGAAATCGATATACTGAATTTAGAGGATACAGAGGAAGAACTATGCTTAAGACTGGAAAACTGGACAGTGATTTGCTTAAAGAGCTGGTATTTGGAAGAATAAAATACAGGGATGATCAGATCCGCGTAAGACCGGGAATAGGTGAGGACTGCGCCGTTATTGATTTCGGTGATTACGACTGCGTGATGTCTACCGACCCCATAACGGCTGCGGTGAGCGATATAGGCCGCCTTGCAATTCATATCACCTGCAATGATATAGCCTCAAACGGCGTGAAGCCTTTGGGCATAATGCTGGCTGTAATGCTTCCGGAGGGAACGACGGAGGCGGATGTAGCGCATATAATGGAGCAGGCAGGTGAAACGGCGGATGCCCTGCAGGTCGAAATAATCGGCGGTCATACGGAGATAACGCCTGCCGTAAAGCAGCCGGTGATAGTTTCTACGGCCGTAGGAAAGGCGCTTACGGGCAAGTCGCAGAGCGGCGATAATATGAAAGCCGGGGATTACATAATGATAACCAAGTCGGTAGGACTTGAGGGAAGCGGTATCATAGCGTGCGACTACGAGAAGCAGCTTGCGAATGTATTGTCGGATGATGAGATCGAAAAAGCGAAATCTTTTCTCAATATGGTGAGCGTTGTACCTGAGGGCGTAGCGGCAGGCACCGTCGGAACGCACGGAATGCATGACATCACCGAAGGCGGAGTTATGGGAGCCGTGTGGGAAATGTGCCAGATATCCGGTACAGGAGCAGAAATCTGGAAGGAAGAGATACCCATAGAGCCGGAAACGGAAAAAATATGCAGCTATTTTGATATAGATCCTATGCGTTTAATATCGAGCGGTTCGATGCTCATAGTTGCTGCCGAGGGAAAAAAGAAAAAAATGCTGGAAGCCATCCGCAGTGCGGGAGTAGCGTGCAGTGTGATAGGACGCGTTAAGGAAAAGTCCTGCGGAATAATGTGCGTTTCGGGCGGCGTAAAAGCCGAGATAGAGCCTCCGTATGCGGATGAGATATACAAGGTGGTGGGGAAATAGACCCTTGACGCAGACAGCGAAAAATAATATAATTAGACAGATAAATTGCCTTTTGATGGTTCCGCTTGCATGGTTTGGGTCCTGCGCAATAGGACGCCGTGAACCTTGTCAGGTCCGGAAGGAAGCAGCAATAAGCGGAAGCTCTTATGTGCCGCAGATAAGCCTTCTCCTACGCCTGCGGAGCTTTCAAAGGGCAATTTATGTTTCGTTAAACGGTAAAAAGTAAGTACGATTTTCAACGAGGAAGACGCATGTATACAGCGCTCTACAGGGCATACAGGCCTGAGGTGTTCGATGAAATACTGGGGCAGGAGCATATAGTAAAAATTTTAAAGAATCAAATAGCCACAGACAGCACGAGCCATGCATACCTTTTTTGCGGTACGAGGGGGACAGGTAAGACGACTACTGCCAGGATACTGGCAAAGGGTCTGAACTGCCTTGATGATACCGGTGAAAAGCCATGCGGTAAATGCAGCGTGTGTACGGGGATAAAGGAAGGAACCTTTATCGATGTCGTGGAAATAGACGCCGCGTCTAACAATGGTGTGGACAATATCAGGGAGCTGAGGGAAAGCGTCAAGTACCCGCCTGCTGCGGGCAGGAAAAAGGTCTACATTATCGATGAAGTCCATATGCTTTCGACCGGAGCGTTCAACGCACTGCTTAAAACGTTGGAGGAGCCGCCGGAGTATGTGGTGTTCATATTGGCTACAACGGAGCCTCAGAAGCTCCCGGCAACTATATTGTCGCGCTGTATGCGCCTCGATTTCAAACGTGTGCCCGAGGCTGTTCTGATAAAGGGAATGGCGGAGATATGTGAAAAAAAGGGCATATGCGTATCGGAGGACGCATTGCGGATAATCGCCGCGAATGCGGACGGCTCAGTCAGAGACGGGTTGAGCATATTGGATCAGTGCATATCAGGCGGAGATATGAATGTGGAAGCCGCAGATGTTCTGGAATTTCTCGGGGCTTCGGGGGAAGAGACGTTTGTGAAGCTGACAGACATGGTAAGAAAGAAAAAGACGGCCGATGCTCTGATACTGATAGACGATGTGCTCTCCGACGGTAAGGACGTGCGTCAGTTTATCAGAGACTGGATAAAGCACTACAGAAACCTGCTGATGACGAAGTTCATAAGAAATCCGCAGGATATAATAAATATGTCGGTTGAGAATGTGGACAGGATACGAAAGCAGAGCGAGAGCCTGGAACTTGCCGACATCAATAACGGAATACTTGAGCTTTCGAGAACCATGAATGAAGCCAGATGGTCGACGCAGCCGCGGATATTGCTGGAGCTTGCCGTGGTGAAGCTGTCCGCCGATATGCACAGCGGAACGGCGCAGGTGACAATACCGAGCAATAACGTTTCTCATACGGACAGCTATGCTCTGCCGATAGGTAATCCTGTATCTAAGGAGGGCAGCCGTGTTCCATCGGTAGGAGGTTCGGTATTTCAAGCGGACGGCGCAGAAGCACAAACGGTAAAAAAGGATAACGCAGCAGAGACGGTGCCTCAGACGAACGCGGCACAGGATATGATGGCGGAAGCGAATGGTAAGGACCATGCGGAGGATGCTGCGCAGCCGGAGATCAATGAACCTGAGTTTGATTACGACAGGCTGTGGAACGACGTATTCAAAGACGGAGAAGCGGCAAAGGGGAGCTTTTACATGATAGGCAGCGGAGGACGGCTTACAGATATAAGTGATTTTGAATTTACTGTAACGGTCGGCTCCGAGCATATTAAACGCTATGCCGAAAACAACAGAGAGCTTATGGAAAAGCTCATGGAAAAACACACAGGCAGGCGAAGGACGATGAAGCTGGTTCTGAAGACTGCAGAGGGCAAAAATGACAGTGAAACGACGACGGAGCAGATGGCCGAGGAAGCCGGACGGCTTCTCGGAGTAGATGTTGAAATACGATGATAGAGACGATTGACAGGAGGAAGTCAAAATGGGAAAAGGAATGAGAGCAGGCAAGAAGCCTAAGGCACAGGGCATGGGCAACATGCAGAAGCAGATGCAGCAGATGCAGGCTATGCAGCGCAAGATGGACGAGGTTCAGGCTGAAATAAATGAGATGGAGGCTTCGGCTACATCGGGAGGCGGTGCTGTTTCGGTTACGGTTTCCGGCAGTAAGGAAATAAAGGATATTCAGATAAATCCCGAGGTCGTTGACCCTGATGATGTGGAAATGCTGCAGGATCTGGTTCTGACGGCTGCAAACGAAGCGCTAAGACAGATGGAGGAGATATCTCAGAACGAGATGAATAAGCTCACTGCCGGACTGGGAATACCGGGACTGTAAATACGACTTTAACGGGATTTAAAAACGGACGAACATGAAGTATTATGCAAAACCATTAAACAGGCTGATAAACGAGCTTTCAAAGCTGCCCGGCATAGGAGGCAAGACAGCTCAAAGACTGGCATTTCATATCCTTTCTATGGATGAAAAGGAGGCGCTGGCGCTAGCCGATTCGATAAAGGATGCGAAGACATCCATGAGGTACTGCTCGATATGCGGCAATCTGACAGATGTTGACCCATGTGTCATTTGCAGCGATGACAGCAGAGACAAAAGCCTTATCTGCGTCGTTGAAAGCCCTGCGGATGTCGTCGCTATGGAAAAGATACGCGAGTACAGGGGATATTATCATGTGCTCCACGGAGCCATCTCACCCATGGACGGCGTAGGTCCCGAGGATATAAATCTCAAGAGCCTCATCACAAGGCTGCACGATGACGAGGTCAGAGAGCTCATCATCGCTACCAATCCGAACATAGAGGGTGAAGCCACGGCGATGTATATCGCCAGGCTTATCAAACCCTCGGGTATCAAGGTATCCAGAATTGCTCACGGCATACCTGTAGGAGGAGATCTGGAATATGCCGATGAAGTCACCCTGCTCAAGGCAATAGAAGGAAGAAGAGAGCTGTAATATAAGAAAATCGTACATACAGCAGCAAAAAAAATATATATTTATAGGAGATGATGATTTGTCATCTCCTGTTTTTTTATGACCTGCCCGTATCTTTGATTTGGCAGTGGCTTCTGACCGGATGTAAAATCCGGAGAAGCCTTGCATGAGACCTACCGCGATTCGCTTACGCTTATCGGGTTAGGGCTTCAGCGCGCAGGTCAAACGCAACGCTTCGCTCCAACTCACTGCGTTCGTTGCTGTCCGTTTTGCCAAGCGAATCGCCTTTGGCTCTTCGGGCAAAAAGGCTAGAATTGCGCAGCACGGCGAGCGGAGAGAAGGCGGGCTGCAAAGCAATTCTTCTGCGAAATAACCTGCCCGTATCTTTGATTTGGCAGTGGCTTCTGGCCGGATGTAAAATCCGGAGAAGCCTTGCATGAGACCTACCGCGATTCGCTTACGCTCATTGGGTTAGGGCTTCAGCGCGCTTAAAATTTTAGGGTGTAGGTCAAACAATCCGCCCGGTGAGGGCGAGGCTGATGGAGGTGTGTGATGGATATCGGTATGGAAGCGGGAATATTTTTAGCATACGCGGGAGGGCTGATGCTTGTATATTTCTTCGGGAGATTTCTCCTTGCTCCGGTTAAGCTCATAGGCAAGCTGCTTGTCAGCAGTCTTGCGGGAGGCCTCGTGCTTATCGTCTTAAATTTTATCGGCAGTATCGCCGGTATTTCGCTGCCTGTCAATATTATTACAGCTGCAATCGCCGGTCTGCTCGGCCTGCCGGGGATAGCGGGTCTGATCATATATTTCAACGTATTTTAGGAAGAAATTGTTAGAAGAATTAATAGTTTATTAGTTTTCTCTTAATGGATAACGATTTTGCTCATCTTTTTAGAATAGTCAAAAACTTATTGTAATATACGCGGCAACTTTGTTACAATAAAAGCACAATAGCAATGGCAATTGTTATGGACTAATTTAATTACTATTTGGTGTAAATACTGTAAGGAGGTAAAAAATGAGTGAACAACGAACGTCGACGGCTGTCGATGTAGGAGAACACGGGCTGAAAAAGCATGATATCAAGGTTTCGACTGTAGTATTCATGATTTTCTGTCTGGTGGCGGCAGGCTGCTACGGGATCGAGGAAATGATTCCGGAATGCGGACCTGGGCTTACGATAATAATGCTCTGTGTGCTGCCGTTCGTATGGGGGCTGCCGTTTGGTCTGGTGGCTTCGGAGCTGGGCTCGGTAAGACCGCAGGAAGGCGGTTATTACAAATGGGTGCAGGAGGCCTTCGGTGAATTCTGGGGCTTCCAGGCAGGATGGTGGAGGACGATATCCATATATATCGACAACACCTTGTATGTTATTCTGGCAGGCGGATACGCTGCGGCCCAGTGGGATCTGGGAAGCGTAGGCGAATTTGCCATTAAATTCGTAATGATACTTATTTTCGTTTATATCAACATCAGAGGAGTAAAGGATGTAGGTATAGTCAGCACGATACTTTCCATCCTCGTAATGGTTGCATTCGGTATGGTAGCTCTGTGCGGATTCCTCAACTGGGGCGGCGGCACGGATATATCCTTCCAGATCACCGCAGATACGGCGGAAGGCGTAGGCGACTGGTTCTTCTACATAGCCGGAGGTATTTCCATCGGTATGTGGATGTACTCGGGATATGAATCTATGTCAACTATAGCAGGAGAAATTTCCAACCCTCAGGTAATTCCTAAGGGGACGCTGATAACGATACCGCTGATAATGGCTGTGTATATACTGCCTACCGTAGCCGGTCTCGGCTCCATGGGTCAGTGGGAGAACTGGGGCACGGAGTCCGGAAGCGTAGGATACGCAGACGTGTGCGAGATGTTCTGGGGTCCTGCTATGGGAGTCTTCTTCGTGATTGTAGCAATACTGGCACAGTGTTCAATATACAACACGTACATAGCGTCGGGGTCCAGAGGCTTCTTCTCTCTGGCGGATGATAATCTGGCACCGCCGATACTCGTTAAATGCGATAAGAAGCACGGTGTTCCGTACGTGGCTGTTTTGACCGTAGGTATAGTCAATCTGATGCTGTGCATGCTGCCGTTCGGCTTCATCATAGTACTGGATGTATGCCTGCTGGTAGCTTCATATATTATGGTATACTTGTCTGCGCTCGTGCTGCGAAAGAGGATACCGGAGGAAGAATAT
>Ga0192264_1054_pt1 | contig 31154 bp, 32 predicted proteins | sample Koala_Koa23_J3_FD_131267 | JGI IMG/M metagenome (GOLD analysis project Ga0192264, IMG submission 131267) | Enriched cells from koala feces incubated with labeled cellulose particles, San Francisco Zoo, California, United States - Koala_Koa2-3_J3 ... | reverse complement strand
TTGTTCCACAACATTTTTTCCCGACACAGGCATCGCCATAATCAATGTATCCAAGCGCGGATAGTCAAAGCCTTCGCCGATTAATTTCCCTGTTCCAATCAAAATCATGCTCTCGTCCGGTTGAACTTGATTCATCCATTCAATAATCTCCCTATGTTCCGTTTTTGAGTTTTCTCCGGAAAGCAAAAATATTTTGTCCGCATATCCCTGTAGTTGATCATATAATTTCCGGGAATGATCAACATATCTGGACAGAATAATCGGCGTCCTCCCATCATCAATACATTGTTTGGCATCATGTATAATGATTTTATCGCGATCATCGTTGTTTCTCAAAATTTCATATGCTTCGTTCGGATGCATTTTTTCACTACCGAACCGCGGTGCAACTGCTCTGGTAAAACGCGGAAACACCAAGTGCGCAATTCCCTGCTCTTTCGCACGGTCTTTAGATGTAAATTTATAACGAACCGCTCCAAGAAGCATATAATTGATCTTTTCCAGTCCATCGCCTCGTGCAGGTGTTGCAGTTACTCCATATACATATTTCGCACAGACCTCCTGCAAAACATTCACAATCGTATCAGAAGCAGCATGATGGCATTCATCGAGAATCACCATACCGTATTGCTTAAGCCTGCTATGATACACACCTTTTTTACAAAGAGATCCTACCATAGCGATATCTATAATACCGGTTGTGGTATCCTGCGCGCCCTGCAATTTGCCGATTACACTTTTTCGAACTTTGACTCTTCCGGTTGGGGTATAATATTCCGGCGGTTTTTCGCGAATCGTCAAAAAATTTTCTAATGCTTTTACCCACTGTTCCATCAAAGCAGAGGATTGTAGCAGGATCAGCGTATTCACTCGTTTTTGTGCAATCATATCACAGGCTACCACCGTCTTTCCAAATGCTGTAGCAGCATGTAAAATACCCATGTCATATTTCCCCAGCGTCTGAACAGCCTTAATTTGATTTTTCTTGAGTTCTCCTCGAAACTTAACTTCTATACGTTGTCCGTCGCACCGTTTATCTGCGATTTCATATGAAATATCCGCACTTTGGCAGCGTTCTGTAAGGGCATCAAGTAAACCTCTCGGAATACGGATATATTCGTCGATATCCCTCCCCAGATAAATATACCGTGGATTTTTAAAATTGGACAAGCCAATTGCCTGATTCTTATAAAATATCGGATTACTGAAAGACGCCATCTTGCGAATCTGATTTCTAATCCGGGCGGTAAGATTAGATCCATCTATATATTGCGTCAGCTAGCGTAATATGTAAAATACCCGTCACATCTACCACATGGAAATCATTTGATTTATCCCACGGCTTTTCCCCGTCATCTTCTGTAATCTCATCCATAGTAGCTGATGGCAAGGAAGCATGAAAACCCCATTCCTTTATCTTCTGTTCAATAAACTCCTTACTGAGCTTGTTTTTCGATAATAAAACTGACCATTGATCTGAATAAGCATTCCAGTGTTCGTCAACGAACGCACTGTTCCCATCTTTAATAGCCTGTCCCTGCAAAGGCAAGGCAATCAAATTTCCAAAGCCGCCCTTAGGTATATGGTCTTGCATCGGCAGCATTCTATCATAATACCGAAACGATTTTAAATCGACCGACTCCGCACCTTTTTTAAGAAGCATGTCTCCAAATTTTCTCGCAAGATCGGCATCAATCTTTTCCTTAAAAAAAATCCATAGATGAGCACCTCTTCCTGATCTTGATCTTTCCACCAATGCGTCAATTTCATTAATACGGCAAATCTCGCGAAGCGCATTTACTTCATCCTTCCAAGTATCATCTTTATTTGCATAATCATGTTTATCCGCTCCTTCTTCATGATTATCAAAATCAAACACGATAAATCGACAGGTGTCATCAGGAAAAAGCGGATATATCCCGATCACATCCTCCGCGTCTTTCGACAAGCCTTTTAAATGTGCTATTATCTGTTTCGGTTTCAACGGAATGAAGGCTGATGATTTGCATCGGCTGCACTGTTTGCGTTTATCTGTCCTTTTCGGGCACCCCGCTTTCCAGAATTTATAGCATTGAGGATAATAATTTGCCGTCCCTCTGGATTTCACAATTGTGCGTCTGCTGTATACATCCGTTCTTCCCCAGAACATCTTAAAAAATTCATTGACGTCATTTTCCGAAAAATCAGTTTTAGGGATAATGCGATTTCCCTGATTCGTATCATATGCACAGGCTTTATCTACAATAATTTTCAGCTCGAAACAAATGCCTGCTTCCGTAAGCAGTTTTTTCAGATAACCGTTTTCTTTTTCCAACTGCTTAATTTTAGATTTTAGACTTTCTATTTCATTCATTTTTAGAAGGCAATTTCCTCTCTGTGACTTTCTCTAATTCTTCCACAACGAACGAAGACAATATCAAAGCATGTTCCTTGTGATAAAATCAAGTATCTCATCGAATCTTCCGAACGAAATATGTGTTTTCATACTTTCCAATCAATTCGCCTTCTTTCTATAAAAAATTTTCTGCAATAACATCTACGTTTTAACGATTGAGTTGTTCCAGAAGAAAATCCATTGCACGAATTACTTTAATGCCATCCTGCGGTTGAGGCATATCACACTCCATTGCAATCACGATTTTTTCATAATTATCCTTTATCTTGCGAAGCGGTAAAAGCTTCCGTTCTCGTGTTTCTGGGGCGTTCATACTCTCCGTGACCTGAATATACTTTTTCTCATCGGCTTTTGTCGCAATAAAGTCCACTTCCTTATTATCGATCTTCCCTATTGCAATATCGTAGCCACGCCGCATCAGCTCAAAGAATATAATATTCTCCAAAATGTGTCCGGTGTCTCCATCCCGATACCCTAGTAGATAATTCCGCAGTCCTGTATCAACTATATAGTACTTGCCAAGGGTCCGCAAATATGCTTTACCTCGGATGTCAAAACGCTTTATCTCATAAAAAATATATGCTTCCTTTAATGCTTCAATATAAGCCTGTATTGCCCTGACCGCCGGCTTGATCTTCCGTTTTCTTTCCTCCATCAAGCCTTCATTTGTAAGCGTATTCCCGATGGATGTAGCAGAGACGTTGTTCCCAATATTATCTGCAAGGCACATAATGATTTTGCGGAGCAAAACTGGGTCTGTGATCATATGCTGTCCCTTACGTCGCTCCCGCTCCAAAATATCATTGACAACTGTTGCTGAATACACGCCATCCAATGCGGCCGCAACACGATCCGGCTCCAAACCAACATCAGCAAGCATAGGCATCCCGCCATAACGGGCATATTCACCAAAGAGTTCTCCAGCCTCGTAAACATCACCATCCGCATCGTTGAAAGGAGTGTCGGGTACTGTTTGTTATTATATACAAATCGGATTTTTATAAATGCATTTCGATAAATTCATTATCTTCTGGACGGAAACAGAGCCATGGAGATCAACACGTTTGTGTCAAGCATTATTCGCATACGCAATCCCCGTGTCTTTCCGCACGGATTTCCTTGACCATGTCCACAACATCCTGCTCGTCCTCAATACCCAACTCATCGGCTATACCTTATATATGTTTTTTTCCGTATTTATAAAGTATGTCACTAGGCAAATCAATATACTCATTCCAGAACACACATGTACGGCTCTGATCTAACTGCACTTGATGAAACAATCCCGGAATAGCCTTTAAATCACTATATCCCGGAAGCTGCATATCTTCTTTCATATCATAATCAACTTCTCTGCCATCATCAAAAACGATATTAAGAAAATAATCTTTCATAGGTTTTACGCTTTTTATCCTGATCATAATTTCACCCTTTTCTTACTGAAGCGGCGGTAATTTCTTTATCTCTTGATTTTTCCACATTTTCAATAAGTCACTTTGATTCGCTTCAAGCCATTCTCTTACAAGCTTTTGAGCTTTACTAGGCAAATCACCTTCTGTCATCTCTAAGGTAGTTAAATCAAATATCCCTACATACTCACCGTATAAAGCATGTATATGACTCGGTTCATGCTCCTTAGGTTTAAAAAACATCTTGATTACAATTCCGTAAAATCTGCTTATTTCCGGCATTTTATCTTTCTTTTATCTTTCATTGTTAAATTAATTCTGTAAACAAATTATATTACAGAGCATTGTTTAGCGCAATATGAAAATGACCCGACGTGGTCCGCATCGTTGAGAGGCGTGTCGGGTACTGTTATTATTATATACACAAATGAAGGCTTTACCTCATATATGCTTTTCCCCTATTAATAAGTTTTTACATAAATCCTCCTGTATCTCCTGATATCCTCGGATGTTTTGATTTTCTTTCATTTTTTTCGCTTTGCTTAATAGTGTAAAAAAGGGTTCATTTGTAAGTTGCTCAATCATCTTAAGCATTTCCTCTCTCCTGCCTGTTTGTAAAATCATTTCCCCTGTACCGTATTTAAGCCATTCGGAATTGATACCAAATGTATAACGAAAGAGATTGTAATAACACTCCCGTATTCCATGTAGACCTAATTCCATATATTGATATGTACTTCTCCCTATTCCCATTTCTCTTGCTATATCACGTTGCGATATGTCTAAGTAATTTCGCACGTACAGCAACCTTTCATTTGTTTTCATACCATCCAATCAATTCACCTTCTTCCTATAAAAGATTCATGTAATAACATTTAAATTACATATGTAAATGTCTCAATCCCTACAAAAAATATCCCTCGCATACACCTTACCTCTCACATCATCCAGGCACTTATCATATCTGTTAGCAATGATCTCCTGACTCATCTCCTTAAACTGCGTCAAATCATTGACTACCTTACTCCCAAAAAAAGTAGAGCCGTTTTCCAGTGTCGGCTCATACACTATTACCTCTGCTCCCTCGGCCTTTTGCCATAAAATCACGCCACTAGAAGCTCGATGTAAAGAGCATCATGGAGTAGCATTGGCAGAATCAAGAATAACATATTATAAGACTGTGTTCGTTCATATAGCTTGAAAGTTGGAATCTCGTGTTTACAGGTGTTTCATGCACATTTTGGGGATCGGCTCTGACATATTCAAAACCCCACGACATTTTTCAATATTTCTACTATACAATTGTATTCGTTCCTATCTATGCTTTTATAATCCCAAACCCTTCCCCAATGCACTCTGTAATTGTACCCATAATGGATTTTAAATTCACTTCATCATACGGGTTTCGCAACTGCCTTTCTATTAAACGTGCCATCGCCCATTGTTCATCGTCCGCCGCATCATAATGACAAATAAATTTATCAGCCAACAATTTAAGCGCGGTACTTGTGGGAAAGTCCGTAAAAACGCCTTTTTTAAACTCTGCGTTTAACATTATGTCGAGCTTATCTGCCAAATCATCTCTCTTCAATTTGCGCAACAGATTCTGAGCTGTATAATTTTTCTTGTAATTCTTATTCTCAATACACATAGACCGAATTTGAACAACAATTATATCGAGATAAGTAATCACATCTATATCTGTATTGTAAATATAGTCAATTTCACAAAATCTCTTATACCTTTCCAGCAAAAGCCTGTAATGTGTATTAAAATGATTGATATATATACTTACATCTCTGATTTTACTCCAATCCGTAAGCTCCATAAATTTGCATCCTCCGAATTTTTCCTTCCTGCGTACGGAAAGCTAGCATAATAGTTTTTGTAGCATCCATTATATACTCTGTTAATGTTGCTCTTAAAACTATGTCCATTCAGGAAATATATTTATCTTATTCCGCATACAAAAATTAGGAATAATTCAAAACCTAAACGTATCCTTTATCCCCAGCCACTTCTGGTCCTTATCACTAAGATTCAAAGCACATCCATCAAAGCTATACCCTTTAGCAGAAGCGCTTCCCATATAGTCTCCAATCACTCCCGGCCACTTGATTCCGATTTCCGGATCGTTCCATGCCATACCACCCTCATCTCCCGGATGATAAAAGTCAGTACATTTATAACAAAACTCCGCTACGTCACTCAGCACTAAAAATCCATGTGCGAATCCCTCTGATATGTAGAACTGTTTCATATTTTCGGCATCCAGTTCCACCCCATACCACTGTCCGTAAGTCTTACTATTACTTCTCAAATCCACAGCTACATCAAAAACCCTGCCTTTGGTTACGCGCACTAATTTGCCCTGTGGATACTGTTTCTGAAAGTGTAGCCCTCTCAGGACGCCTTTGGTAGACATAGATTGATTGTCCTGAACGAACACCATATCCAATCCGGCCTCATGCATATCATGCTGATTATATGTTTCTACAAAATAACCTCTGCTATCCCCATGGACAGTCGGTTCAATCACGTATAAGCCCTCTATTGGTGCTTTTGTTACTTTAATCTGTCCCATCAGTAATCTATCTCCTTCAAGTATCTGCTCACCGCATCCTGCCATGCTGGCAGCGGCTTAAATCCGGCTTCCACCAGTTTGCTCCTATCCAGACGGCTATTGAACGGTCTTGCTGCTTTAGATAAGCCATATTCCTCTGTGCTAACAGGGATAACTTCCGTCTCATATCCAGCCTGCCTGTAAATTTCCCTGGTAAAATCATACCAACTGATATACCCGCCTTCATTAGTGACATGGTAATATCCGTACTTATCAGTTTCTACCATATCTACAAGAAGTCTCGCCAAGTCGTATGTATAGGTTGGCGTTCCAATCTGGTCGTTCACCACACGAACTGTGTCATGTGTCTTTCCCACATTCAGCATCGTCCTGATAAAGTTCTTACCGTTCAAACCAAACACCCATGCTATACGAACGATAAAGTATTTATCGAGTGTCGACGAAACCGCCAGCTCACCTTCCAGCTTCGTCTGCCCGTAAACATTTAGCGGTTTATAATCCTTACAGTCCGGTTGCCAAGGCTCCGTGCCCTGCCCATCAAATACATAGTCGGTGCTGATATAGACCATCTTACAGTCAAGCTTTTTGCAGGCTTCCGCGATATTCTTCGTCCCGCCAGCATTGACCGCTCGGACTTTCTCGACCTTATCATCATCTTCTGCCATGTCTACAGCCGTCCATGCTGCACAATGGATCACAACATCCGGATTGATTTCTGTGATGGCCTTTTCTACGGCATAAGAATTAGTAATATCCAAGAGCACATAAGGCGCTGTGATCACAGCAGAGCCGTCGGCTACGCCGGAGTATGTTTCGGCCATATCAGAGCCAACACCTTCATAATTTCTTTTATATAATTCATTCATCACATCGTGCCCGAGCTGGCCTCCGACACCTGTAACAAATACTTTCATCCACTCTTCCTCCCCATCAATTCTATCCACGATGACCGTACATCTGCGCGTAATAATTCTGATACTCACCACTAATGATGTTCTCCCACCACTCGCGGTTATCCAAATACCACTGAATTGTCTTCCTGATACCATCCTCGAACTTCGTCTCCGGAAGCCAGCCCAGCTCATTGTGAATCTTTGATGGGTCAATAGCGTAACGTATATCATGACCCTTGCGGTCAGTCACATGAGTGATAAGACTTTCCGGTTTATCAAGCTCACGACAGATGATTTTTACGATATCTATGTTCTTCATCTCATTATGGCCACCCACATTGTAGACTTCTCCAACTATGCCTTTATGAACGATAAGATCGATTGCACGGCAGTGGTCTTCTACATACAGCCAGTCTCGTACATTAAGCCCTTCGCCATAAACCGGCAGTGATTTGTCATTTAAAGCATTGGCAATCATCAGCGGAATCAACTTCTCCGGGAATTGATACGGACCATAGTTATTGCTACATCTTGAAATAGTCACCGGCAAACCATATGTCCTGTGATAAGCTAAGACGAGCAGATCAGCAGACGCCTTTGAGCTACTATACGGACCGCTCGTGTGTATAGGAGTCTTCTCTGTAAAAAATAAATCCGGGCGGTCTAATGGCAGATCACCATATACTTCATCTGTTGACACCTGATGGTATCGAGTAATGCCGTACTTACGACAAGCATCCATTAGCACTGCTGTTCCGATTATGTTGGTCTGTAAAAAGATTCCCGGATCTTCTATAGAACGGTCAACATGACTTTCCGCCGCGAAATTGATTACAATATCAGGCTTTTCTTCTTCAAAAAGATTATCCACTGCGTCTCTGTCACAGATATCCATTTTTACAAACCTGAAATTCGGATTATCCATCACAGATGATAAGGTCGACAAATTTCCCGCATATGTCAGCTTGTCCAGGCAGATAATACGATAATCCGGGTACTTATCCAGCATGTAAAATATAAAATTACTTCCTATAAATCCGGCTCCGCCGGTTACAATAATATTCATGGCTTTCCTTCCTTATCGCTTCTATTATTTCTCTTCAATATCATTTCAGCGTTTATATCATGAACTTCGGTCATGATCGTCATTCGTCATTACTCGAATGCATTCAATCATGCATTTTCATTGCTTACGCTAATTATATTCTTTTCCTTGTATTCATTGATACTCGCAGCTACCGCAGCACATCCATATACTTCCCATCTAACACATCCTTTAGGTACTGCCCGTACTGGTTCTTCTTCAAAATCTCAAATACTGCCAGCACATCCTCTCTACTGATCCAGCCATTTAAATAGGCGATCTCCTCAAGGCAGGCCACCTTACGGTGCTGATGCTGCTCTACTGTTTTCACAAAATCAGTCGCATCCACAAGACTCTCATGTGTCCCTGTATCCAGCCATGTAAAACCTTGCCCAAGCAACTCCACATTCAAATCGCCATTCTCCAGATAAATGCGATTTAAATCTGTAATTTCCAGCTCGCCGCGTGCGGACGGCTTCAAATTCTTTACATACTCCACGACGCGATTGTCATAGAAGTACAAACCGGTCACACAGTAATTACTCTTCGGATGTTCCGGCTTCTCTTCTATTGACACAGCTTTGCCATTCTTATCAAACTCCACAATGCCAAAGCGCTCCGGATCATCCACATAATATCCAAACACGGTGGCTCCCCTGCCGCTTTCCGCATTCTCTACCGCCGCCTGCAAGCGCTTCTTAAGGCCATGACCCGCAAAAATATTATCGCCAAGCACCATAGCCACTGTATCATCCCCAATAAAATCCGCCCCAATAAGAAACGCCTGAGCGAGACCGTCAGGCGAAGGCTGTACTTCATATGTAAGATTCACTCCAAACTGATGTCCGTCACCGAGCAGGTCCTCGAATCGAGGCGTATCCTGCGGCGTAGAGATAATCAGAATGTCACGGATTCCCGCATTCATAAGCACTGACATCGGATAATAAATCATTGGTTTGTCATACACAGGTAACAGCTGTTTTGAAGTTACCTTTGTCAACGGATATAAACGTGTGCCGGAGCCTCCGGCTAAGATAATTCCTTTCATATATAATCACCTACCTCAGTTCTAACATGTTAATATTTTCAATCACATAATCCTGCTCTTCTTCCTTCATGCCGTTATAAATCGGTAACGATAGTACTTCATTTGCATATTTCTCTGAAATTGGAAAGTCACCTTTCTTGTGTCCCAAATACTTGTACCCTTCTTGTAAATGCGGAGGAATTGGGTAATGTATAATTGTCCCTATACCGCGCTTATCCAAATACGACTTTAATTCATCTCTGCATTCACAATGAACAACAAATTGATGCCAAACATGAGTAGCTCCTTCTCGAACTTTCGGAAGTATGATGTTAGCGTTTTTAATTCCACTCATATATCTTTCAGCGATCAATTCTCGTTCTTTTGTGAGTTCATCTAAATGTCCCATCTTTACTCTGAGCAGCCCCGCCTGCAGTTCATCTAATCTGGAATTTGCACCTATGATTCGATTGTAATAGCGCTTTTCACTACCATAATTTCGAATCACCCTCACTTCCTCAGCAATGTATGGATCATCTGTTATAATTGCCCCTCCATCACCAAATGCTCCCAGATTTTTAGATGGGTAGAAAGAAAAACATCCTACATCTCCGAATGTTCCTGTCATCTGTCCTTGATACATAGCCCCATGAGACTGAGCGCAATCTTCAACTACCTTCAGGTTATGTTTTGATGCTACATTCATGATCATATCCATATATGAAGCTTGACCATACAAATGAACAACAAGAATTGCCCTTGTTCGCTCAGTAATTGCTGTCTCCAGTTTTTCAGCATCTATCAAATCATACTCATCCGGTTCAACAAACACAGGAGTTGCGCCATTAATTGTAATACCCATTACACTTGCAATGTATGTATTGCCTTGTACGAGGACTTCATCTCCTCTACCAATCCCCAAAGCTCTGAATGCAATCCATAATGCATCCAATCCACTCGCTAATCCTCTACAGTATTTGGCGCCTGTGTAGAATGCAAACTCTCTTTCAAATTCCTCAGCTTCATGGCCGAGAACATACCAACCGGAACGAAGAACTTCTAATGCTTTTTCTTCATATTCATTCTGGTATCTTTTGAATGCCCTATCCAAACGGCTCTGCGATATATTCATTTTTTCTTTCCTTTCTGCTTATGATTTATATTATCTCAATCATTATACATCCCTGCTTAGAATGATTCTCCTATAGCAAGTCTATCTGTTAGCTCTAAAAACTGATTAAACTTTCTAATATATTCTCTAGGATCATAAACTTCACTAGAAAGACACAGAAGAACTGAACCAGGAGTAAAATCATACATTTCCTTCCATGCAAGTTCTGAGAGCAGCAGAACCTTATACGGTTGATCCAAAAGAAATATCTTGTCCTGTTCAGGATGTGCTGACCGACGTACTCGTACTCTACATGACGCATGTAAGCAAACAAGCGCAAATTGAGATTTTAAATTCGAATGATTTCCCCGGACAACTCCCTCCAATGTATCATAAATGTAAAACACTCTTTTGACTTCAAAAGGAATATCCGTCAGGCTATCTAATGTTCCAATCTCAGCATGTGGAAGTGTCCCCCTTCTTGCATGGAAGATTGATGACTCCATAGGTTTTAGTTTATGCGAATGCCCCTCCAAATTTTCGAGAGAACTCTTCATAGTCACGAATATAATCACTCTCATCATATAATTCGGAGGCTAGTACCAATAACACTGTTCCATCCGAAAAATCATGCATCTCTCTCCATATATTGTTCGACAGGTAAAGTCCAACATATGGCTTATCTAACAGGATATCCTGTTTTTCGTTTCCATCGTCCAAACTAATTATGCAAGAGCCATGAACACAAATAAGAATCTGTTCAAGTTTCATATGTGCATGATGTCCTCTTGATACTTCAGCACTGGTATCATACATAAAATAGACACGCCGTATAGTAAATGGTACTTCTTTCCCTTCTTCCAGAGCAACAAGCATGCCACGAGCATCGCCATGTTGTTGAAAATCAATCAAACGATAGTCCATAATAATTGCTCCCTTCTGAATTTTTTATTCTTCAATATTTACATCGTACTTTTTCAATATTCTTATTCCATTTTTATATGGATGATAATTAATCATATTCTCTATTTCGAACATAACATCGAAAGCATCTTTCAATTTTGTAATCAGCGTCATATAATCCATGGAATCCCTCTTAGTGACTTCGCCAAAAAAATCAGCCAAACCAAAAGCGGCTAACAGATATAACTGAATTCCATCTTCCTACTGGTAAAATATATTTATCTCCAGTAATTGACTGCTTTGTTGGTTTGCCTGTCAGTTTGACAATAGGAACTGCACCTAATGCAGAACGCGTTAATACAATACTGATGAAACAATCCAACATTTAGCAGAAGACAAACACCCAATCGTTCATAGCGATCGCTGAGCTCATTATCGTTGGTCTGGTTGGATTGAAAGAATGGACAAAGCAGGTCTAACACGTCCTATGTCAATGAATTGTTTTATGGAAAATCATGAAAAATGTTACCATTGAACAATTCATTTGAGACGCTTGACGAATATATCATATGGTATGCCGAAGAGAGGATTAAAATTTCCTTGTGCGGTATAAGCCCACTTCAATACAGACAATCTCTAAGGCTCGTGATTTGACAAAGTTTATATTATAGGACGTTCTTAAAAAAACGTCCACACGTTCTGCGGTTTCATTGTTCAAGAATACTAAAAACTCAAAATTAATTAAAAATTTTATTCACAACCATTCCTAATTTATATCACTAAGAATCACTTCATATCCACCTAATATGTTCTTCCGCAGCAAATGCGTTTATTATACTCTGCAACAACTTTTAATTCAGAACAAACCTATTTTGCTAAAATCGATATAGTCAATCAAACATTTATCATTATAATCTTTTTGGTATATATCAAGGTCTAATTCCAAAAACAATTTCAAAAGTGTGTTATCACCGGTATTCACATATGCATCTTTAGCATACATGAGAATATTAGTTCCGTTATTATTTCTTACAGTAATATCTGCACCAACAGATAATAAATACTTAACTATTTCAATTTGATTGTTATATGTGGCTACAATTAATGGAGTCCACCCCTTATCATTTACTCCATTAACATGTTTACGACTTGTGCAAATATCTTTCACTGTTTTTAAATCACCAATTGTAGATGCTGTAAGCAGCTCATCAAATCGGTCAAAATACAATACTATATTATAATCTATTGTGCTAATCATCATTGAATCATTTGATTTATATATAATAGAGCCAGCAGGTTTTCTTGACTTAATATCAGTAATTTTAGTCTCAATAATAGGGTGACCCTTAACAGTAGGGATCTGATATTCTCGAAAAGAAAACGCTCGAATCTGCCTATCAATTCCTGCCGCCGTATCATTTAAGTTAATATGAAGATTATCATAATCTATGCTTTCTTTTGAATAATAAGTAGACAATTTTGCATTCTGTTTTCTAGATACACATTTATCGTTAATAACATCTTCTATATGGTTCAACACCAGATTTATACCATACTCTATAAGCTTCAAATATAAATCTCTACACGTATCCTCTTCAGTGATACGTATTTCCTTTTGTGCAATAATATCTCCTGTATCAATTCCGGAATCAATTTTATGAAACGTTACGCCTGTGTTTTTCTCTCCATTAAGAATAGGCCAAGCGGAAGTATACATCCCTTTATATTTGGGAAGCATAGAAAAATGAATATTATACAATCTTTTTGATAGAAATTTTTCAGGTTTAATAATACTATCAAATTCCATTGAAAGGAATATAAGCTCTTGTATATTATATAAATCTTCAAGAACATATTCCTTTATCATATTACATTTTGCAAATTTGCGTAAAGATCTTTGCCATGAATCAATGCTATTTTCATCCTTATTACATACAATTCCTAGTTCATATCTGTTCCGATTGTTTTTAATTAAATAATCTAAAATCGCAACTGCTATATTGTTTTTTCCAGCAATACAAATTAACATCTTATCATCTCCTCCTTCAGATTAAATATTAAGAAGAACAATCATTATAGTCTAAAAAATAAAATTTGTAACCATATACCTACTACACATCAATCCTATCACCCTCTATTAGTAATGGTAGTTTTCAGTTTCATTAAATCGCTTTTATACAAGATCAAAAAGCCACATGTTGCAATAATTGCAAGCAACATACCAAACACGACATAAGCATGAAAAAACATTCTCCATATCACAAAACTTACGCACATAATTAAAGTAGCTATTATAAATTTAAGTGAAACTACCATCAACTTCATTTTAACTAGTACCAGTACACATATTATATCTGAAACAACATAGCCCATAAGCGTAGCGATTGAAGCACCTTCTATACCTAAAATAGGAATTAATATAAAGTTAATTATAATATTAAGAACAACGCCTCCAGACAAGATAAACATATTGAACCAGGTCCTTTTTATAACAAGAAATTGATTTGAAGCCACTTGAAAAAGCATTTGTAGTAAAGGTGCAAGAAATAGATACGGAGCGGAAATATAGCCACTTAAATATTCATCTGTAAACAGTAACTTAAATATATCATAACTCCAAGCACATATAAACAAAGTAGCTACATACGAAACAATTCCCAAATATTCAAAAATTAAAGAATTACTCTTAACCTGATCCTTTTCCTTCATTGTGGAAAAAGCAAAGAACTGCCATCCACCTGCAAATGCTGTGTAAATCAGCTGACTCACATGACCTAACTTTGAAGCAACAGAATAAATACCAGCTGCGCTCAAACCAATCATATTTGTTATCAAAAGTTTATCACATGAATTAAAAACCCAATAAATTAAAAAGTTGGGGAATAGAGGAAGGGCAATGCTCAAAAGCTGTTTCAATAAGTCTTTATCAAATTTCTTTCGTGAGAACCATTTATGATTCACAATCCAGAAAAATAGCTCCAACGTAATGGAGGAAATTACCATTGACAAAGGTAATGCTATTACATAGTATCCTTTAAGAAGTAGTAGAATTGCAATAGAGTAAGAAATCAATGAGCCCAACGTATTTGTAACAACGTAAACTATTCTTTTGTTTTGCATTCTTGTCGGAGCCTGAACAATACTGTTACTTCCTCCTACAAGTGCAGACATCGCTGACAAATATACGACATATGCATATTGTTTGTCGCCAAAGAAATATTGCGCTATAACATTTCTTAATAACAACATAGCAATAAACACTATTATTGAAGTAGCAATAGTGAACATAAATGCAGTTGAACAAACAGATTTTTTGTATTCCTCATCATCCTTTTCAAAAAACATTCTGTACATCGCATCATACATTCCCATAACGGCAATATAAGTACTAAATAAGACTAAAGTCTGAGAAAGATCGCTAATACCATAATATTCCGAATTAGGCATAAGTCTAATAACTATAGGTACCATTATCAATGGAATTATTTTATTAATAATCCCACCCACTCCGTAAGCCAGCATGTTTTCAACAAAAAGTTTAAATTTACTCATAAATAATTATTTTAACACTCCCTTTAAATGATGTTGCTCCCATGATAATTCGTTAATTCCACCGATCACATACCTAACTAAAACTTCCCACATCAAAACGATGTAAAACATATAATCATAATAGGGGGTATTTGATATGAAAGCCCTGCGAACATTGAAAATTCAAGCATAAAAAATAGCCTTAGAGATTTTTATGCTGTTCCAGCAAAAATTTCATATTCGAATCAGCTGTTTTTACATATCTTTTTTTCTAAAGTTCTTTAAATATATCTCACAATAGAGAAAGGGATGCCTTAAAGCTCTCTTGATTGCATTTGAATGTTTACTTTGACTATGCTGATAAGTAAGATCAATACAGTTATTGTCAGGATATCTTTTTTTAGCATGGAGTAAAAATTGATATAATCACTTTCGAGCGTATGTTTAAGTAATTCAGAATTTGATACTCCTTGAGTACATTCATAACATGCGATAACCTCGTTAAGATAACCTATGCGAACATCGCCAAGGATTGCTAATAATGTTGTTGTATTGTCTTCTACAAATCGACATTTACCAGAAATCTCATTAAGATATTTTTCCCATGACTTTTTTTCCCGAAAATAAGAACACCCAATAAAACCTCCCTGTACTACGAATGCCCGCAATGTGAATTTAGAATTTTCAAGAAGATTTTTATAATAAGGAATAATAATAGTTGGCTCACTGCCACTATTCTCCTTCTGATAAGCTAAAATATTACCCGTACAAATTTTCAAATTATGCAACAATGAATACTTATAAAAATGAGAAATTGTATCCGTATCAAAAATATAGTCATCTGGTGATATAAGATATATATAATCGCCTCTGCATAAGGATATTGCACCTCTTATATTTTCAACAGTGCCTAAATTTTTATCATTTCTATTAATTATGTAATTATTATATTTATCATGTAAAAATTCATCAATTTCCTTAGTATAATCAGAAATAGAACAATCATCAGAAATAATTAATTCAATTGAACAGTTTTTCTGTTGAATGATTGACTTTATAGTTTTTAAAATTTGTTCTAATGATGCATTATAAATCAAAAGTAGAATAGATACTTCAATATTAGTATTTTCATTAATATTTCTAATCATAGCTTGGTTCTTTTCCTCCTTACAACCAACTAGTTACTCCTGTACACTCCCAAAAATTGCTCAAATAGTCATTTTCACTATTTTCAGCCATTTTATTAGCTAATTAAACATTACTAGTTCATAGTATCAAAATAATGCAGGTAAATAATTAAATGATGACTTCAAACATCTTATATTTACAATGACAGACTATTGAGACTGCATTCACCTGTAATTCCATGTATTGATAGATACGGTCGTTAAACTCTTGCTTGCTCTCAATGCGAATGACTCTAGGACATTGCATCGTCATTTTGCCAACTGAACTCTCAATCAAATTTAGTCAAGAACCATGTGTCGCTGTAAATACAACCCCAAACTAGTCGGGATACATATTAAGATATTAGCTTACTGATCAACCATACTATTTATTGTTAAAGTTGAGCAGAATGAATATTACGGCGCGAGGAAACCTCCGATTGGGGAAAAACCCCCGGAATACTCAAGCAGAATTTTCTCTATATGCTGAATCACCTAACATGAAGGTTTATATATGTATATTTCTAACAGATATTCTCATGCTATACTTGTATGATGTTTATAGAAGTACAAACACCACTTTTCCTTTCTTTTAATTTGGTATCGTGGTTCAATACATTCAGATACTGTGGACTTTTGATTTAATACTTATAGTTCGACTACTCGACAGGAGTGTATTGCTACTACCTTTATCTGAATTGTTTATGAGCTGGATGTTGCCGAGAGGTCTCTCCTGAGTACTTATTTCAATCAAGTCTACGATGATAATCGTTTGTGGATATCACGGTATCAGACCTTCAGAAAGGGATGTACATTCTCATGATTTATGTAGGCATTGATATTGCCAAACTCAATTATTTTGCCTCAGCCATATCTTCTGATGGCGAGATACTCATAGCGCTGTTCAAATTCTCAAATAACGCTGATGGTTTCCAACTGTTGCTTTCTAAGCTCGAGACTCCGGCTCTCGCAAATGACAGCATCATCATCGGTCTTGAATCAACGGCACACTATGGCGACAATCTTGTACGATACCTTGTTGCCAATAACTTTAAGGTATGTGTGCTCAACCCTATCAAAACGTCTTCTATGCGGAAAAACAACATCCGTAAGACGAAGACGGGCAAAGTCGACACATACATTATTGCACAAACTTTGATGATGCAGAATTCCCTCAGGTTTGTCTCTTTCTACGATCTTGACCTGATGGATCTCAAAACACTTAGCCGATTCCGTCAGAAGGCGATCAAGCAGCGAACACGGTTGAAAATCCAACTGACTTCTTATGTTGGCCACGTATTCCCTGAATTGCAGTACTTCTTCAAATCAAGGCTGCATCAGAAATCTGTTTATGCACTTTTAAAAGAGGCTCCTACGCCCCATGACATCGCTTCTATGCATATGACTCATCTTGCCCATCTACTTGAAGTCTCTCCCATGGTCACTTCAAAAAAGAACAGACAAAAGAATTAAGAGTTCTCGCACAGAAGTTTATCGGTGTCAACGATAGCTCTCTATCTATTCAGATAACCCAGTCCATTGCACAGATCGAGTTACTGGATTGCCAATTAAACCAAATCGAGGCTGAATGAATAACCGAAATCATGAAATACAACGATTCGCTTATCATGACCATTCCCGGTATTGGATATATCAACGGAGGAATGATCCTTGGTGAAATCGGTGACATTCATCGATTCTCCAGCCCCAGTAAGCTGCTCGCGTATACTGGTCTTGACCCGTCTGTATACCAGTCAGGTAATTTCCAGGCAAAACGCACCCGTAGTCTAAGCGCGGCTCCAGAGTCCTTAGATACGCGCTAGTCAATGCAGCTCACAATGTTGTAAAGAACAATGCCACCTTTAAAAATTACTATGATAAAAAGATGGCGGAAGGCCGGACGCATTACAATGCCCTCGGACACTGTGCCGACAAACTCGTCAGAGTCATCTGAAAAATGCTCACTGATGATGTTAAATTTAACCTCGACTAAGAGGTCTTTATACCAATATCGATAGATTTTTCAAAAGCACTATTAGGAGCTTTATTAAAGTTACCCTTTTTTACCATCGATACCAAATTGAAAAATTTTATAAACTTATGCTTGATTTTTCATAGCTGGTCTCCCATGTCCTTATAAAGTGTTCTAATCTGTCAAGACTATATAGTTCGACAGATTGAAGGCTCATAATCATCTTATTTTTATTACTTTTAAAATCAAGATTATTATGATAACATATAAAAAATAGGATTGAAAAAAAATATTTGCATAAAAAGCTGTAAAACAAGCGAAACAAAATACCGAATAAAAAATTAAATAGTATCCACCATTTAACAGAGCCTTTTTAAAAGAAATCATACTCACATACCCAACAAAAACAGAAAATAGAAAAGTCCCCACTATGCCAAAATCTCGATACGGACTTCCAAGATAAGTATATGTATTAAATCCTACAATCTCTGGCAAACTGTTAATTACTTTTGTAGAATATATGGGTAAAAATTCGAAAATTCTAGAAAATATACCAAATGAATATATACCATGCCCTACACTTGGATATGGCGAGAAATACTGATCAAAAACAATAATATTCCAGCCAAAATACTTATACAACCAAAAATCTTCGCTGTTTATTGAAGTGGAACCTTGTTTTGAGAGCACTATTGCAATCTGAGTGGATATTATTATAAAGACTATACATATAATAACGTATTTCACTATTTTTTTAAAACTTATATTGTTTTTTTTCAAACAATCATAAATACAAAAATAGGATAGTGCATATGATATAAATATAGTCCTAGCCATTGTAAACATTGTTGATACCATAGCCAATAGAATATAAAATTTCGTTTTTGGGGATAATTTCCCAATGGTATTATAATCAACATACATCAGAATTAAGCTTAAAACATAAAAAAGTAATACAAAATACTGCGTGAACGTAAAGACATCATCATTTCCATAATTTGCACTATATCTAACATTTCTCAAAAAATTGTTTGCAAATACTCCACTTAATCCATCTCTAATAAATTCTATAATAGCAATACAATAACCAACTATTGCTATAACCTCAAGAAAGTGTAACGTGCCTTGATAGGCAACAAGCGTTTCTCTCTTATTACAATATGTTATAGTAGAAGTATCATAATAAATTGGTTTTGCAAGTAATATACCTATAAAAAATCCTATCATTCCAAAAGTTATAACACTTATTGTTATATTAGAAATTTGATAATCATCGTAATATAGTAATAAATATATACCCATTTCCACTGTAAAAGGCAAATAAAATAGAAGGAGAGGATTAATAAATATTTTTGTTTTGTATGTATATAATAAAGATATCACCAAAAAAAATAATATAGAAACATAAACTATGCTCAGCATAAATTACCCCACTTTTTCATTGGATTTTGCAATTGAACTTACCACAACCAATATCTATAAATATTCTATCATTGTACAGCTTTTATGTGTGATTCACCATATATGAGTCATCCTATTTAAAAACATTCGTAGCGAATCTTTCGCATTCATTATAATTCTTAAATAAAATTCTTCACTAGGTAAGGGAAAAAGTATTATTTATTATTTATTATTTATTATTTCTCTTCATTTTATGTCCATCAATAATGCCTTTTTTTATTTCTTTTACTTTCTCCATTTTATTATCTTCAAAAAAAATTATTTTAACAACATTTTTTATAGTATGTTCCCAAGGATGCCCCACATTGAGTTTACCAGATAAATAAAAAACATTGCGTATCATATAATACCTACGCTTTGCCGAATGATTCGTAACATATATTGTCCGCTTGAAAACTTTTCTGCACTTCAAGTTACCCAATTCATGTATAAGCTTTATATTATTTATCTTTAATATTTTATATCCTTCTCTTCTTGCTCTTATGCAAAAATCGTAATCCACTTTATCAATGAAGAGTTTTTCATCAAAGCCATCTATTTTCTCCCACACTTTTAGATTTGTGAAGGATGCGCTTGTAATAGCCCATTGAACTTCTTCAAGATTTGAATTTGGTAATGTGTTGTACTGTTCATTATTTCGGTATACGATTTTGGGGGATAGAGTGGCAATATTATCATCTGTATATTGCTCAAATGTATTAATAAGGTTTGATGGGCAGACCGAATCCTGATCCAGTGTCAAAATCCAACCATAGCCTTTTGCAAAAGCCTCTCTTGCCAAGCAGTTAAGCGCTGCTGCAATTCCTTTATTTTCAGAAAAAGTTAACAGCTGACCCTTCGGATAACCTTTCATCAATTTCTTAATATCGCTAAGATTGTTTGATCCATTATCACAGATTAGCACCTCTTCTACCTGATCAATGATCTCTGCAATGTTTGTGTCCAGTTTCTCCAGATCAGGATTATACGTCACAATTCCTGCGCAAAATTTCTTTTCTATACTTGTATTTATCAAACCCATCACCCATTTAATATTCCAATCATCTTATCTGCAACGTTGCTGAAGTGATATGTTTTAAAGAATTCTCTCTCTATATGAGAAACACACCTATCATAATCCTCTTTATCAAAAAGAAGTTTCTCAAATGCCTCAACCCATTCTTCCTCTGTGGTTGCTGACAGTCCATTCCCAGCAATTATGTCTTCATTTACACCTACCGGACTCCCAACAACTGGTTTCTTCATATTAAGATATTGTATAAGTTTAAATCCACACTTGCCTCGGTTAAAAGCGTTATTTTTCAGCGGCATAATTCCTATCGTAAAATAGCTGATTGCTTTGATATACCCTTCTTGAGACCACGGAACCAACCTGCTATTTAAAATTTTGTCAGTATATCCATCATCTGTGTTGCTAATGATATCGACAGATACTTCCGGATGTTTCCGAATCAATTCGTTCAACGGCTCAACTACTATTTCCAAATTATCAATCGTTGTCTTACTGCCAATCCATCCAATTTTTTTCTTTGAACGTGTCATTCCAGAATGGTTCATAAAGCATAGTATTCTCTATCGTAGGAAGTACAACGCAGTTAGAATTAAACTTAGAATAATGTTCTTTCAGTGTTTCATTTCCACAGATGATAGAAAATGCCTGTCTGGCTATCTTGTCTGAATTATCCCTACTGTTCTCATAAATGGCATCATCCACATCGAAAACAATTCGAACCCCTTTTTTCTTCAATCGACTCAAAAATGTTTTCCTAATTTTGGGTATAGATGCTTTCTGTAAATAGACTACGTCATATTTAGGTGCGAAAAACATCAATTGAATAACCCTTTTCAATACTGCAATCAAATATATCCACGCAATAATAGGAGCATATTTTTTCTTTTTCCACATATATTTTGAGGAATACGACTCGTTCCAAAAGCTGTACCAATTTACATCAAATTCTTTCTCAAGCTCATCCTTAAATATAAATGTACGATACCGAGATGAAGCCCCACTCTCCGAATACAAAATAAAAACCGCTAATTTTTTCATTATGTACATTTCCTCATTTTATAGATTCTCTTTATACCACTCAATTGCCGCGTCAATCCCGCGCTGAAAGCTCCACTCCGGATCATATCCCAACAGTCTCTTTGCTTTGCTTATATCCGCATTACTGTGTTTAATATCACCTTTACGGTCAGGACCATAAATCGGCTCTATATCCACACCAAGTGCTTTAATCAGCACGTGGTATATATCGTTCAAATACTCGCGTCCGCCGTAGGCGATATTGAATACCTGTCCATCAGCCTCTACAGGAGCAAGACAAGCTTTCAGATTAGCCTCAATGACATTCTCAATATATGTGAAATCACGGCTCTGCTGACCGTCACCATTAATTGTAGGACGCTCACCATTGAGCAGCTGTTTAATGAACTTCGGAATAACTGCCGCATATGCGCCGTTCGGGTCTTGTCTTCTGCCAAACACATTGAAGTACCGCATACCTATCGTCGGTAAACCATAATGCATTGTATACTGCTTCGCCCATTCCTCATCACAACGTTTTGTCAGCGCATACGGAGAAAGTAAATTCCCTTCCACTCCTTCAGTCTTCGGAAGCTTCGGCTCATCACCATACACGGAACTGGATGAAGCATACACGAACTTTTTCACACCGTTCTGTCTTGCCGCCTCTACCATGTTCAGTGTTCCCATGATATTATTTGCACAGTAGAACAGGGGCATTTCAATAGAGCGGGGCACACTGCCCCAGGCCGCCTGGTTCAAAACATAATCCACACTCTCGCAAGCTTTCATGCAGGTGTCCAACTCCTTGATATCACCTTTGATGAAGATGTAATTAGGATTCTCCATAAACATATCTACGTTAGCTTGCTTCCCAGTTGAAAGATTATCCAAGCAGCGAACTTTATATCCCATATTGAGGATAGCTTCGCACAGATTTGAGCCGATAAAACCGGCTCCGCCTGTTACAAGAAACACTGTATCTTTATCAAATTTTAAATCTGAATATCCCATTGTATCGTTTCTCCTTATAACCGCCAGTATCTGTATCCTGTTGCTTCATACTCCTTGCGGTTCAGAATACCCTTAATGTCAACCAGTACCTTCTTGCTGTTATCACCCGATTTGAACATCGAGTCAATCTTGTCCATATTCAATCCAGAGAACTCTGTGTGTGCCGCAGCAAGAATCACGGCGTCACAACCCTTGATGTCCTCCACATCACAGAACTTAATGCCATACAACTTCTCTGCTTCCACAGCATCCGCAGCCGGATCAGCAATCAGTGGATGAATACCGTACTCATTCAGTTCTTTTACAATATCAATGACCTTGGTGTTTCTGGTATCTGGGCAGTTCTCTTTGAACGTAAAGCCCAAGATTCCAACCTTCGCGTTTCTTACAGGAGGCTCCGTAGCAATAAGCTTCTTAACCACCTGCTCCGCTACATACTTACCCATATCATCGTTGATTCTTCTGCCCGACAGAATAATCTGACTGTGATAGCCAAGCATCTCTGCTTTATATGTAAGGTAGTACGGGTCAATACCAATGCAGTGACCTCCAACAAGACCAGGACGGAAGTTCAGGAAGTTCCACTTGGTTCCTGCCGCTTCCAGAACAGACAGTGTATCTATGCCCATCTTATTGAAGATGATAGAAAGCTCATTCATAAAAGCTATATTGATGTCACGCTGGCTGTTCTCGATAACTTTCGCTGCCTCGGCAACCTTAATCGACTCTGCTCTGTGTACTCCGGCATCAACAACAATCTCATAAACCTTTGTCACAGTATCAAGAGTCTCCTCATCCATACCGGAAACAATCTTAGTAATGGTATTCAGGCAATGCACTTTGTCACCAGGGTTAATACGCTCTGGAGAGTAACCGATTTTAAAGTCCGCACCGCACCTAAGACCAGACTCTCTCTCAAGAATCGGAACACATACATCTTCGGTCACGCCAGGATAAACTGTGGACTCAAAAACAACGACAGAACCTTTCGTCAGATTACGACCAAGAATCTCACTTGCGCCCTCAACAGGAGTAAGATCCGGTGTGTGGTCATCATTCACAGGTGTAGGAACTGCAACGATATGGAACTTCGCTTCTCTTAGCTTCGTTTCATCTGCCGTAAATTCCACAGTCGTCTCTTTGATGACATCATCCCCAACCTCGTGTGTCGGATCAATACCAGACTTATAGATTTCGATCTTTGCGGCATTCAGATCATAACCAATAACCTTAATGCCACGCTTCGCAAACTCTACTGCAATCGGCATTCCTACATATCCCAAACCAACCAGTGATAATGCTTCCTCGTTGTTCTTGATTTTTTCGTAAAGTGACATTTCTTTTATCTCCTATGACTCATATTTAAGGTTAAAACCTCACTTAATTCCTCAATATAAGCATTTACAACAATATTACGGTCAAACTCCCGTTTGACTTTTTCTCTAGCAGCTTTCCCCATATTAACTTTTTTGTCATAATCAAGTTCGATAAAATCTTTTATGGATTCAACCAAATTCTCTGCACTTTTTTCTTTGAATCCAAATCCTGTTATTCCTTCATCAAATGTCTCAGTACAGCCAGGAATATTCGAAGCTAATACGGGACGACCTGTTGACGAAGCTTCAAGCAAAACATTTGCCATGCCTTCATGATAGGACGGTAGTACAACAGCGCAGCAGTTTTTATAAAACTGATGTACATCAGATTGCTGTCCCCAATACTTTATGATTCCGTCATTCTCAAGCGCCTTAATTTCATCAGAATAGTTTTCATCAAAGCCTCCAACAACATCAAAAGTCACGTTTGGATATATTCCCTTGATCTTTTTTGCAGCTTCAAGCAACTCGCCAATACCTTTATCCTTCATTATTCGTCCAACAAAAAGAAATTTATCTTCATGCTTTGATATTTCAGGATAGGGTTCATACCTGTGTTGTTCAGTATTTACTCCTGACCCCGGTATCAACAGACTTTTAGACTTAAGCAGTCCTTCTTTTTCAAAGAAATCTTTATTTGTGACATTCTGAAAGAAAACAGTATTAGCCTTTCTGAGTCCGTATCGGTATAAAGTAAGAGTTATTTTTTGCATTAGCCCGCCGTTCTCTATCGCTGTACCTAAACCAGTAACGTTGGCGATATACGGAACATTTAATGATGCACAAGCCGCTCCCCCATACACATTAGGTTTGATTGTGTATGTAAGCACAACGTCAGGCTTTTTTTCTTTTATGATTCTTTTATAGTTTTGTAGAAGTTTTATATCCTCAATAGGATTTACGCCACGTCTGGAAATCTCGGTTATGATGACCTCACACCCAAGTGCCTTTATATCAGGAATCAATTCTCCATCCGGCAACGAGGCGTAAACAGTATGCACATCTGATATTAAACGCTCTAGTAATTCTTTTCTGAATTTATAAAGGCCAACATCGTTATTGGCTAATATTAAGATACGCACTACTATTTTCTCCTTCAAACTGTCATTAACTGTTTAAATAGAATTGTCTTTTTATACTACAAATAAATAATTAATTGTTTTGCTCCCACCAATACTCGTCATCATTTGTAGCCTTGGTATATTTCACTTAATATCAACTAGCTTTCCTAACACCGCTTATGGTAAGCTAACACTTATTGCATCAATCCAACACCAAAATCCCCAATCCATTTAGAGCTACTATCCGTGTCAAAGACGATAGCTTTTAATCCATCAATATGCTGCTTTCCTTCCGTAACCCGACTAACCTCTGTCATCAGTTCAACCCTTCATCTACACACACGCTCTGGTCGCACCTGGTGGGCTATAAGCATTCTAATCTATCAAGTAAGTGTCATTGAAAAAGTTATTTACTATAGCTTCTTCTCTTCCACGCCCACGTAAGTAATGTAATCAATCACAACAAGTGTATAGCGGTATACAAAATGTAATTTAGATTGCAAGAGACTTAAAAGGGAACTTTTTGAACTCCCTTCTTCCGAATCACCTTTGCTGGACATCCTGCCGCCGTGCAGTCATCCGGAATATCCCTCACGACTACCGCGCCGCTTCCGACAATGGAGTTTGAGCCTATTTTCTTTCTTTGTATTATTTGGGCACCAGTACCCACCTCACTGCACTCTCCAATGTTGGTAATTCCTGACACATTTACGCTTGGATAAAGCGTTACAAAGTTATGAATAACCGAATCATGTCCTATCGTGCTATTCAAGTTAATAATCACATGGCTTCCTATTGAGACATTAACTGTAATAATGGTTCCTGCACAAATTATTGTACCTTCGCCTATTGTCACTTTATCTGAAATCAAGATGTTGGGATCAACAATGGTAGCGTAATTTACCACACCCAACTTCTCAATAACATTTTTTCTTATTCCTGAGGAAGCAATTGCACAAACGTAATATGCATCTGGATAATCTTTAGCTTTATCACACCCTCCCAAAACGGGGTAGTCGTCGACAATCTTTCCTGTCATCTCTGGATTATCATCCAAGAATCCTAGTAAGCTCCATGTGGGTTCTACTGTATTGATTCTTTCAACAAGCCATGCAACTTCTCTTCCAAAACCGCTAGCTCCAATAATAATTAATTCTTTCATGCCACAGCCCTCCTACGCACATTCTCGCAGGTATCTGCGGCTTGAAAAGCAATATGTATTAAGGGAGCCCCCCCAGGCTGGATTTTCAGTATATTTCATCTTTTTATCCTCAATCCTTTTCGCCGGTACTCCAACATAAGTACCCGGTTCGCTTATAACCTTAACCACTACAGCACCGGCACCTATCGTGCAACCACCGCAGATGTTGACGTTATTGCTAACCACCACTCCTACACCAACCCATGTGGACTTACCTACAGTAACTGTTCCGGCTAAATGACTTCCGACTGATACATGAACATAATCTTCAATTCTATTGTCGTGATCCACTGTAGCTCCTGTGTTTATGATGCAGCCTTCGCCTATGTCACTACCCGTATTGATAACTGTACCAGCCATCACAGCAGTTCCTTTTCCGATTACCACATTAGGTGCAATAACCGCATCAGGGTGAATCAAACTTACAATATTCATCTCTGCTAATTTCTTCTGCATTTTTTCTCTTATCTTCGGATTTCCGATAGCCACAAAAAAATCAGCATCTATATACTTTTCAGCATCTGCTGAAACCCCAATCACAGGATAGTCCAAACAATATTTAAGCGATGTGTCATCATCCAAAAATGCAATATCTTTATACCCACAGTGTGCAGCGATATCTGCCACAACCTTGCCGTGGCCACTGGCTCCTATAATTAAAAGTTTATTCATTTGCTCACCACAGCCTCTTGTACCTGTGAATCAACGGTCTCATTTCCCATAAACTCTTCCATTGTGGCACTCGTTTCACTACTGATGCCCTCGCGTTTTATGAAAGCTTTTTTTACAGTCATAAGAATGATCTTTACGTCTAGTACGAAGCTGATGTGATCCCCATACCAGACATCACGCTCAAGCTTATCTTCCCAAGATGCTGTGTTCCTACCATTAACCTGTGCCCACCCGGAAAGCCCGGGTTTCACTTCATGCCGCCTATGCTGTTCGTTATTGTACCGTGGAAGATACTGAACCAATAATGGTCTCGGCCCCACTACTGACATTGTTCCGTTTAGTATATTGAAAACCTCCGGCAGCTCATCGAGAGAAGTACTTCTGAGCCACTTACCGAACTTTGTCAGTCTTATATCATCTGACAACAATTCGCCGTTCTCATCCCGTTCATCAGTCATTGTCCTAAACTTATATAGTTTAAAAATCTTTTCATCTTTTCCCGGTCGTTCCTGCACAAACAGTACAGGAGAACCCAACTTTACTCGGACCATAATTGCAATAATTATGTACAACCACCAGAACACAAGGACCGCAGCCATTCCGCAGCAAAAATCTATAGGTCGTTTAAAAAACTTTTCGTAAGGTCCTTTTGGTTTATGCTTTGCTTCCATTTTTTCAACTCCCTATGCTGCGCATTACTCAAAACAGCTCCTAACAATCTCAATCACTTTCTCCTGTTCCTCCACCGTCATCTCGTTATCGCTCGGCAGACACAGTCCCCGATCAAAAATATCCATTCCCATATCAAGCGGCTTTCCATCTTTGCCAAGCGCTCCGCCGCATATATATGCATTTGTCTTTCCTCTTCCTTCACCCTCGCGTGTAACAAAGCCATTGTTTCGGAAAATCGGCTGCATATGCATCGGCTTCCAGATGGGGCGTCCCTCGGCATTACATCTCGCCAGTTTTTCCAGGATCTCAGTCGGGCATGATTTCCCATGTTCAGCTATGTAGAGAGCTTCCTGTTCCCCACGCACCTGTTTACACATCGCATCTTCATCTATCAGTAAACAACTCAACCAGAAATTTGGTGTGCTGTTATCTTCATCATACGGGTTCATCTTCACCGGCAGATCCTTAAAGCCTTCTTTATATCTATCAAAAATCGCTTTCTTCTGTTCGATATGCTCCTCCAGATATGGGAACTGCCCTCTGGCAACACCGGCTATCACATTGCTCATTCGGTAGTTGTAGCCGATTTCCTCATGCTGATACCACGGAACATTTTCACGGCTCTGGGTTGACCATTTCCTCACCCTGTCCGCTACGGATCTATCATCCGTCAGCAGGCAGCCTCCTGCGGAACCGGTGATGATCTTGTTGCCGTTAAAGCTGCAAATTCCCACATCTCCGAAAGAGCCTGTCACCTTACCTTTATATACAGCGCCCAGTGATTCAGCCGCATCCTCAATGAGGATTGCTCCGTGTTTATCGCAGATGGAGCGTATCTCATCCATTTTTCCCGGAGTACCGTAAAGATGAGCCATCACAACGACTTTCGCATCGGGATAAAGCTCGAAAGCTTTCGCAAGCGCCAAAGGGTCCATATTCCATGTATCCTCCTCCGTGTCAATAAAGACCGGAACTCCCTCTTCATACACGACCGGGTTCACTGTTGCCGCAAACCAAAATGATATCCGATGCTACCCAAGATACCCATATATATTGTTTTTAGGCTTTAATTTAACTGATATCCGGTACTGCCAACTGTCCGGATGTGTATGGGGAATTTCCAATGTAGTCTGAGATAGATAGTTACTTAAAAGAAAAGAGATGCCGAACATTCAAACGAGCTGCCTAGATACAGCTCGATGCGCATTACAATCAAGAGTGGTATAAGCGACTGATAAACGGTTCAATCAGGGACAAAAAGAGCAAAAAAATACCCACGGGTTGGTTTGATCCAAATCCGTGGGCTTAGTCCGCCTTTCCGGGCGTTTATATTTGTTTTTTCAGTCCTGTTCTACAGTTTCTACAGGCTTTATTCTTCTGTCGCTTGATTCATTCTTCTTATTTCTAAAATTACGCCTGTTCGATCAGGCAGGTGTGCTTCTTGGTCTCCTTATCATAATTTATGCCGACCATAATAAGATTGCCGAAATACTCCTTTAGCCTACCGTCATACCGTTTTTCCTTGATCTGTTTTATTGCTGTTTCGGCATCCCTGTCGTACTTCAGTTCTACGACCAAGGCCGGGGAATTCGTGTTTCCGTGCGGCAGAAACGCTAAGTCTGCAAATCCTTTTCCGGTCGGCAGCTCATGAACTATTTCATAGTAGCGCCTTGCTGTATAATAAGCTAAGATGACAGCCGCACTCAATGACGCTTCATTGTTGTACTCCAAGACAGAAGCAACGTTTTCATGCGTTTTTTCCAATACAGCCGTAACCTTTTCACTGTCGCCTCTTATTGTGACCTCCAAAAGGTCCTCAGATTCCTGAATTGCAGTCGCTACATAATCCTAATTTTCTCCGCTTACAGCGTCACCGAACGCATCGGCCACTTCATCTTTAAAGGAAATTCGCATCTCTTTCGCAGAAACATCGACTCTCCGCACGTTCTCAGTTATAAATGTCTCATCCTCACCGTCAGTCGCCAGTCCTCGCTCATGCAGAGCTAAGAGGATCTTCGCCATAATGGTCTCCTCCCGAACAGCTGGATTCCGGCACCCGTTCTTCAGCTTCTGTCTGCCGCGGCAATTCCAAGCCTTGTATTTTGTTTTATTTTTGCTTGTGTAGCTGCGCCGGAGCATTGGTGCTCCGCATTCCTCACAGTAGACGATGCCATAAAGGTAATGGGTTTTAGTGGTGTTCCTGCAAAGCCCTGCCTCACGGTCACGCTCCGCCGTTCTAATTCGCTCCTGTACGGCATTCCAAAGTTCCCGGCTGACAATTCCCTCATGCTCATCTTTCACAAGGTATGTCGTGTACTCTGTGTTCTCCACAGGCTTTTTCGTCAAGTAGTCGGTCGGCGCCTGCTCCTGCATGCGTAAATCGCCAACGTAGCTCTCGTTTCGTAAAACCCGTGAGACAGTGACCGGAGTGAACGGTTTATCGCTCCGCAGCCTCTTCGCTCCGGCGGCGTCAAGCTCATCACAGATTTCCTTTAAATTCATCCCGGCAGCATACCCCTCGAACATCTTCCTGATGATCCATGCATCCCCATTAGGTATCAGCCTTCCGTCTTCTCCCATGTCGTAGCCAAGGAGCCTGTTGTTTCCCATATGGTAAACGCCTTTCTCGAAATTTTTCTCATATCGCCAGCGAACGTTCTCGCTGATTGAGCGGCTCTCCTCCTGTGCTACTACCGCCAGCATCGAAAAGATGAAGTCTGCGGAAGGATCCATGTTGCTGATTCCATCTCGCTCGAACCGAACCTCCACGCCATAGGTCTTAAGCTTCCTCGTGTACTTCTGGCAATCTGCGGCGTTCCTCGCAAAGCGGCTGATGGATTTGACAAGAACGATATCGATCTTACCAGTTTTCGCGTCTTCCATCATCTGCATGAACTGCGGTCTGTGTCCTGTACCGGTTCCGGAGCACCCTTCGTCTGCGTAGATGTTCACCAGCTTCCAGCTTGGCTCTGATGCGATCAACTCCGTATAGTAATTCTTCTGTGTTTCAAAGCTCTCCTGCTGCGCATCTTTGCCCGTGCTGACACGGCAGTAAGCCGCCGCACGGTAGGATTTCTTGCCCAGTCCTCCGATTTTTCTGATTTTCATTTAACACTTCTTTCTGGGTATCAGACCACTGGCCCGCACCCCTTTTACGGTTGATTCTTTGCTGTATCACCTCTTAGCTTTTCTGTAATCACCTGCTTTTTTCTCTGCAGCCGCTTTTTCCGCAGCTTCCACCCACCGCTTTGACACGAGGGTCGACTGCTGCATCCTGCTTCCCGGCACATCGTACCCGACACGGTATTCAAAGAAAATGGTGCTCTTCAAGCCGCATTTCCATTTTACCACGATCGTGTCCCACTCTTTAAAAGTGATCTCCTCAACCATCGCATCCAGAAAGTAGTAATGCACCTTGCAAAGTTCCGGCTGCGTCTTCTTTATCTCGATGGCCCTCCGCGCAGCCTGTACGGTTTCCTTGCCTCCATTGTTCACCTGCTTTTTCAGAGTTTCCATGTCAAGCTCTGTATAGGCTCTTCGCAGGGCAGTATCTATGTATTTTTCATTCACGTAGTTGCCTGCGCATGTAATGT
>Ga0192264_1053_pt1 | contig 31185 bp, 34 predicted proteins | sample Koala_Koa23_J3_FD_131267 | JGI IMG/M metagenome (GOLD analysis project Ga0192264, IMG submission 131267) | Enriched cells from koala feces incubated with labeled cellulose particles, San Francisco Zoo, California, United States - Koala_Koa2-3_J3 ... | reverse complement strand
AATGGAGTGTAGCGCTTCCGAACAGTGGCATAGGACTCATTAACGAGGTGATCTGCCGGCAGGCGGGCGAGAAATACTGTCGCCCGGTCAGTGCGGAGTATTCGACCACCTTTGTCAGTGTCAATATTTACAACGAAGAGTTAAAGGGACGGCTGCCCGTCAGTTTCCTTGCCTCGGCGACGGATGTGGTATTAAAAGCAAACTACTTCAACCGGATGGGCAAGCAGGGATATACGTTCCAGCTACTCGACGGGCGGTTTCAGGAGTTGCGCCGTGACTGGCTGGCTGCCGATGATTACTTTGACGACCCGGACGGGGTGCCGGAAGAAAAGTACAGCGCGGGAGCTGCAGAGGAAACGGAAAATAACGACGAATTGCCATTTTAAGGCGATTTAAGAGCGTTTTAGCCTCCGGGTGGTATAAGAGTACCACTCGGAGTTTTTAACGCCTTAAAACGGCTTCAAACGGATTGTAGGAAAAGATGTTTAAAAGCTGTGTTTTATAACATCTTTTTTAATCGCTTTTCCGGTTGAAAAAACAAAAAAAGTTTGTATATTTGTCGTGTGGAATGTTTAAGAATACGGCAATAAACAGGATACACCTATTAAACGAAATTTTAACAACTCTGTTGTTTTAAAATAGAAAAACCCGTGGTAAAATGCCGTATTCATTTTGCCCGGGTTTTTTGTTTTGAAACGGCGGAAAAAAAAGAAAGAAATATGAAAACACAATTTTCCGGAGAGGATGCACAAAAAACAGGGATTTTTTGTGCATCCGAACTTGAAAAACTCCGGAGCCGCGCACACACGGCTGGACAACTGTGGCTGATGGATGACCTACTGAGAAGAATCATCGCCTTTATGCCTGAAAAACAGGACTACCACTGCGAGTGGCATGACGGAGGAGTCTATTACGGTGCTTTGGAATGGATGTTAAGGTTCAGACCTCAATACCAGGCTGATTTTTTTACAAAAAAGGAAAGAATATGCCTGGAATACCTGTTCCTGGAAAGGCTTCACCGGTTCGTGCTGGCGGTTAACGAACCTTTGCACTGGCATCCGGCGGGGGACCGGATTCAATCGGTGGACGTAAAAGCGCTCCAGCAGTGGGCGCTGTCCCAGAGGAAGCACTTACCCGCGTGGACGGCATGGCTGGCAGCCGTATGGTACGGCAGAGGCAGGGAACTTTGGGTTTACCGTGATTTCGACTGGATGGAGCTGGACCCCCGTCCACTGGTAAAACGGATAAGAGAGAAGAGAGGGACACCCTGGTGCAAGATTTACGATCAGAATTGTCCGGACGAATATCGTGTATAACCATTATTAAAAAAAAAGAATTATGAATACAAAAGAAAAAGTCCCCACTATAAGCGGGGACATCTCTAAAAAATTCAGTGTTGTTTTCGGAGGTTTCCAGCCTGATATGCCAGGAGTTAAGGATGTTTCTTTTAGAAACTCCAACAGTCTCACCTGGATGGAAATTTCTGATTGTCTCAAAGATACAAAAACAAATCCGTATTTCCAAACAAAAAAGATAAAATTTTCCGATTATTTTAATTTAAAGGAAGCGGAGGCAAAAAGTAAGTACAAAAATCACACCGGATGGTGGATTGTCGGCGTAAAAGGTAGCAGGCGTAGCGATGATGGCGTAACATCCCGTAGCTGTTTGATGCTGGATGTGGATGGTGTTAGCAGTGACGAAATTTCTGCTGTCTGGAGTCTGCTCGAAGGGGTTCAGTATCTGGCATATACTACCATGTCCTACCTTCCGGAGGATGAACTGCACGGAGAGCGGTGGCGGATTATTTTGCCCTTATCCCGGGAAATTACCCGGCGGGAGGAATACGCCGGGATACATAAGTGGTTCGAAGAACGGATCCCGGGGCTGGACCAAAGTTGTAAGAACTGGTCACATATCATGTTCACACCTACTGTCTTTAGTGACCGGCGCTCCTTCTACCGGTATTATGACGAGGAGGGCGGATCCCTTGACGTGGATGCCCTGTTGAATCAGGGAGAAGGCACACGACCGGTCGTACCCACTACAGGTCATACGAATTACATCATTAAGGACCCCCGGAATATCGCGGGGGAAATAGGACTCATATGCCGGTGGGTCTCCCTGCCTGAGGTCATCGGGTCCCATTTTTCCGACGTCTGGAAAAAAGAGGCGTCGGGACGTTACGGTTATGTGGCAGCCGGGGGAAATGGCGGAGGCGTACTCCTTACCCTGAAAAACGGGGCGCTTTCCGAGTGGCGCGAGGGGGACGCGTCGGAAGCCCTTTACTTCAAGAGCCATCACGCGAGCGATGTCCTTGGACGGGGGATCATGCACGTCTTTGATTTTGTCCGTGCCTACCGGTTTCATAATGCCGGGAGTATGAAAGAAGTTACCGACTGGTTTCGTACCCATTACAACTATAAAGAATTGGAAAAGTCACTGAGCGAGGAGATGAAACGCCGCCGGCAGGAAAAACATGGCGATCTGGTTTTTCTCAGGATCATTTGTCAGGAGGGAAACGGCTCGCCTTACCATTACTTCCTTCGGACTCTTCCCGTGCCAGAGGAAAACGAATATCAGACGGAACAGTTAAAAACAGCCATTCTCGGAACCTTGAACCGCATTCGGAATATTTCCATTCCCGCGCGGGACAGGGAATACAACAAAGACTGCTGGCAACTGATACAATTAGTTACCGCCTGGGCGACCAATGGACGGGGAGATAGCCTGGAGGGTGCCGCGGATACGATTATAGACCGGATGGTTACAAGTGCCTGGCGACCCGAGTGGATGCGGCGCAGGTATGATGCCCTGAACAGGAATACAGACCCCGGGGGGCTGGAGGAAGCCCGCCGGCGTTGTGCGCAGCTGTGGAATTGGTGGGACGAATCCCCGGGAGGTGCAGTAGAGGTGATTGAATACTGGATCCGGCAGGTGAAATATGGCATCTCGGAAAGTGCCCGCCGGATTATCCTTAACTTCTGGGGGTTTGAGGTAGAAACCGGAAAAAGTACTACGGCTAAGATGCTGAGCAGTATTTTGGAGGGTATCACGTATGAGGAATATGGCAGGGCAAAAGATGCGGCGCTTATTGGGGAGGATGGACTGGACAGAGAGTTCCGGATTGGCTTTCAGTTTGAAACGCCGAAAGCCACCCGGCGCAGAAGTATCGTTTTAAACGACATCAAAGGCGGACACTTTAAACGGAACTACAGCCACATTGTGGGCTTTCTGGAATACAGCACCATTGATTTGGAACGAAAAGGGGTCACCCTGAAGGATACCGTGCCTCTTTATCCCAACTACATCATCACCACCAATAATATGGCTACTGATTTTCTGGGCAAAGGAAAAGACCGGCGCATGCATGCCGTGGGCTGGGATAATGCGATAAAAACAGAGCTTACGGATGAAAAAGAGCTGTGGGATGCGCTGCAGGCGTGGGTGCGGTCGGTATATGTACCCGAAGACCGGCTGCACGACTGGCAGAACGATTATTATTCCCGTATGAAACAGGAAGCGGTCGTCAAACTCCCTTCCATAGAAATGGAAGAGGTCATTACAGGCGGGGCTTCTGAAAAGTGGTGCTCGGAGGCGTATAAGAGCCGGGGGCATCGCGGGTACATCGGGAACTGGATCAAGAAGTGTTATCCGGCGCCGGTAGGAGTGGACAAAAATACTCACTTTAACAACGTATGCACGGCACTCAACCTTTTTGCTCCGGGATGTCTGGCACAAAACAAAGGAAGGTATTTCTTTCTTAAAGCGGACGTCTTATTGGCTGCTATCCGGGGAGAAAACAGCGAACCGGCTGAGACAGAGGATGTTACCGACGTATCAGAGGAGGAGTGCCCCTTTTAAGGCAGGTGGCGGTGTAAAAAAATCACAGGTTTTTACACGTTTTTTACACGTTTTTTACACCGTAACTTCCTCAGAAATAGGAGCTTAACCCTCGGTGTAAAAGTGTAAAAAAAAAAAAGCTATTTCATATAGAAAAAAAAAACTAAAAATCAAAAATGTGTTTTTTAGAAAAAGACTTGGAGCTTTTTTTTTACACCGTTTTTTTGCTCCTAAATCCCTCTGACTTAGCGTGTTACGGTGTAAAAACGGTTTTTTACACAACTGTCTTAAAAACCCGGTAAAAAAGAGTAAACCGCTCAGAATCAACAAAATAGCTTGAAAACTAAAAAGATGTATAATTTTATGGAGAAGTGTAAAAAAGTCATGAAACGAAGAAAAAAACAAAACAGCACAGCCGGGCAGCTTTCCCTGTTTGAGGTCGCCCCGGTAAGGCAGGAAGAAGAATCCCGCCGCGCGCCAAAAAGAAAGCCCGCAGAGCCTTTGAAATCTGCCGCCCCTATTCTTATACCACCCGCACCGGTAGAAGCCGTTAAACAGCCGGAAAATACCCTTCAAACGGAAATGCTGGATAGGGAGGAACTGAACTGTTTGTGGAAAGCGAATCCCGAGGCGCTACATACCCTGAACCGGATGGCAAAGAAAAATCCGGCGATCCTCACCCTGGTGCGCCGTCTGACCCTGGTGCCGCTCTGCCTTCTGCTGCTGCTATCCTGCGGGGAAAACAGGACACCCAGGCTGCCCGAATATTCCACCGTTAGATGGACAAAACCGGAATTCACTCCCGCCCCCACCCTGCAGCAGGCGGTTAGCTTCCTGGCGCTCGCCGAAGGTTGGCACGATCCCCAAAAAACCGGCTGTACAGGCTGGGGACATCGCGTCTGTTACGAGGATGTTCGCGTAGCGACACCCGCGGAGGCGGACAGTTTAGCCGCTGCCGATTTAAGGGCACTTTGCGCCCGTTTCCGGGGTTTTCAGGGCGATTCCTTATTACTTGCCTTGCTGGCTTATAATGTAGGCGTAAAAGCCGTTAAAACGTCTTCCCTTGTGGACTCCCTCTCTTTCGAGGCGTATACCTCCTTTTGTTACATCCAAGGAGGGCGGAGCGAGCGGCAGTATCAGCGTCGTCGCGCCGAGTGGATGCTATTTAAAACCTCGCAAAAAAAATAAAAAAATGAAACTAGAAGACTATCAACAGCGTGCTGCCGCGTTTCTCACCCAGCACCCCCGTGCCGTGCTCTCGATGGATATGGGACTGGGCAAAACGGCCGTCACGATTGAAGCCCTGAACCGTCTCGGCGTCCGCCGGGCGCTCATCGTAGCCCCCAAGCGGGTGGCGCTTACGGTCTGGAGCTCCGAGGCGAAGAAGTGGAACGACCCCCACGAGTGGACCGTGATCCAGGGTACCCCGGCGCAGCGCGCCGCGCTATGGAAGCGAAAGACCGCCCGCACCGTCTGCAGTTACGAGCAACTCGCCGAGGCCCCGACGCTGGACTTCGAGGCGGTCGTATTCGATGAGTTAACCCGCCTGAGGCATGTCACTTCGAAGCGTTTTCTTTACGCGCTGGGCATTCGCACCGCTATCCGCTGGGGGCTGACGGGAACACTCCTACCGAACGGCGCTATTGACCTCTTCGGACAGCTGGCCGCCCTGGGTATCTACCAGGCTACGCCGCACACCGCCCGCCGGGGTAAAACGTACATCCCCGAATTTTTCCGTTGGCGTGCCACCTATTTCGAGGATTTAAATGCGTTTTCCTCTCTTCCGTTCCACCGGTGGAGAATCCTACCACCCCATACGCTGGAGTCGATCCTAGAGCCTATAAAGGGGCAAATATTCACCCTCCGGGCGGAGGATTATGCCGCCCTTCCACCGATGCGCATCCTTCACCGCCCGCATACGCTATCCGATAAAGAGCAGGCCCGGTATCTGGATGCCAAAACCCTGCTTCGAGTGGAGACCGACGAGCGTGTGATTGCGTTAAATGATAAATCGACATTTCAAAAGCTGCAGACGCTCTGCAGCGGTTTTATTTATGACCCCGACACCTCCCGCCCGGTCTGGTCGGGGGTTTCCAGCAAATTGGAGGCGGTAGTGGATGCCGTCTGCAGCATGGTGGGAGAGGGCGAGCAGGTACTCCTATTTTATGCCTTCCGGGCCGAGGCGGCTTATCTAAGGTCGCGGCTTGAAAAAGAAGGCGTAGCCGTTATAACCCCCGACGAAAAAGATTTTTTAGATCGCTGGAACAGCCGCGTGGCGGATATCCTACTGGCCCACCCCGCCAGCTGCGGGCATGGGCTGAACCTGCAGTCCTCGGGCTGCCGGCTCCTTGTCTGGGCTTCGCTCACGTTCGACCTCGAGCTATGGTTACAGGCCTCGGCGCGTCTGCACCGCCGGGGACAAACGGCGCCGGTAGATATGTACGTTTTTTATGCCCGCGGCACCGTGGAGGAGTATGCCCTTCGGGCCCTGCAGAAAAAAAGCGTAGTGCTCACTGACTTCAAAAAACTAACACACCGGTAAATTTTTATCCGGGAATAGTTGGTAGTTTTTATTAAATGTCGTATCTTTGAACCGGTAGTAATGTAGAAAGTTTAATTTTTTTCATGTTTTAAATGTTTAACTAAGTGTGAGCCTCTTTTTTGTGAAAAAAGGAGGCTTTTTTTTTGGGTGATTACATCCCTTGTTATAGCCAGACAGGAGGCCACCTTTCCGACCGGGAAAAGCCCCGAGACCACATCCCCCGAAAGCATGACGAGGAGGGCGAAAGTTATGGAAGTTTTAATCTGTCCAAATTTGGACAGATTAACTACAAGGACTTCAATGAGCAAGCGAAAGTTATGGAAGTTTTGGTCTATCCAAATTTGGGGAGACCAACTACAAGGACTTCGACGAGCTGAACAAAAGGTATAAAAAGTTTTGGTCTGCTGAAAATTCAGCAGACCAACTACAAGGAGTTCGACGAGCCGTGAGCAGCGTGAATACCATTTTTAAGTTTTTAACTAAGGGAAAGTCTCTTTTTTGGTGAAAAAAGAGGTTTTTTTGGTGGTTTCATTTTTTTGTTTGTATATTTGTCACATAGTAATTGATAGCGCCGGTTACAAACCTTTAAGAATATAGTAAAACACTATAGAAAACCCGGTAAAACGTAGGAGGCGCTATCTCTGAAACTTTACCGGGTCTTTTTTTTAATATGGAAACAAAAGAATTAACCCTTTTTGAAGGTGGCTTTGAGAGTACACCTGTAACCATGTCCAGCCGGGAGATAGCTTCCCTGACCGGGAAGAGACATGACAATGTTCTCCAGGATTGCGATAAATTAAATGAGAGTTATGAAAGTTTGGGACTCCTTAAAATTCAGGAGTCAACTTACGAGGCTGAAAACGGTCACACATACCGTGAATACCGCCTTACCCGCATGCAGTGTTTTGACCTGATGACCGGCTACAGCCGTGAACTCCGCATTAAAGTTAATCGCCGCTGGGAGGAATTGGAAAAGAAAGAGCGCGCACAGCTCCCCACCTCGTTTGCCGATGCCCTGCAGCTTGCCGCCGATCAGCAAAGAAAGATAGAGCAGCAGCAAAAACGCCTCGATGAAGCCGCCCAATGGTATAGCATCAAGCGTTGGGCGAAAGAACACGGCACTAACTGGCGCGACTATCGTTGGAGCGTGCTTAAAGCCCTCAGCCATGAACACGGCTACAGGGTGGACAAAACCTTTGACAGTAATTACGGCGAGGTGAACCTCTATCACCGCCGGGTGTTTGAAATATATGAAAACGGCAGAAAATGGAAACAGTTACATTAAACGGAATTACATACGAAGTACATGACACGCCGCCGGAGGGTTTTATCCCCTGCCGGGACGCCGCCAGTCCTTCCGGTCGGCATACCCTGTATAGTAACGGCGTCCCCCGGTATCTCTTTGACGGTCCCGGGGGTCGTGGAAGGATTAATCCCGCCCATCGCTGGGCACTCGTTAAAAAAAATGAATGATGATTTATAAAAAAGCACCGCTCCCGTTTCGGGGTCAAAAAACGGGTTGGTTTGAAGAATTTAAAACCATGCTCGAGACTTTTCCGGACTGTACAACGATTATTGACGTGTTCGGCGGTTCGGGGCTCTTAGCCCACCAGGCGCGTCGCCTGCGACCTGATGCCCGGGTCGTCTGGAATGATTTTGATAATTATAGGGAGCGTCTCTTGCGGATTCCCGAGACAAATGAATTAAAAAGGGATATATTTGCTTTGCTTTCTGGAATAAGACATGAAAAGAAAATCCCGCCGGAAACAATAACGTCTATTAAACAAATACTGCGGAATCATGTTAAAAAATTCGGATATCTGGACTGCATAACGGTGAGTACGTGGATTCTTTTTTCGGGCAATTATTTTAAGACATGGGAGGAGTTTGAAAAAGAAGAAAAAGGTTTTTGGCTCCGTTTGATTTCGTCCGCTCCTTACCTCATCCCGGATACCTATTTAAACGGGCTTATCGTGGTAAGGGAGGACTGGCGGGTATTTTTTACGGATCCCGTCTACGACACGGACCGGACGCTTTTTCTGCTGGATCCGCCTTATTTCTTTACGGACGGATACAGCTACGAGGGAGCTATGACTTACCAGGACCAAAGTGACCTCCTTACTTTGATGGGCTCCCGTAACTATTGTTATTTTACCAACAGCAACAGTGCACTTGTTTTCCATATTAAGGAATTTGAAGGGGCGAGGCAGGTCGTTAAAAAAAGAGGGGGTGTTAGTTATGCCCAGAAAAGACTGGACGAATTTATGATCTACAGACATATAAAAATGAACCAAAAAGAGAAAGAACTGGAAGCCGCCTGCACCCGGTACGCCCGCGAAAGGGGCTGGCTTTCCATTAAACTGGAAAATACCGGGCATACCGGCATCCCGGATCGTCTTTATTTAAAAGACGGGAAGGCTATCTTTGTGGAGTTTAAGACCCCCGGCAGTGGGCGGCTTTCTGTTTTCCAGTCGCACTGGCTGGAACGGCTAAACTGCGAGCGTTTTACCGCCCGGACGATTTGGACGATGGAAGAATTTAAAGAATTAATCAAATGAAAAGATTACCCCCTAATACCCTGTATGACCCGCTGACTACACCCCTCCGGTACGAGGAGTACTTAGCCGACGCCCGGCAGCAGTACACGGAGGAAGAAATCGCGGGGCTTTTGGGCGCCGCTCCCGCTACGCTCCAAACGTGGCGGAATAGGTATCCCGCCATGCGGGAGGCGCAGACCCGCGGGCGCGAACGCCGTCGGCTGGCATTTGTGAAAGAGGCCAAACGGGGGCTGTTTAAACAACTCTGCGGCTATGACGTGGAAGAAACACGCACGGTGATCGTGGAGGGAAACATCAAAGAGCAGCATATCACCCGACGGCATATTCCGGCCAATGTAGCAGCCGCGATCTTTGTCCTTTGCAACATGTCCCCCGAGGAGTGGACGCGGAGCAACGCGCGAACGCTTGATTTTGAGGAGAATAACCGCCGCGCCTTTACGGTGAAAGTCATCGACAATACAGCTGACAAAGTGGTAGGGCTAGAAAAAGGAACAAGAAAAAAAGAGGACACCGCGAGCGATGGAACTGCTGAAATTACACCATGATTTTATAAGCTACCACAAGGAGAACGGCACCCCTTTTATCATCTTTCAGGGTGGGCGCCGTAGTGGCAAAACGATCAGCATCCTGCAGTTTTTGTATTTAGAATCGCTGACGCATCCTTGTACGCGTACACTCCTCGTAACGGACACCTATACCCGGCTAAAAGAGTCCATCTTTCAGGATTTAATCATGATCAACCGCTCGGCGGGAGGTGACAGCCGCCGAATGCGCATCCACTTTAGCGGCGGTGCGCGGGTGTTATTTGAAACCGGTAGTGACTTCGCCTTTGTGTATGCCGGTCGGGATGTCCGCGGCTATGCTTCCAACTTTCAGTATATCTTTTTTAACGAGTGCATCCAGTACGACGCCCGCACGGTACGCGAGGTGCTAAAAGCCGCCGGACCGGGTTGTCAGGTCTTTTTCGACTACAACCCTTATACCCGGTTTTGGGTGAATGACCTGTATGAAACGGCGGACAATAAATTAATTACCACCTATCACGACAACCCTTTCCTGTCGGATTTCGTCCGCCGGGAGCTCGACCGCACCGCCGCGGCTGGTAAGGACGCCGCCCCCGGTACCCTGGAGCGCTACCTGTACGAGGTCGAGTGCCGGGGCATCGATTCCACCCTCTCGGGACTCTGTTTCCCCCGCCACAAAGCCGTACCGGATGAGGAGTATCATACTTCGCCCTTAATGGAAGTGCTCGCCTGTGACTGGGGCGCGCTCCACGCCACCGCCGACCCCGACGTCATATGCGGCTTTCGGTTTACCGATGATGCCATCTATTGCCACGAATATTATTATAGCCGCGAAGGGGGCGACGCCGAAATGGCAGCCTGCCTCGCCTCGATCCCGTTTCGCCGTCAGTACCTGGTCTACGATACCGCAACCGAGGGCGCCGGCAGGGTCCGCAGTCTCTTTGCCCGCACCGGGCTCCGGTTCCATTTCTCACCCGCACGGAAAGGCGCCGGCTCTATCCTGACCGGTATCCGGAACCTGCAACCCTACGAGCTTCGTATTACCGCCTCCTCGCGCCATTTTCTGGAGGAGATGGAAAATTATCGTTTCATCCAGAAAAATGACACGCTGCAACCTGTCGACGACTGGAACCACTGCTCGGACGCCCTCCGCTATGCCTTTGATCTGTGGTCGATGCTGCCCACGCAGCGAAAAAAATGTTAAATAGTTGTTTTTTCGAAAAAAAAGTCGTATATTTGTTTGGAAAATTAAAAAGTTTTTTTTATGGACGTCACAACCCTGCTTACAACGCTTCTCACCACCCTTCTGAGTGGGGGCGGCATTGCCGGTTTTATGCAGTACAAACAAAACAAGAAGGCGAAAGAGCTGGAAAACGACAAGACGGCATCGGAGCAGTGGCGCGCCCTCTACGAGGAGCAGGCGAAGAGTGCCGGGAGCCTCCGAGAAAAGCTGCACGAGGCGCGTGAGAACCTGGCGAAAGAAAAAAGGCAAACGCTCATGTGTCGTTTTTACGTGTGCGAAAAACTGGACTGCACGAGTCGCGAGCCACCGCATGCGGAAATTATGAAGGAGTTTAAACAATACTCGGAAAAATGAAATACTTTACCCTTGAAGAATTAACGAAATCGGATACCGCCACACGTCGCGGGATTGACAACACCCCGACAGAAGAGGTTAAGAGGAACTTAACCACCTTGGTTGACAAGGTCCTCGACCCTCTGCGTACCGCTTGGGGCGCTCCAATCGTGGTGAATAGCGGTTACCGCTCTACGGCTTTAAACGAAGCCGTAGGAGGCTCCAAAACCTCCGACCATATGACCGGACGCGCCGCCGATATTGAAGCCGCAGACCGCACCGTGGCAAGTAATGCGAGGCTGTTCGCGCTCATTCAGTCCCTCGGCTTACCTTTTGACCAACTCATCGACGAGAGCGGTATGAGCTGGGTGCATGTAAGTTATCGGAGTGAGGCGGAAAACCGTAAACAGATACTGAAATTATGAAAACAGCGAGCTGGATTCTTTGGATATGTATACTTATCGCTATTTTTTTCCTGGGGCGCTGCTCCAAAAAATGCGAAAAGGTGGAAACGGTCAAAATGGAAACGGTTACCGAACTCAGGGTCGACACAGTGACTATCGTGGAACCCGTGGAGACCGTCCGGACGGAGATACGAAGGGAAACCCTTACAGCGCCCGCCGATACGATCTACCTCCCCGGCGATACGGTGCGCATCGAAGTGCCGATTGAAACGAAAGAATACCGGGACTCGCTTTATGCCCTTCAGATCGAAGGCTACCGCCCGCGCCTCAACTGGGTCGAGGTATACCCACGGACCCAGTACGTATACCGGACGGAGACAAAGACGATAAACACACCTGCTCGGCGCCTGTCACTGGGTCCCGCCTTCGCTTACGGCTATGATATTAAAAACAATCACTGGGCACCTTTTGTCGGGGTGTCCGTTCATTACGCACTGCTATCATGGTAATTATACACGTTCTTATATTATTTTTGACCTCGATCCTTTCCGAGGTGGTATTCGCCTCGGAGAGGTATCAGACCCGCCTATGGCGGTGGAACCTGGATCGAAAGCCACTGAATTGCAAAAGTTGCCTCACGTTCTGGCTTACCTTTGCTTATAGCTGGATGTTTCTGTTTCCGCTTTCGTGGGCGCTGGTTACCGGGTTCGTATGCTTTGCGCTTTCCGTGGAAGGCTATACCGAAGCGTTTATTGACTGGATTAAAAAACGAAAAAAATGAAACTTCCCCAGTCTCTTTTACAGAAAGTAAAGCGGGGAAGCGAGGGCGAAAGGGTTTCTCTTACCCCGGAGGATAAAAAACTATTAAAAGCCCTTACGGGTCGCTCCGTCCCCTGTCTTTGCGGGGGAGGTAAAGCCCGCCGGGCGTACCTAAAGGAGGCATATCGATTATATAAACAGGTATGAGACTATTCGGATATGATATAAAAAAACGCCCTCGTGAGGGAACGGGAACCGGTAAAAAGACAGTTTCCCCGCCCCGCCCTGCGGTTGTTTCTTACTATGAACCGAGTGGGGTGCCGTTCTACGACTTTGCCCGCAGCGAGATACTGGACGCCCTTCGGATGATTTCCTCCCGGCTTTCCAATATCCGCTGGAGCACCGAAGTTCCTTTTATGGCAGCACAAAAGCTAACCGCTTTTCTTTCGGAGGATTATCTGGAACTCATTCGCAGGCTCTTTTACGACGGGTATCTGGTGGTAGGCGTTCATCCCGCCCCGCATCTGGTTTCCATCAAAAACCGGGCGGTGAGGCGGACCACGGAGGGCGTGTTTCAGATTCCACTCGAGGCAGGCGAGGTACTCCTCCCCTCCCTTACCTTCCGCGCCACAGGTCACAGCGATGAGTGGTACCTACGGGACAAGCTGCATTTTTTGAACACGATCAACAACAGCGACCTGAACCTGATTGAAAACTACGGCGCGATGGGGGTGCTTTCCCCCGAAACGGACAACTCGGTAGCGGGTGCCTTTTTCGACGAGAAAGAAGTCGAAGAGATGCACGAACGCTATCGCCGGACCTATGGTCTGAAGCTGGGGCGCTGGCAGGTCATGATTACCCCGCGCCCGACCCGGTGGAATGCGATTGAGCTTCCTATCGGAGCCCTGCAGCTCTCGCAGAAACGGCTGTATACCCTGCAGGCAATCTATACTGCGCTGGGTATTCCGAAGGAGCTTTCGACCTATTTTGAAAACGCGAAATACGAAAACCGGAATGCCGCGGAGCTGGACTTTTACAGCAGTACGATCCAAAGCTATGGCGTGCTGTTTACCAAATTATTAAAAGACCTCTGGCGGGAAACCGCGCAGCGCAACCCCGGCTTACCCCGCCGCCTGGAATTCTGGTTTGACTTTGAAGGCGTGCCCGCCATGGCAGAGAAAAAACAGCAGATTGAAGCCTCCGCGCGTGAGATGTATCTCTTCTGGCAGCAGGTACGGGACACGGATCCGGAAAACGCAGATACGGCACGGCTCCGGATTAAGGATATTATTGAAAACTTATAGGAAAATGAACCGATACGAGATTACACAACAACTACCTGTCCGGAACTTTACCGCGCTTCGGACAAAAACACCTGAAGGGCGTCCGTACAGCCTCCGGAAAAATGCGGAGGGCGAGGAGACAGGCTTTACCCTCTCCGGACTCCTGACCCGCTTTGATAGTGTGAACGAAAACGACCAGCGGTGGCAGTCTACCGCTTACGATGAGGGACTTCAGCATTACTTTGAAAAAAACAACCTCTTCGTCCCGCTTGACCTGCAACACGAGCGCGACATCCGTTCCCTGGCGGGGCGTCTGGAGTCGCTCGAAAAGACGGAAGAGGGCATTTTGATTGAAGCGTACGTACCCCGGGGCGTGTATTATTATAACCTAATAAAAACGCTCCTGGATAATCATATTCTGCAGGGTTTTTCCAACTATGGCTACGTAACCCGTGGGCATATTACGGACGATGTCCTGCACGTGGAAAGTTTTCAGCTCATTTCGGCATCCCTGGTAGACGTCCCAGCCGACACAGCCGCCCGGTTTATCCGGAACGGAACCGCGCTGAAAGGCTTTCCTGCTCCTGAAAACGAAAACATTCCTTTCGATAGGGAATGGTCTGTTTTCTGGTATTAACTGATAAAAAAAAAGATGTATGAAAAAGAATGAGAAAAAATTAAAGAACTTTGCCGCCTCCCTTTCCGCCAAGGAAAAGGTTCTTGCCCGGCTCCGCCTGCGCAGCAATACGCTATCGGATGAAGCGCGCGCCGAAGCCGAAGCTGTCATCGGGGAAAAAGAAGCGGAAATTGAATCCCTGCGCACACAGATCGAAGAGCTGGATGCCGCAGAGGAAAACATGGACGAACAGCTGCGCGCCCTGGTAGCCGAACTACAGGGCAAAGTAGAGGAAGTAGAGGAATCCCTGCGCGCACCGCGCAACTTTGTTCAGGTGCAAAACTTCTTAAAGAGCGAAAAAGCGCAGCGCCTGTTTCTGGATACCGTCCGTCACACGTCCGACGTGAAAGAATTTGCCCACAACTGGCGCGCGGCGCTCACCCAAAACGGGCTGTTCGACTTTGCCGTGGATGAGGAAGAAAAACCCTCCCCCGAGGCTTTTACCGGAACCCTGCCCGAGGCTGTACTGGAAGAGATTAACGACGCCTGGGAAAATGCTGCCGATGGTTTCCTCTCCCTGCTCGATGTGACGGGACTGCTGGCGCTGAAAACGCTGACCGATGTGAACGACGCCGACAGTAGTCGTGCCCACGCACATCAGAAAGGGACGAAGAAAGATGAACAGGCACTTATATTCAAGCCTAAGGAAATCCGTGCGGAAATCATCTACAAGTTTATCCGCATCGACCGCGAAACGGTGGAATATGAAAACGCTGGCGGTGCTCTGCTTCGGTACATCACCCGCGAACTGGCTACCCGCATTGTGCATGAAATTATGCGCTGCGTTCTGACAGGCGACGGCCGGTATCTCTCGGACAACGAAAGCGCCGAACATCCGCTTTTGCCGAAAGAGGGACACGTGACCAAATTGGAACCTATTACCGAAGCCGCCCCGCTTTATGTAACGGAAACCTTATCGAAGGTCCCCGTTATCATCGATAGCGAAACCGGAAGTAACCAAGCGCATGACGAGGGGATCAAGAAGACCGAGGAGGATACCAATGATCACTATTGGAAAGATGGCTGCTTTACATATCCCGAAAACTGCATCCGTGCAGCGCTTACCCATATGCCGACCATTGATGAGGTGGCCGCGATGGTATCCACCATCGAAGCCGAGGGCGATATACACCTGTTCTGTAGCAAAGCGCTGGCGAACCACCTGCGCCGGTTCGTTTACGGGGGCGGCGGTACACCCGTTTATAACGCCCTGGATGATCTGGCCCAGATGTTGGGCGTGGCAGGGATTCACACTACGCGCATCCTGCCGCAGGTAGCGACCGCCGAAGGGGTTTGCTTTCATGCACCCTTTGACTGCTTCAGCTCGAAGGACAAGGCAAAAACATACCTGGAGAATAAGTATGGCATCAGCTGTAGTAAGCCGGATAAGGAGGATAGCCAATACAATAGCCTAAACGGCATTATTAACGCCCACGAATACAAGATGGTGCAGGCCATTGCCTTCGTGCCGAGTGCCTACAAGGTGGTAGGGGATGTAACCGTTCGCGGCTTTGAAAACTTCAACCTGGCATACAATAAGAACGAGTATCTAAACGAAGTCTACATCGGTGGCGCCCTAACGGTACCTTTCTCCGGTGCCTATCTCACGCAGCTGCTGCAGTCTGAACTGGGGTTGAAGTTTATCAAACACAAATTAACAGGAAACGAAGAAGAAGAGTAAATGACCGATGAAAACCGTTCTAACTGTCGAAGATATGGTCCGCCCCTCCCATCCGTGGAGTTTGCCACCTACGGCGGGAGTCAAAGACCGCACGGCGCTGGAAGGCATTATCGCCGAGGCGGAACAATCGTTTTTGGATACGTTTGGAAGCAGGGCACTGGATGCGCTGGAAAATCCCGCATCCCAGGGACCACCCCGAAGGAGGAGAAACACCTTCCAAATGCTGGAATCCCGGGAAAAAGAACAAAAGGAACCCCCGGCAGAAAAAGAACCCGCGCCCCGTGACCGGATTTCAAAGCGTACATTGCAGGCGCTCCGGTACTGGACGGCGGCGGCGTATCTTCGATACGGAGCGGTTTGGACCACACCGGCGGGTATCTCGGCGCGGGCTACTTTTACGCAGTCGGAGCCGGTCTTTGACGTGGCACGCTGGGCACGGTTTTACAACGAAGCCTGCATGCTGATGTACCGTCCGGAAAAGAAAATTTACAATTTGTTTAACTACTAAAAAAATAAAAAATATGGCTTATACACCTTGCGATTCCTCACAAATAGGAATGAGCGCACAGAAAAACTGTTTATTTCCCGCCTATGCGGGTCTGCAAACCCTTGCCGTTATGTGCCGTTGGGAAGACGTGAACCGGATTATTTATTATCATGAACACGCCGAAGAGGGCAGCGACGGCAACTACTCAGGCGGCGGCGAACAGGAAACGGTCACGATGCAGAATAAAAACCGCATCAAACGCATCCTGCTTAAAGGCTGGGTGAACGAAAACGAAGACGACGAGAGCGACAACAACCAGGGCGACCAACTCCCCTCTAAGCCGACACATGGCAGCGACGACGAACCCGAAGAAGAAGACGACGACACTTCCTATGCGAAATGGATTGCCATCGAAGCCGGGGGCGCTACGCCTTACGCTGACACGTCGGAAGAATACGACGCCGATAGCGGCACCTTTACAAAGACGCTTACCTTTACCGCTCCGCGTGCCGGAGCTGAGTTCAGTAGCGAATTTATTGAGCCGCTGCTGCGCAACAAAAACGGTTGGGTAGTCGTCCTGCAGCGCAAAGACAAAAAAGGCGGCGATAGTGCCTTCCCGATTCTGGGACTCGACAATGGGCTCATTGCCTCTGAGGCTTCTTTGAATTACACCGACGGGGAAAATGGGGGCTGCTACAGCTTTACGCTCACGGAAACCTATGCCCCGAACGCGGAAATGGACCTGTGGTGGGGTAATTACCACGACACACAAAACGAGTTTAACTCCTATCTGAGATACACCATCGACGACCATGGTGGCGCGGATGAAGAATAAATTATTTTTACCGGGTTCCTTTCCCTCTTCCCGGAGGGGGAGGAATACCGGCTTTAAAAAACAATGTCATGGAAGAAAATAGCAAAGAAATAGTAAAAGAAGTCCTTATAGAGGAGGAGAAGACGGAAATAACACCCGCTGCGCAGACTGCGGAGGCTTCGGAAGCGGAACCCATCGCAGCACCCACCACGGCAGAGAAAAAAGAGACCACCCGTCGGAAGAGACAGGCGGCGCCGAAGACTAAAGCAGCCGCTACGGATAAAAACACCCTGGAGAAGGGGGCGTCCGGTGAAAAGGAAAAGAAGATAACCGCCCCGCGGTTAAAAGCCTCGCTTCGGCAGGGATTCCAACTAAAAGGGCGTTATTACAGCCGCGCGGAACTAGGGCGCAAAACGGTGCTTGAAAAACTGCATAAACAGTATCCCGGCTTGTTTGAAAAATAAAAAGCTATGAGGCTCGACCTGTCTCTACTGACGCTTTTCGATTACGAGGTACTCATTCGCGAAGGCTTACTGCTCGAAGCCGACCGGCGGCGTGTAGAGGAGTGCGTAGGCTGCGATTGGGACTATAACCTATGGACACTTCCGCTTAGCTCGCTCACTGATTTAGAAGGAGGTAGACTTCCGGCAGTGCTTGAATCGGAAATCCGCGCCGATGGTCCCCTGACAGTTATGTTACCCCGGATCTTGTATGTCCGGAACTTTTTCCAGACGCTGCTTGAGATGCTGGAAAAAATCCACCTTGCCCCCCTTCCGGAGGATGTGCCGCTACTAAGGCGCCTACCTGAGATGAAAGGCATCGAGCGCCCACTTATCGAAGTTCGCGCCTATTTTGGTCTTTCTTCCTTTGATGCCGCGGCGGCGGTTCCGCTAGGTGATTGGTTTTTAGCCCGCAAGGACCTTTATAGCGCGGCGTATCTCGAACGGATGCGTTACGAGCGGCAAAAAAGACAGCATAAACGAAAACAGAAAAAATAACCGCTTATGGCAAAGAAACATTTTAAACCCTCCACGCTTCCACCGCCCGGCATCGACCGCCCGCATATGCCATTCCCATACGGCACGGAAGGCATTGTGCAGAAGCTAAAAAATAGTGTAAAAGCGATCGGGCTGCCCTTCCGGTACGGTACAGGGGAAGAGTTGGACGTACTTATTGGGGGAACCCCCATGCCTGCCTGCATGTGTTACCGGATTGACGAGACGGAAACGACTTACCGGAATACGATGCGGTGTGAGATCTTTACTCCCACCCTGTATTTTATCGACCGATCTAGCCATCGGACGAACAGTGTGGAGCAGGAACGGATCGTGCAGCATACCAAAGCGTACGCCGATGCCTGGCTGAATTATATTCGCCACAGTCCGGACCCCGACCATGCCTTTGAAATCCTTTCCGAGCCCACCCTCAACCGGGTGTATTTGGAATTTGAAGATATTTTTACAGGAATCGGCGTCCGCGTCCGGCTCCTGGAGTCGCTGGGCGTTTGTGTGGAGGACCCCGCTTTTTATTTCCGCCGACCGATTCACGTAGTGGCTCCGGGCTGGAGCGGAGAGCATCCCTTTCATAGCGCACCCCATCCACACCGGAAAGGAAAACACAGCCAGCCGCCAGAGGGAGGTGAAAAGAGATGAGTGCACTCAGTGATTATATCAAAAAAGAACTCGAAAACACGAGGGATGAAATCCGGGCAGAGCTTTCGAAGCAGAAGATTCCGGCGAGCGGTCGAAGTGCCGACGGTTTTCGGGTAAGGGTTTCCGATACCCGGGCGCAGCTATACTATAGCCGCGAGCAGGGTGCCGCCCCACTTACCGCACTCGAATACGGGCGCGAGCCGGGTCCGGTGCCCCGGAACTTCACAGCGATCATTGAACAGTGGAGCCGCGCGAAGGGAATTCGGTTCGACAGCGAGAAAGAACGCCGGAAGTTTGCCGGGGCGGTAGCCTATGGAAAAATTGAACCCTTCGGCTACGGGCGCCCCGCTCCCACCCGGTATGGAACCCGCGCATATAACTGGACGTTATCCACTGAACAGGCTGGAGATAGACTAAAAAAAGCCCTGCCGTGGTATACAAAGAATTATATAACTGATTTAATACACCAATAAGATGCCATCCAAAAACGATAACGAAACCATACTGATTGACGTCTCCTTTGAAACGAACGACTTGGAGGCACGTGCCGCCAAAGTCCGCGCGGAACTATCAGCCCTTCGCGCAGCCAACAAAGAATTAAAAAAGGATGTGGATGCGATGACGGAGACCTCCGCCGCGAGCGCCCGACAGCTAGCCTTAAACGAGGAGGCTATGAAGATGGACCAGGCAGCCCTGAAAACGCTGGACGCACAGATTGTGGACTCGACGAAAAACACCGGGGACTACGGCGACAGCCTCAACGAAATGCGTGCTGAACTTACTTCCCTGCAGCGTTCTTACGCTGCCCTCTCCAAAGAGGAGCGGGAAAGTGCCCGGGGGACGGAACTCCTTACCCATATTCAGGAACTACGCACCGAGGTGGGAAACCTCGAAAGCTCGATGGGGGACAACCGGCGCAATGTAGGGAATTACACGGCCAGCATCGAACAAGCCTTAAAAAGTATGGGACAGACGGGCGGCAGCCATCTGAAAACCCTCACGACTTCCGTGCAGTTCTTTGGCAAAACGTTCGTTACCTATCCGTTAAACGTCATTACTGTCGTGCTTAGAGCCATTATAACTGTGATTGAAGGCGTAACGGATGCTTTTAAAAAGAACGATGACGCCATGACACAGCTTGAGGGTATTTTTTCCGCTTTCGAACCCGTTTTAACCCTCGTCAGTGATGCCTTTCAGCGTCTGGCAGGAGTACTGGCAAAAGTCGTTACAGCGGTGACGAATGTCGTCACTGCTATAGTAGGGAAACTAATCCCCTCCTACAAGCAGGCGAGTGACGCCGCGCGGGAGTTGGTATTGGCGCAGGATGCATTGGAGGAATCAGAACGGATGTATACCGTCCATAGCGCCCAGCGGGCTGCCGAAATTTCCCGGCTACGAAATGAAGCACAAAACAAAGACAAGAGTTTGGATGAGCGGCGGAAAGCGCTCGAAGAAGCCATCCGCCTCGAAAAGGAAGACCTGGACGAGCAGCGACGGAATGCGGCCGAGCGGCTGCGGATGGCCACCGAGCGGGCGAAACAGGAAAAAGATACATCGGATGCGACAAAAAACAATATAGCTAACCTGCAGGCGGCGGTTTTTACGGCTGAAAAAAATTACGAAGACGGCATTCGACGGCTTTCGTCCTCTCTGCAGTCTTTTAACGAAGCGGAGAAAAACGCTTCGCAGGCAGCCATCCGGGAGGCGAATCAGCGGCGGCAGGCGGCGGAAGCAGCTGCTAAGGCTAGAGTCCTCGCCTTTCAAGAAGAAACGAAAGCATTGAATGAGCGGACCGCCCGGGCTGCTATGGAGGCTACCCAGCTTCGGTTAAATGAAGCGCGGCGGGGAAGTGAAGAGGAGTATCAGCTTCGCCTTGAACTCCTTGAGCAGCAGCGGGCTGAGGAACTACAAAATACCGACCTTTTAGCGTCGGAGCGGGAAAATATCGAAGAAAATTACCGCCAGCAGCGGGAGCAAGCCTCCCGCACAAGAGAGGCAGGCAGACGCGCCGAATTACTCGACGACATGCGCGCGGCGCTGGAAGAACAAAACGCTTTCATCGAAGAGACAGGCGAAAGCGCGGAAACCCGCGCCGCCAGCCGGCAGCTACAGCAGGCAAAGAATTACTTAGACTACCTGTTGCAGCTGGATGAGGAGACCCGCGCCACCCTGTTCCCTGAGGAGGGTTCCTATGCCGCGGCGTTATCCGCGCAACTGGAGCAGGTAGCGCAGGCGGAACAAAAACTGACCGATTCCACTCATAAAGACACAGAGAAAAGAGTAAAAGACTGGCAAAATTTTGCCTCATCGGTTTCAAAAAGTACCTCTCAGATGATAGGAAGCCTGGGCGATATGGCGGGCGAGAGCGAAAAAGCCGCCGCCCTACAGGCGAGCGTCCAAATGGCGGAAATCCTGACCAACGAAGCCCTAGCCCTGGCGCGCGGTACGGCAGCCAGTCAGACACTGCCGTTTCCTGCCAACATAGCAGCGCTTGTTACCACAATCGCCCAGATTACCTCCCAGTTTGCTACGGTTTTTAAGACCTTTTCCCAAAGCGGTTTTGCCGCAGGTGGAATTGTGGCGGGAAATGCTTATACCGGGGACCGGCTGACAGCCCGTGTTAACAGTGGGGAAATGATATTAAACGGCTCGCAGCAGGCCCGGCTTTTTGAACTGGCAAACGCTCCCGCGCCCAGCGCCGGGGGTGGTTTTGATTACGAAACCTTAACCGCTTCGCTGACGGAAGCTGTCGCCGCACAACCCGCGCCGGTCATGGATTATAAAGAGTTTACGACGTTCCAAAAACGAACGGCGCTGTATAAAGAATATGCAAACATTCGTAAATAAAAGAAAAAGACCATGGCAACCTATACACTAACAGTTAATCCGGATATTTGGGTAGATGATGCCTGCACGGCGGTCATTACATCATCCAAGTCCGATACAAATAATTCCGAAGGCACAGAAAGCGTAACCGTCCTTCTTTCGATGAGCAGTAGCGCGGAAGGAGACGAAAATCCCTATAGCCAGTTTGATACCGAGTTAACCCTCGACGGGTGGATTGACAACCAAATTACGTTTTCTTTCCGCGACTTTGCCCGCTCCGCTTACAATTATGATATAGACTATATTACTATGCAAATCGTAGCGGAAGAGGGAGAGGAAGAGGGAGAGGAAGAGAAAAAGACAATCTACCTGCATGGCGGTATCCGACCGCACGAAACAATATATCCGCTTACCGAATACCGCGTCATAGATGCTGACGACACACAACCCGTTTATTTTGTCGGAAAAGGGCTCACGCTGTACGGTACAGCTGAAAACACCTGTCCCCCGCCGGGAAATATGAAAGAAGAGACGAGCGAGGTTCGCGCCCTGAAAAGAGAGACAGCGGGGGACGATGACTCGCTGCTGTGGTACGCCTGTTGTTCCCTTCCGGTGGGTTCCTACCGGTTCACCGCACCGGGCGGAGTTAGCCGGGCGGTAAAAGTTCGCGTCCTGCAGGAACCCTGTGAAAAAATCAAAGCCCGTTGGACGGGGATGTTTGGTTTTGAAAAAGCGTGGGTGTTTGAAGCCACCGCCGAGCAGTTAACGGCAGAGGATAATGTTGACTTTTACGACATGGAAACAATTGGCTATCCGCATCGCAGTGGTTACCGGATGACTGTAACCGGTGTAAGCCGGGGACTCACCCTGGAGCAGCGCCGTTATTTGGCTGATATCGGGGTGGCGAACGACCTTACGGTAGACTGGATACAGGATAACCTCCCCGCACGGGTAGGAAGCGCTCCCAGCGTATCGCTCACGGGCACCCTCTCGGATGTTTCCGTGACCTTCTACCTACTGCATGTTGCTTTTTAATGTTCCATGTGAAACAAAAAACAAGGTATGTTTAAACTAATTATTAACACAGCCAGTAGCCGCGTTCAGGCGGAAGAAAACGAGACACAACCCTCAGAAGCCCAGTATATCGAACTAAGCGAGGAGGATACCGGCTTTCAATATACGTCGCTCCTGTTTCGTTTTGAAGACCTGGAAATGACGCGCTCATTTAACCTCTCCATCCCCGCCACGCCGCACAATAATGCGGTGCTGGGGTTTAGTGAACACCCTGCCGCCACGGGCGACGCCGTTACGGATGAGATGGGATGCACGCTTTTGTATGACACCGGGCAGGTCAATGGCAATATATCTATTGTTGATTATTCCGCCGGCGCTTACAATGCCTGCCTGACACTTTCCGGCGGCGTGTCGGCTCTCCGTACCCTAGCGGAAGCGACAGACTTAAAAACGGCGCTCGGAAGCAGTACCCAGGCGGCGGAGGGAGACGAAGGAGAGGAAGAAGAAGGCACGGGAACCGTTTACACAGTGACGGACCCGCACGCTTTATGGGTCACCATGGACTGGGATGAGTCAGCTTCCTGCCGGAGTGGAACGGCATGCGCCGAAAAAGCGCCCGACCTTTGCATCCAACGTTATTATACAGAAGGCGAAGGAGGTGGAACGTTTTTTGACGTTTGCTGTGGTACGAGTGGTTTTGTGGCTGTGGGGTCCACATCCATTGTCGCCAGCGCCGACGGAAAAAACTGGACGGAAATTTTTGCGACCGGACGAGAGGAGACCCCCGAAGCCTCTTCCAGTGGTTTTTATGCGTGTGCGGCTTATGACAAGGAGTCGAGCGGAAACGAAGAAACTACCTATTACGTCCGGAAATCGAACGCGATTTATTCCTTTCAAGGTATAGGCACCATTGACGCACTCACGCCTTTTGTCTCCGGGCTGGAAATGCCTCTTTTAGATAATGCCGACAAAGGATATCAGTCCGGACACGCGTATGCCCCGCTCTCCGTGTATAAAAGTTATCTGTATTACACGTCCGGCAGCGAGGTTTATTATAAATCCTGTGAGAACTCTCCCATTTCCGGGGGGACCAAACTAGGCGGCAGCGCCAGCGGAAACGGGACGTATTCCATGGCGACGAACGGCACCTGTGTGTATGGGGTCGGACGTCACGGGTCGGGATGGTACTGCGAGAGCCCCGGAAGCGAAAGCCCGAAAAGCGGGAGTCTACAGGGTGATAAAAACGGCTGGTTTGTCTCCCATGAGGGAGGGAAATGGCTAGCCGGAATAGCAGGCAAGGGTGGAAACGGTACCCGGTTATTTTATAATACAAATAATAATAGTAACGCCCCGCGTTTTACCGCTATCAACGGAAAAGACGATAAGACGTTATCCTATCCCATGTTTTGCGGCGGATACTGGAATAACTACTATATAACCGCCGGAGCGGATGGACACAGCTATTATGTGAAGGAAGCGGATGTTTCCGACGTGAAAAAGTGGACGGAAGTAAGCATCGGCAGTAATACCTGGCGGGCTATGGCTGTAAAAAATGCCTCGGGTGAAAATTCGAGCGGTGAAACAACCTGCGTACTGGTCGGCACAAACGGCATTAAATACCTGAGTTCGAACGCCAGCGAGACGCCCGATACCTGGAACTCCGCCTCCCTTACACTCTCATCTCTCCCCGGCGATATGCCCTTCATGCCCTGTGTGTCGTACATGTATCTACTGGAAAGTATTTCCGCCGGGCTGGATCTGGGCTGGACCGCCGAGGCGGATGAGTATTATAACACCATTGGTAAGTATCTCGTTATCGTTCTGCCGACGGCGGTCGATAGTGGGGGCAATAAACTGCAGCAGGGGGACCCCTTTTTTTTGATGGACAACCTGCCCGACGTCCAGCCGCTCGACCTGTTTTTAACCTACGGCGCTATTACCGGGCGGACGCTCGGGCTAAAAAACAACGAACGGGGTGTGCCATGCCTTCATTATTTTAATTACAATTGGGCGGACAGTGGCAATTACAACGAAGGCGAAACGCGTGTGAACCCCATTTATTACGGACCGGAGGAAATCGGAAGCGACACCCTTACACGCGGTGTAGGAGAGTTGGCTTACAGCAACTTTATCCGGTTCACGGAAAGCGAACTGACCGAAGAACGCGCCGACGGCTATGAGACGAACTACAGCGTTCCCAACTCTACGCTAACCGCCAAAAACGACTGGTATACTTCGCCACTGGCGAGCGGCTCCACACTGGGCAGTTCACTCTATCTGAAAAATATCGAATACACGCGCGAAGTAGATGAGGAGGAAAACATTATTAGTTACACCAATATCAGTTGGGAGGGTGAAGCTACACTCGCCGTGTGGAATGGCTGCAGCTCCCCACTCGGTACGCTGCGCGCTTTTGATATGGGGCAAAACGAAGACTTAAACCGGGTGTTGCAGGAGAAAACAACGTACGAAGTCACGATCCCTATGCCCTTTTACCAATTTATACAGCTAAATAATTTATCTCTTGTTAGTACTTCGGCGCGTGTGTGGTGCGTCTACGAAGCAGCCTGGCAAAACGGACTTTCGGACCTTACCCTGGTGCGTCTGAATGCTCAGAATTACGACGGCACAGGCGTGGGGAGTGCTACGCTAACAGTCGCCCCTGCCTACATCTCCTGGACGCTTTCCGAATCCGAATTCGAATTCGAAGCCTGTGTGACGGTTCAGAGCAGCCGGAGCGTTACCTATTCTGTGTCAAATAGTTTTTTGCAGGTTGAACGCTGTGACGACAGTGATGAGGAGAGGACAGCATCTTGCTGCAATGATGATGAAAATAATGAAGTAGATGGAATTCGTTACAAAATCACCTATACGGGACCGAAAATCGACGACGAGGAGAACTCTTCCGACATTACGGACGCCCTGGGGACCCATTACGTTTATTTTCGCAGCGGCAACAAAACAGCGCAGGTAGCTGTAATTATTAGTATAGAGTCGGAAGACGAAGACGAAGACGAAGACGAAGACGACGACGAAGACGAAAACGAAGGCGGAAACGGAAACGAAGGCGACGGCGAAGACAAAGACGAAGACGAAGACGACGACGACGACGACGACGACGACGAAGGCGGAGACGAAGACGAAGACGGAGACGAAGGCGGAGACGGAGACGAAGGCGGAGACGGAGACGGAGACGAAGGCGGAGACGGAGACGGAGACGGAAACGAAACCGAAATACCCTGTGCTTATGCCTGGATGAACTGCACCAAACAGGAGCCGGATGACATACCATCCTGGGTGACATGTGGTGACAAATCATATTCATAACAATAACAGAAGAAATGAAAACCAGAGAAACGAAAAAACAGCAGAAAACGGACGTTATCCTTTCAGAGGCAACCGACGGAATAAACAAAGTGCGGCTGATAGGTTCGGCGCGCGCGGAAGAAGGAGAAGAGGAATACCCGTGGAAGGAAATTGACGCCTATAGCGGACGTTTTGTCGTGGCGGGATATAGATATGGTACCACCGGGGACGACACCAATAATTACCATCCTTGGCTGGCTTATTCCACCGATGGAGGAGAGACGTGGACAAAAAGCGAAACTACCGCAGAAGCGAGTCAGCCGCACGGGCGGCTTCGCGCTCTTACCTACGGCGGCGGACGTTTTGTCGTGGCGGGATATAGATATGGTACCACCGGGGACGACACCAATAATTACCATCCTTGGATCGCTTATTCCACCAATGGAGGAGAGACGTGGATAAGAAGTGAAACTACCGAGTCAGCGGGTCAGCCGCACGGGTATATTCGCGCCCTTGCCTACGGCGGCGGACGTTTTGTCGTGGCGGGACATAGATATGGTACCACCGGGGACGACACCAATAATTACCATCCTTGGATCGCTTATTCCACCGATGGAGGAGAGACGTGGATAAGAAGTGAAACTACCGCGAATGAGAGTCAGACGCACGGGCAGCTTCACGCCCTTGCCTACGGCGACGGACGTTTTGTCGTGGCGGGATATAGATACGATGAAGACGATACCGACAATTACCATCCTTGGATCGCTTATTCCACCGATGGAGGAAAGACGTGGACAAGAAGCGAAACTACCGCGGATGAGAGTCAGCCGCACGGGGAGCTTCACGCCCTTGCCTACGGCGGCGGACGTTTTGTCGTGGCGGGATATAGATATAGTGCCACCGGGGACACCTCCGACAATTACCATCCTTGGATCGCTTATTCCACCGATGGAGGAGAGACGTGGACAAGAAGCAAAACTACCGCGGCGACGGGTCAGCTGTCCGGGGAGCTTCACACGCTTGCCTACGGCGACGGACGTTTTGTCGTGGCGGGATATAGATACGATGAAGGCGATACCGACAATTACCATCCTTGGATATCTTATTCCACCGATGGAGGAGAGACGTGGGCAAGAAGCGAAACTACCGAGTCAGCGAGTCAGCCGCACGGGGAGCTTCGCTCTCTTACCTACGGCGGCGGACGTTTTGTCGTGGCGGGATATAGATACGATACCCCCTCCAGGGACACCTCCGACAATTACCATCCTTGGATCGCTTATTCCACCGATGGAGGAAAGACGTGGACAAGAAGTGCAACTACCGAGTCAGCGGGTCAGCCGCACGGGCAGCTTTGGGCTCTTACCTACGCTCCCGACTCCCATTGTTGGAAGTTTGGATGAAACCTCTCGAAGAGGGAGCAGTCCGCTACCCAGTCAGCTATACAGGTCCGGGAAGCGACGCGGCAGACTCTTCCGACTTTACATCCGCCCTGGGAACCCATTCTGTTTATTTTCAAAGCGGAAACAAAACAGCGCGGGTAGCTGTTATTATTTCAACCGAACCGGAAACCGATTCAGAAACCGAAACACCCTCCGGCCTACGCCTGGACGCCCGGTGCACGGAGCCGGAACCGGATGACATGCCATCCTGGGGGATATGTAACGAATAATATTCAACTGAATGACAGATACACGAAAAAATGAAAACCAGAGAAGCAAAAAAACAAAAAAGGTCTTCGGTTATCCTTTCAGAGGCAACCGACGGAATAAACAAAGTGCGGCTGATAGGTTCGGCGCGCGCGGAAGGAGAAGAGGAAGCATGTCCATGGGAGGAGATTGACGCCTACAGCGGACGTTTTGCCGTGGCGGGATATAGATATAGTGTCACCGGGGACATCTCCGACAATAACCATCCTTGGCTGGCTTATTCCACCGATGGAGGAAAGACGTGGGCAAGAAGCGAAACTACCGCGGCGACGGATCAGCCGCACGGGCTTCTTTACGCTCTTACCTACGGCGCCGGACGTTTTGTCGTGGCGGGATATAGATATGGTACCGATAATTACCATCCTTGGATCGCTTATTCCATCGATGGAGGAAAGACGTGGAAAGGAAGCAAAACTACCACAGAAGCGAGTCAGCCGCACGGGAATCTTCACGCACTTACCTACGGCGGCGGACGTTTTGTCGTGGCGGGATATAGATATGGTGACGATAATTACCATCCTTGGATCGCTTATTCCACCGATGGAGGACAGACGTGGAAAGGAAGCAAAACTACCACAGAAGCGGGTCAGCCGCACGGGCAGCTTCACGCCCTTACCTACGGCGGCGGACGTTTTGTCGTGGCGGGATATAGATATGGTGACGATAATTACCATCCTTGGCTGGCTTATTCCACCGATGGAGGAGAGACGTGGATAAGAAGCGAAACTACCGCGGATGAGAGTCAGCCGCACGGGGAGCTTCACGCCCTTGCCTACGGCGGCGGACGTTTTGTCGTGGCGGGATTTAGATATGAGACCGCCACCGGGGACACCACCGACAATTACCATCCTTGGCTGGCTTATTCCACCGATGGAGGAAAGACGTGGACAAAAAGTGTAACTACCGCGAATGAGAGTCAGCCGCACGGGTATCTTTACGCTCTTACCTACGGCGGCGGACGTTTTGTCGTGGCGGGATATAGAAATGAGACCAATAATTACCGTCCTTGGATCGCTTATTCCACCGATGGAGGAGAGACGTGGATAAAAAGTGAAACTACCGCGAATGAGAGTCAGTCGCACGGGTTTCTTTACGCTCTTACTTACGGCGGCGGACGTTTTGTCGTGGCGGGATATAGAAATGAGACCACCGGGGGGGACACCTCCGACAATTACCATCCTTGGCTGGCTTATTCCACCGATGGAGGAAAGACGTGGACAAAAAGCGAAACTACCGCGGCGACGAGTCAGCCGCACGGGCGGCTTTGGGCTCTTACCTACGCTCCCGACTCCTATTGTTGGAAGTTTGGAACAGAAAATGAAGAAACAGCAGAAGAAGCAGAAGAAGCATCATAAAAAAATACCCGCTTTTTAAAAAACCGTTTTCCTTTTTTCCGGAGGGAGACGGTTTTTTATTGTTTTAAGTGGAACCATCCGAATCCGAAACCGTTTTTCCGGAGGGAGACGGTTTTATTGTTTTACGTGGAACCTTTTTCATGTAAACCTTTTTTAACTTTTCCCTATTATTTTTTCACCCCTTTTAACTTGAAATATTTGCAAAGTCTCAATCTTGGTTGTATCTTTACAGTGTAATTAAAAACAAATTAAACAATAAAAATTTTAAAGTTATGAAAACAAACGATTTAAAAAATCGGGAACACTACACCACCCTGTATTTCCACATGGAAAGTGATTACAGGACCGCCAGGGAAAAGTGGGAAGCCTGGGAAGCACTGGAAGCCGAACGTTTCCTGGAACCATGGGAAGCGGATGAAAAAAAGGAAGCCGAAAGAGTGATGAACGATTGCGGCGCACTACTGGAAGAAGAAGAAGAACAGAGCCGCCGGCATATCTGCGAAAGTCAGGGACTTTCCTTCTGGTGCTGAACCATTTTCACATAAAAAAACATTTAAAATAAAAAAAAGATGAAAACAGAAAAGTATTACACAGGTGAAGAGTTAGACGGTATGTCTAAAAACGAAATGCGCGACATCCTGCTAAAGAAACAATCCGAACTGCAGGAGATGCGCTGGAGAATGAACGAAATGAAAGAGTTATTAATTGCAGCGCTGCAATCGCTGCCTAAAACGATCGAATGATGAAACAGTATGAACAAAACGTTATTTGTTACGCCGTCCAGAACCCCGACGGCCGAATGCCTTTCCGCCGCGGGTGGGATCTACTCAATAAGCCAGAAAAAAAAGTGTGTTATGCAGGTTTAAAAAACCTGTTTCAGATAAACAACTATGAGGGTGTCCGGGCGCGGATTTCCGGCGACTGTCGCATCAAGCTCTCCGTATCGGAAGCCGTCCGGGTGGCTGCGTATTTCTATACAGAATTTGGAATCGATAATCCTTGGGGCGATGAAGCTGAGTGACGTGCAAAACCGAAGCGGCTACCTGGGTGGCACGGATGCCGCCCTGATAGCCCGGCTGGGAGGCGGCGGCTATGCCCGGCTCGACCATCTCCTACGCCTGGCAGTGGCTTACGGCGACCTCGCGGGCAGGTATCTCCGCGAGGTGCCAAAAACAGAGGCGATGGAGGCGGGACACCGGTTCGAGGATTATTTTTTTGATGTGATTGCCTCAGACTGGACGCCACACATCCGGCGGCAATACATCCTTCAGCGCCCCATGGAAGGACTCCCCGCCCTGATCGCCCACGCCGACGGATACGACGCCACGCGGGGGCTGGTGCTCGAACTTAAGTTTTCGCGCTACCTGACGGCGGACGTTGCCGAGCGATACCGTTGGCAACTGCAGTGGTATTATTTCCTCGGCGCCGAACGGGTGCGCCTCATCCACGGCAGCGGCACGCTCCCGGAGGATGTCCGCATCGCCTTCCGGACGGTGGAAAAAGACGCGGCGGCGCAGGAACAGCTCATGCGGGGACTGTGCCGGATTCAGGAAATGCGCCCCCGGATCCGGGAGGTGGCGGAAATGATCGAACTCAGAGAAATCGAAAACGATGAAAAATAATTATTCACTCATAAAAAATTTAGAAAAATGAAAACAAGCAGTAAAATTTTAATCGCAGTAGTTTTGGTATTTATGTCCGCCGGCGCCGGCGCGCAGTCTATTACTAAAAATAAAATATTAACGAACAAGTTTAACCCCTGGCGGGTTGTGGTGAACTATGATGCGGACCATAGCCGGGACAATTATTACCTTTTATCGGTGAACAATGAGGAGTATGGCAAAAAAAGGGACGGGAGTTATTTTCATACTTACAGCTTTTTTGGAACAGCGGAGGAGCTCATCGAATTTATCGAGGAAGCAAAAATAGCCCTTCAGCTGGAAAAAGACGAGACGTATACGTTTGGGTCCAAAATTGGCAAGGAAGCAGGTTGCCGGGCTACCAAAAACATTATTCATTACGATTCGAAAACGTCGGGAGACAAGTTCGAGCTTGCGGGATACAGCTGGGTAATGAAAGATAAATATTTAGAGGAACTCGTTTTAAAAATTCAAAAATTCGAAGATGAAAGTCAAGGAAATTAACCTACAGATCGTGCACAACCTCGGCAATTATGAGTCGG
>Ga0192264_1049_pt1 | contig 33183 bp, 36 predicted proteins | sample Koala_Koa23_J3_FD_131267 | JGI IMG/M metagenome (GOLD analysis project Ga0192264, IMG submission 131267) | Enriched cells from koala feces incubated with labeled cellulose particles, San Francisco Zoo, California, United States - Koala_Koa2-3_J3 ... | reverse complement strand
ATGATAAAATCCTTTGTAACATTTACAAGCAGTTTCATATTTGCATATTCCACCAAATAATAAGAACTCATGTCCTTTAACTTATCGGCAAGATCTACCGTTCCGGAAGAAGCATCTGTGAAAAGCCATATGGCATTATCCACAATTACATTCCTGTTACTCTGCGTAACAATACGTTTTATCAGTTTAAATTCCGGCCAACGAATCTGGATTTAACAGAAAATCGTACACACTCATAAACAAAATCCCATCATCGTTATAGAATGGTCTTGGAGTATTTGAGGTAATGACGATTTTCTTGAAAAAATCATTGATTTTAGTAAACGGCCTGATTTCCTGCTGCATTTTTTCCTCGGTTGGAAGCAAATATGCGGATTGAATGTAATATTTCTTTGAGCCTTTGTTACATATAAAATCAACTTCCAATTGTCTTTTTACCTGTTTGCCGTCTTTTCCATTTTCAAATATTTGAAGGTTTCCGACGTCAACAGAGTATCCTCTCATTCGCAATTCGTTATAAATTACATTTTCCATAGAATGAGTAACTTCCAATTGTCTAAAGTTAATCCTTGCATTACGAAGTCCTATATCCATAAAGTAATATTTCATTGGAGTTCCGATATATGACTTCCCTTTTATGTCATATCGCCTTGCTTCTTCTATCAAAAATGCATCTTCCAAATACTCTATGTATTTAGTAATTGTAGTTGCCGTTATTTTAGACTGGTTTACACTCTTAAAAGTTTTCTGTAGCTTATTCGGATTCGTTAATGATCCAATGGCTGATGATAAAATATCGAGCAATGTTTCCATTTCTCCTACATTTCTGATTTTATTTTTCTTAACAATATCACGTAAATAAGTTTCTTTTAAAAGACTATCCAATAAAGTTATCTTCTGATCATCAGTTTCTGCTAATACAACTAAAGGAATCCCTCCATATGTGATATATTCGTTCCACCCATCATAATGATTTCCTCCGTACACACTCATAAATTCAAAGAAGCTCAGAGGATACATATGAATTTCATCACTTCTGCCTCCAAATTCAGTAGCAATATCTTTCGATAAGAACTTTGCATTACTTCCTGTTACATATACATCACAGTTCTTTTTGTCTGCCAACCCATTCAAAACGCTGACAAATTCGTCTAAAAGCTGTACTTCGTCTAATAGAAAATAATACTGTTTATCATCTTTTAACTGTTCCTTTGCCCAGGGATAAAAAATCCTAGGATCTCTGTATTCAATGTTATCATAAAGGTCGAAAGCCATTTCTATGATGTGATCTTTTTCAACCCCACTTTCAATTAAATGCTTTTTGAATATGGTTCTCAGTAAATATGACTTTCCACATCTTCTAATTCCTGTAACTACTTTTATCAAACTATTATTTTTACGCTTTATAAGCTGCTCAAGATAATAATCTCTTTTAATTTCAGTTTGCATATCCGTTCCCTTCTAAAAGAAATTTTAGTAGTATCATACCCAAAATTTCTTTTAGTATACCATAATTATCTCTAATTTCAATCCTCTAAAAGATATTTCGGTAATTATCACCCAAAATATCTTTTTGATTACAGGTATGATACGCTTTCTGCTTTTGCAAAGCTCCCCATTGATTTTTAATATATTCTTTACCGCTGCCTCCAATATATTTACAGAACCTTCAATTCCGAAAATGCCGCTGTCAATACACAGATGATAATTATTCATCTTTCCCCATTCCGCATCTGTATAGTATGAGTAATAATTCGCGCGGTTTTTATCGGTGTTTCGTATGCGTTTTTTTGCTTCCTTGTCATAGTTTTTTCCAATTTATTCTCAGCAGAATCACTACTGCAATAAACGCCAGAGCATCTGCCAGCGGTCCGGCCCATAGGACGCCTTCCACTCCCAATATCAACGGAAGCAATAGCGTTGCCGGAAGCAGAAAAATGATCTGTCTGCTAAGAGATAACGCGGTTGCCTGAGTCGGTTTTCCAATCGCCTGAAAGAACACACCGGATACCATTTGACAGCCATTGATCGGGCATGCCAGGAGGAAGATGCGGAAACACTTAACGGCAAACTCGTTGTAAAGTTCAGACTCTGAACCGAAAAGACTCACGATACGCATCGGGGCAAACTGGAAAATCAAAAAAGCAAAAACCAATACGATCGTTGATACCGTCAGCACCAGTTTGTAAGTCTGCTTTACTCTGTCTACCTGTTTGCAGCCATAATTGTAACCGAAGATAGGTTGAGCGCCTGTAGCCATTCCAAGGATAATTGCAGTCAGTATCTGGTTGACTTTCATGGTAATGCCGATGGTAGTCAGCGGAATATCCGCGCCATAGATGGATTTTGCGCCATACACAACAAGAACGTTGTTGGTGACTGCCATTACCAGAACCAATGCAATCTGCGTAATAAAACTGGACACTCCGAGACTGCAGACTTTCGCAATTACTTTACCGGAAAGGAAAAAGCTTTCCTTTTTCAGACAAATAGTTTTGAACCTCCACAGATAAGCAAAATAGAAAATCGCATTGAGCACTTGCCCCAGAATAGTAGCCAGCGCTGCTCCTTTTACACCCCAATGAAAGATGAAAATAAAAATCGGATCAAGAATGATATTGGTAATACAGCCGATTAACAGACCTGCCATACTGTACTTCGGGCTTCCGTCCGCTCGAATCATGCCAGCAAGTGAAGAATCAAGCGCTGCAAACAAGACGCCGCATGCTATAATACGCCCATAATCGATCGCGTACGGCAGGATATCCTCTGTTGCACCAAACAGCAGACATAGCGGCTCAAGAAAAATTTGAAACAGTGCACATAAAACTATTCCTACAATTATTGTCATGCTTACTGCGTTTCCAACACCTTTAGCGGCAGAACCGGGATCCCCCTGTCCCAGCTTCAAACTCAGATAGGCCGATGCGCCGTCTCCGACCAACAATGCCAGAGCAATGACAATAATCGTGAGCGGCATGATCACATTGGTCGCGCCATTTCCGAGATAGCCTACACCCTGACCGATGAATATCTGATCGACAATGTTATAAAGAGCGTTTACCACCATGGAAATGATGCTCGGTATGCTAAAGCGTAATATCAATTTGCCAATTCGCTCTGTTCCCAACGGATTGGCTGCCGGATTGTTTTGAGACATATGTAAGACCTCCCTGAAAGTTTTTATATTTGTTTAGCATTCGTTTCGTGACATAACGTCCGTTTCCAATACCGACGTCCGAAAATACACAGTATACTATAACATTACTTTCCTTGATTCAGACATGAAAATATGGTATTATCAATGAAGAAAACGCAATAATAGAGGTGAAATATTGAACACACAACAATTGGAAACCTTCATACAGGTCGCTGAGAATCTTAATTTCGCAAGAGCAGCCGAAGTTCTGAATATGACACAATCCGCGGTTTCACGGCAAATTCATGCGCTTGAGGATGAGCTTGGAGCACAGCTTTTTCTCCGAACAACCAGAACGGTAACGCTCACTTCAGCAGGACTCAGCTTCCTGGAGGATGCGAAAAAAGTTGTGGGAACCCTTCATGCAGCTGCTGCTAAAATTCATCAAAATACAGCAGCAAATATACAGATTCTAACGATGGGATGCGGAAATGAAGCCGATCTGAATTTTCTTTCCATGATTTTAAAAGAATTAAAAAGCAGCCTGCCCGAAATTCATCCCTTTTTAAAGATAATCCCGCACAGGTCTATTTTGTCGCTGTTTTCACGGGGGACATCGATATTCTCTTTGGATTCAGGGATGATATTCCACTGCGCAGCGGCATGGTTTACAAAGAGCTCGTCCGTATTCCTCTTTGCTGTGCATGTCCTGAATCACATCCTTATTCTGATAAAGAAACCGTTTTCGAATCAGAGCTTTACTCAGAGAGCATTATCCTCTGCAACGAAGTTCCCTCAAAGGCCATAACGGCGCAGGAACAGATCGCATCGCACATCATGTTTGAAAAAACATATATATGTGAAAATCTGCAGGCGGCGCTGACGCTGATAAGAGCAGGCTATGGCTTTACGATAGTGCCTCAAATCGAATCCCCTGGTATCGGAGTAAAATTCATTCCCCTCAACAGATCCGAAAAGCTCTCCTACGGAATGTTCTATAAGAAAGATTCTTTAACACCAATGATTAAAAAATCCATCGCAATCATTAAAGAAACAGCCGTTAAATAAATTTTTGTATTATTGCCCCGACAACGAATCCAGATACCCCTGGAGAATTAGCACAGCAGCCTGCTTGTCGATAACCTTCTTTCGCTTTCCTCTGCTGACATCGGCTTCGATGAGGACCTTTTCAGCCATTACGGTAGTGAGCCTTTCATCGTAGAACTCTATGGCGATATTTCCCATACCGCTGCTTCGCATCTTGTTTTCAAGCATAGTCTTGAATTCGTACACCTTTTCCGTCTGCGGACTGTCCGTACCGTCAAGGCGTTTAGGCAGACCTATCACCACGGTATCACAGCCGAGCTCATTGATATATTCCATTACCTTTCCGGCGTCTTTGCGTATTCCTATTCTTTCTATTGTAGTCACGCCCTGAGCCGTTATGCTGAGCGCGTCGCTCACCGCTACGCCTATCGTCTTATCTCCCACATCGAGAGCCAGTTTTTTCATATAGAAACTCCTTTCCAAATCCGGTATAGCCGACACATCGCTTTAACAGGAATACTACAGGAATACTATCTGTAAAAGTCCTGAGCCAACCGTCCGCCCACAAAAAAAGCGGACAGTAATGCCCGCTGATTGGATAATCGTTATTATTTATGGAGGTATGCTCTGATGAGCTCTTCAACCAGGTCGTCTCTTTCGATACGGCCCATCACGTTTCTCGCATTGTTGTGGCTGGTTATATACGAGGGATCACCCGATAATATATATCCGACCATCTGGTCTATCGCATTATAGCCTCTCTCCTCCAGTGCGTCGTATACTATATTTAAAATCTCTTCGATTGTTCTCTGCTCTACTTTATCGAAATTATCATACATTCTGGTTTGTCTGTCCATAATATAACCTCCATCTATCCATATATAGAATTATACCATTTATTGTAATATGATTACAAGTAAAAAAGTACATCTACACAAAACCATCACACTAGCCTACAGCAGCTCCTTCGCCTTGGCAAACGCGGCGGGCAGTTTGGATATGTCCTTTGCACCGGCCTGAGCCATGTCAGCCTTTCCGCCGCCGCCTCCTCCGGCTGCTGCCGCGATTTCCTTTATCATTTTTCCGGCGTGAAGCCCCTTTTCCACGAGATCATCGGTGAGGGAAACGAGAAGCGTCGCCTTGGAGCCTGAAACGGTTGCAAATACCATCGCCACGCCCTTGTTTTCCGCCTTTATCTTATCCGAAAGTGTTCTCAGATCGTTGATCTTGTAATCCTCGAACTGCTTTGTTATCAGCTTTACCCCGTTTATATCTTCCGCCTCATCGACGAGATTATCAAGTCCCTTGCTCATCTCAGCCTTTTTCAGCTCGTCGTTTTCCTTTTTGAGAGCCTTGAGCTCCTCCGTAACGGCTGTCGATCTTTCGGCGAGCATGCTGCGCTTCGTCTTGAGTATCTTGGCTGTGTTCTCTATCACGCTCTCATCGTCATTGTATTTTTCGAGAATACCGAGACCTGTCACTGCCTCTATCCTGCGCATGCCCGAAGCGATACCCGATTCACTCAGTATTTTAAAAGCGCCTATCTGTCCCGAATTTTTAACGTGAGTCCCTCCGCAGAGCTCCTTGCTGTAGCTTCCGATGGAAACGACTCTCACCTCGTCTCCGTACTTCTCGCCGAACAGCGCCGTAGCGCCTGCGTCCACCGCTTCGTTTACAGACATCACATCGGTCGTTACATCTATGAAATGACCTATCTTGTTGTTCACGATTTCCTCTACCTGAGCGAGTTCTTCCGCAGTCATGGGCTGGAAATGATTGAAGTCAAAACGAAGCCCGTCCGGAGTAACGGATGAACCGGACTGCTTTACGTGTTCTCCCAGCGTTTCCTGCAGAGCCTTGTGAAGCAAATGCGTTGCGGTATGATTGGCTGATGTGCGGTTTCTCCTTATAGCAAGAGGCATTGCCTCCACCTCTGCGCCCGTCTTTATTTCACCCCTCATCAGCTTTGCCTTGTGGATGAATATACCGCTCACCTTTTTAACGTCTATGATTTCCAGAGCGCCGTCATCGTTGTAAATATATCCCCTGTCGCTCACCTGCCCGCCGCTTTCTGCGTAAAACGGAGTTTTATCGAGAGCTACCTCGCATATATAGCCTTCTTCTGTAACGATGTCGAGAAATTCACCGTCTTTTGATATGGCTTTGACAACGCTGTGCTCGACGAGCGTATCATATCCTGTGAATTCCGTATTGCCCTGGAGCACGAAATCCGAAGCGGCCTCTTTCCAGCCTGCTCCCTCCATGGACTGCTCTACGTGCGAGCGTTCCTTTTGCTTTGCCATCTCAGCATGAAATCCCTCTATGTCTACCGTATATTCGCGGTCTTCGAGTATCTCTCTTGTGAGATCTATCGGAAAGCCGTATGTGTCGTGAAGCTTGAACGCCTTTTCACCGGGCAAAATCTTTTCACCGGCTGCGTCCATCTCACCGATATATTCCTCTATGATACGCATACCCTGGTCGATGGTCTCCGCGAATCGCTGTTCCTCTACGCCTACGACCTTTTTTATCATTATCCTGCGCTTTTCCAGCTCAGGATACGCATTGCCGGAAACATCTATCACCTTGTCGCAGAGATCGGCGAGGAACGGCCCATCTATGCCGAGAATCCTGCCGTGTCTTGCGGCACGCCTGATGAGTCTCCTGAGAACGTATTCGCGACCCTCGTTACCCGGCAGTATGCCGTCTCCTATCATGAACGTCATTGAACGCAGATGGTCGGTTATTATCCTTATGGAAATATCGGTGTCGGCTTCTCCGTTCCTGTATTCAACACCCGATACCTTTTCGACTGCCTTGCGTATATACTGTACGGTATCGACATCGAAAATGGATTCCACGCCCTGCATTATGCACGCGATCCTCTCGATACCCATTCCTGTATCTATGTTCGGATGCTCGAGGTCGCTGTAGTTGCCCTCGTCATCCTTGCTGAACTGGGTGAAAACGTGGTTCCAGAACTCCACGTATCTGTCGCATTCACATCCCGGCTTGCAATCGGGACTGCCGCAGCCGTACTTTTCTCCCCTGTCAAAGTATATTTCGGAGCACGGTCCGCACGGACCTGTGCCGATTTCCCAGAAGTTATCGTCCTTGCCGAGGCGCACTATCCTCTCCTCCGGCATGCCTATGATGTCCTTCCAGATGTTATAAGCTTCATCATCGTCCTCGTATACCGTAGCCCAAAGCCTGTCCGTAGGCATTTTCAAAACCTCGGTGATGAATTCCCATCCCCATGTAAGCGATTCCTCTTTGAAATAGTCGCCGAATGAAAAGCTGCCGAGCATCTCAAAAAAAGTGCCGTGTCTCGACGTGTGACCGACGTTTTCGATGTCGCCCGTCCTTATGCACTTCTGACACGTAGTCATACGTTTGCTCGGCGGTGTTTCAATACCCGCAAAATACGGCTTCAGCGGTGCCATGCCGGAATTTATCAAAAGCAAACTCTTATCCTTTTGCGGGATAAGAGGAAAGCTCTGTTGTCTATAGTGATTCTTTGATTCATAGAAGCTCAGAAAAAGCTCTCTGATTTTATTCAAACCCAGTTTTTCCATTGTATTTCCTCCTGTTGCACAGCTTTCATTGTATCAGAAATGCTTAACTTTTACAAACATATCTTTATTTAAGGACGGTGTCAATATATCTTTATAACGTCGGTAAAGCGTCTTTTATCGAAAAAAGCAAGAAAAAAGCACCTGTTTAAGATGCTTTCTATCGATCAAATTTTCTTATTAAAATACTCCTGAGTTACTTTTAACTGCTTGTTTCTTATCTCTCTCCACAGATGATATGGAATTTCGCCAGACCCTTTGGAGACCTTTGTTCTTCTGATACTGCCATCTTCATCGACCTTTCGGAAAAAGTAGTGGTCTGTAACTTTGTACAGCTCCCAATCATCTTTCTCGCAAAACCGCTTTAATTCTTTCCATCGTGGCATACTATTTCCTCTCCTATCATGTCTACATCGTCCATTATTAGAGCTTTAACCACATATGGCAAGTGTCCTTTACGGTTAGAACTACGACTATACAGCTCATACTCATCATAATATTCGTTTGCATATTCCAATATAGATTCACTAAGCTTTTTTACAGCGTCATGCTCATTTTGCCCATTCTCCACAATATCCATTTCGTTCAGAGAAAGCGTTACGCTACCATCTTCTTCTGTATACTTATCTGCTGTGAATTTATATCCCTGTAATATGTTGCTCATGGTTTCGATACTTGACAACCATAAGCAATCTCTTGTTCTCTTTATAAACTTTGGTTTTTCTCGGATAACGCTATCACACGTTTCACTCCAGTTACTTCTTACTACTGATGATGATTCTGTATGCATATTATCACCTCCAATTAGAGCATAATATTATTTCTTGGAAATGTCAAGCAAAATCGTACGTTTTGTACGTTTTGTACGTTTTGTACAGTTGTTAACTTTTTGGAAAATCCTATTTCTATATATTCTGTGAGATACAACAGCTTTATGAATCAAATTCCTCCAGCACCAGAGCAAGCGCGCGTTCTTCGAGGCTGTAGTCTCCTTCGATGTAATCATCTCCGAGACACCTCTTTAAAACCTCACGCATGAGCGCGGGATTCCTGGCGAGAACTGGACCTACTCCCCACGTCCCGAAGAAGTTTTTATAAAGCGTTCCTTCAAAACCATCGGGCTTCTGATTGTCTCCAAACCCCTCGACGACCTTTATAAGAGGATGCTTGTTTTCTCCCTCGAGGTAGGCCGTGCGGTTGCCGAAAACGTATATCATCTCGTTTTCATCGAATATCGGATGCCCTATCATATCGGAAACGAAAACCTCGTTTTTTTCGACGCCTACGTAATCGAACAGCCCTATCCCCGGCAGCGTACTGCCGCATGTATCCGTAAACGATTTTCCGAAAAGCTCCCGTCCGTTTCCGGTGACGAAAAAGGTCTTGCCATTTTCTATCTGTTCCTTTATATGCTCGCCGTATTTCGTGAAGTGAGCCGCGGCGGCAGCAAGATTTTTCGTTTTACCGTGACCTATGTAAATCAAATCGTATTCCGTTATGTCGAGCTCATCCTCAAGACCCATGTAGTCTATGCGGCAGTCGTTTTCGCTCTCAAGTATCCTACGGCGCAGCGCCGTTACATTTTTGCCGTCACCGTTCAGATCCAGAAGATCTCTGTACAGGTGAAGTGTTCTTATCGTTCTCATTTTTTCAACGCCTCCAGGATCCTGCCCTCGTGACCGAATGCGGACGCAGCCAGGATGTAAATGTCTCCTTTTGTTTTCCTGAACGCTTCTCTCGTCTTGTCGAGGTCGTTTTCATATATTATGATATTTCTGTCTATGCCTGCGGTTTCAAGGCAGACTGCTGCATCAAGGGCACGCTCGCCCATGCAGAGGATATTTTCCACCTTGCCGGAAAGCCTCTCAAACGCCACATCATAATACCACGAAACATCCTTGTAGTTTAGATAGAGGATATTATTGAGAAACAGCACGATGGATTTTTCTACGGGCTGCTCCAGCGCATAGAGGATAGACTGGTCTACCGACGCAGCGTTTTGCTTCGTCATCATCAGGACAACCTTTCTTCCCTCGAAATAAAACTCGTTCAGCCTGTCGCCTGCAATCTGGAATCCTCCTATATTTGCAGCAAACTCCTCAAGCGTCATATCCGAAGCCGTACAGCAGGCAGCCGCAGCGGAAACGACATTGAACATATTAAATGTAGTATTAAAGCTGACGTTCATCCTTATTCCGTTGATATCGATTCTCTGAGCTTCAAAATCTACGCTTGAACCGAAGTAATCAGGCTCCGGCGTCTTATATCCGCAGCTTTCGCAGTAAAATGCGCCCAGATGGTTATAGTGAAAAAAGTCAAATTTCAGCTTACTGAAGCAATGCGGACATACCTTGCAATCGTTGGTGCCGCTTATGCACTCGTCTGTAGAGCGTTCCGTACGCTCCATTTCAAAGTATACAGGCTCATGTGAGGACGCCTCTCGCAGAGGCAGACTCAGCGGATCGTTGCCGTTCAATATGAGCCTCATTTCCGGCTGGAGCGATATCGCTTTCTTAAGCTTTTCAAATACGAGATCGGGATTCCCGTTGCGCACCACCTGATCCCTGAGCAGATTCAAAATCAGAAAATAGTCTACTCTGATATCCTCAAATATGAACCGTGCGAAGCACTCATCGACCTCAAGCACTACGAAATCATGCTCTATATCCCCGTTAAGCCTGCAGCCGTTCAGCAGCGTCACGCATATACCTGACGTCAGGTTCGAGCCCTTAGCGTTGTTTAACACGCTGTAGCCCCTGCTGCGAAGCATATCAGCGATCATATTTGACGTGGTAGTCTTACCGTTGGAGCCGGTGACGCATATCACCCTGCCCTTGAAACGAATCCTCTTCATCACATGGGGATATAGCTTTAAGGCCGCTCTTCCCGGCAAGTCAGTCCCCTTGCCCACAAGCCTGCCCGCAAAGCTCAATGCCCTGCATAAAAAAACAGTAGCTAAAAATTTCAACTCATCATCTCCTGTAGTCATCATCATATGTAGTCGTTTTAGAAAAGCATTATTAACCGTCAATGTAAAGAATGCGAAAAAACAACATCTATATTTTACATATGAAAAATGGTATGTCAATGAAGAACGATTTAACTCGACAAATACTCCTTAAAAAAATCAGAAAGATAACAACTTGTCCATGGAATCGACAAAATGGCGTTATATCTCGCGAATCTCGATATGCTGCATAGCAATAAAAAATGCGCCGGCGACATCAAAATCAATCTGTTAAAAACGCACCGGCGCATATTATGGGTATATGTGGTATCAGAAACTACAATATATCATGACTACTACGAATCAGACTTCGCAGTTCCTGCTCGTCACTTTTACTGAGCGATCTCAAAGGTCTTGGTGAGCTTACTATCATCGAATGATATTATCTCCTCCACCTCCACCGTCACATCGTTTGCCGTATCGTTCAGCAAATGCGTGGTGGTGACTTCGATAGTCTTGCCTGTCTGGATTTCCTTCCAGGAATCATCATCCAGATAGGTCATTTCATCTTCGTCCAGATAAACCGTGGCAATGTCAAGCTCTACCCCATCCTGAAACACCGTACAGAGAACAGCTCCCTCAAAGGATATAGCGTCCTCGCCGTTGTTGGTAAAGTCATATGTAATGGCGATGGCATCGTTGCCTTCGTAATCCTTTACAAGCTTATAATCCTTAATGCTTACATCGTAATCGCCCAGAGTTCCCGAATCGCTTGCTGCAGCCTGTTCGCTGCCGCTTTCTGATGAATCGCCGGACGAACATCCCGCAAACGAAAGCACTAAAATCACCGATAATAACAATACAATTACTCTCTTCATTTCTTCTTCCTTTCAACTATCGTCCCTACTATGAATACTATCCCGAAAACTATGCATATCGCCGCCCAGATGTAAAGATCGCTGTAGCTTCCGGCACTGGCGAACCCTATCAGACCTGCCAGCAGATAAAATCCAGCTGCAACGAACGGACCCTTACCCTGCCCTGCTCTTGTCACTATCGCTATGATTCCCGCGACTATCGCGAATACTGCAAGAAATACTCCTCCCGTACCTCCCGCTTCACCGTTTTCTTCAAGCGCGTTGCTCAAGCCCGCAAAGCACGACTGGAAGGTGACTAACAAAGCCATGAGCATTGAGACGATCCCTATAACTAATCTTGTTACTTTCACGTTTTCCCTCCTAAATATTGTTCTCCAATAAAGAATACAGGAATTTGTCGGCTTTGTGTCGTGCAGCGAGCACGAAATATTATTCCAAGATCTCCAGACCTTCCCTGTCGAGGATGATGTTGAGCTGCGTTACGTTCTTTATGCCTTTGTTGACCGCTATCATTATTCTGGCGTCGCGTTCGTTTTTTGCATAAAGCACACCTTTCTGCGAAATCTTGAGCGCTCTGTTGATATCCCTGCATGACATGCCCGCTCCGATACAGAGTGCTATTATCTTATCTCTGCCGGGGTTCCTGTCGCCGTTCATTATATTGTAGATGTAATTTCTGCTGATATTGCTTCCGGCTATTACCTCCGCCATTTCCAGCTGATGCGCCTTCATGTAATCGTTGAAATATGCTGCAAAGCCCGTATAGCTATTCTCCGCGTAATTCTCCATGTATTCTCTGATGTCATCCTCTGTCTTGACGTCTTTGAGTATTTTTTCGAGTCTGTCCGTCGTATCCTGTGATTTCATTTTCTTCTCCGTAATTTTTTCCGTATTTTTTCTGTAGCTTTCGTTGTCACCGTATTAAGAGGCTGCCTACGCAGCTATGTACAAAAGCCGTTTGCATGTGTTATGATAACTGTGCTTAGGCTGTTATCCGGCATCTGCCGGGCGAAAGCCGGGATACCGGGATATTTATTAAAATAATTCTACTATGCGAGCATGAAGGTTACAACATGAATTTTGAAGATGAAGCAACACTGTCCTTTTACCGGGACATAACAAATTTAAATAACGATCCCCATGTGTTCCTCGTGCGCCATGTAGAAGATGAACGCATTTACGTCAAAAAAATCCTGTCTCTCTACGATGAGGAGCTGTACTATTCTTTGAAACGTATGAAGCTGCACGGCATTCCTAAAATTTTCCACATCATAAAGGACGACGACCGCCTCATCGTCATAGAAGAGTACATAAACGGCATTTCTCTGGAAAGGTACATGGATGAAAACGGACCTTTATCTGCTGATGAGGCAGTAAACATCATCTGTCAGCTATGCGATATACTGCACATGCTCCACAGAACCGAGCCGCCCATCATTCACCGCGACATAAAGCCGTCAAATATACTGATATCATCGGATAATAGCGTGAGTCTGATAGATTTTAACGCCGCCAAAAAATTCGACCGTGAAAAGAACAAGGATACCGTGCTGATGGGTACTGTCGATTACGCTGCGCCGGAGCAGTACGGATTTTCTCAATCGGATGCGAGGACCGATATATATGCGCTGGGAATACTGCTGAATGTCATGCTTACAGGCAAAACTCCGAAGGAAAAGCTGTACGACGGCAAAATCTCAGGTATAATATCCAGGTGCACCAACATGGACCCGAATAAACGATATTCTTCTGCGGCAAAGCTTAAGAAAAGCCTTATTGCAAAATCAAAGGGCATTTCAGGGGCAGCGGCTATACTCCCTCCCGGATTCAGGACAGGAAAAGTATGGAAAGCCGTCCCCGCTGCTCTCTATTATGCTCTGACGGCGTATATCAGCTTCACTCTTGAAGTCGAAGGAGTTGATTCGTTCACGCCCCTGATGGCGTACAGGATAGCGACCTTTCTGATCTTTCTCTGTCCCGTAGCCGTGTTCTGCAATTACATGATACTATCCGACAGGCTGCCGCTGGCAAGAGGTACAAAAGCTCTGATACGCCTTGCCGGTAAGCTGCTGTGGACAGCGGTATTTATCATGGTGATATTGCTGCTCGTTATGGTGTTTGCGGGTTGACCTTTACCCTATCACCTTATCTATAATCCTCTTAGTTGACAGATGTTCACCGACCTAGAATAAGTTTTTCACTTTCCGCTGTAATTTGTTATTGAAGCCTTACAAGGTTCACTATATAATACTTTCAAGGGAAACCGCAAACGGTGGACGGATAGCCCTCTTATGAAAGGGGGTGGGAGCATGTACATAAGATTTGAAGAGCTTCTTGCTTTTAACATGTTCATTATTGCTCTTGTCGCCTTAGTCGTGCAGATTAAGCGATAGTTTTACTGAGTAAAGTAAAACTCCGTCCTGATTCCAAAGTGTGACGGAGTTTACTTCCTGATAACTGAGGGCACCCGTTCATCGGTTTCCCTTTTTATATATTAATTATATGATTGACAAAATAAAATGTCAACGTAGAAAATTTATAAAACCAGCATCTACCCGGATATAAGCGAAAACCTGTTCTTATTAAACGTGAGAAGGCCGTCGTCACGCATCTTACAAAGCTCGCTTGACATAGCGCTGCGGTCTACCGAGAGAAAATCCGCAAGCTGCTGCCTGTTGAATGGAATTGTAAAAGTCGCGCTGCTTTGGCGCTTGGCTTCCTCTGAAAGATACGACATCAGCTTTTCACGTGTGGAGCGCTTTGACATATGCCCCAGCTTACGCACAAGGCATCTGTTTTTATCCGATATTGCAAAGAATAGGTTCTGCACTACCATAGAGTGAAATCTGCACGCGGAAGAGCATGTAGTGATTATCCTCTTAGCGTCCGCAAAAATCACCGTGCTGTTTTCCACGGCGATGATATTGTTGAGCATGGCTCCGCTGTCCGGCGCGGCAAACGCTTCTCCGAAGATCTCACCTGCTTCGATAGCGCTCATAATGTTGCTGTTTCCCCAATAATCGTCCTGCTGGACATGCAGCTTCCCTTTGACCAGAACGGCTATGCTCGATATATGCTCGCCCTGACGGAATATATATGATCCTTTTTCATATCTTTTCAGCGTCGCATTCAAACAACCGAGCATGGATGATATTTCCTCCTCGTTCACACCGGAAAACATCTGTGTATTTTTCAGTACGGGAATAAATTCCCTCATAAATTCTTTCATGGATCCTCACAATCTCGATTCTCATCAAAATTTTTACCGATTTTTCATTTCGTTGTAAAAACAACCGAATTGTTGCCTTTACGATATTACAATACGGGTACAAAGTCAATGTAAAATATTTTAAGCGAAAAAATTGTTTTCATGATTGAAAGCCTTAAGAGTCAATGATGGAGGCTTGACGCAATAGAAAGGAGAAATCGATATGCTTAGAAAAATAATCAAGATAGATGAAGAAAAATGCAATGGCTGCGGCGCGTGCGCGTCAGCATGTCACGAAGGAGCCATAGAAATGATTGACGGCAAGGCAAAGCTCACGCGCGAGGATTACTGCGACGGACTTGGCGACTGCCTGCCCGCATGTCCTACGGACGCCATTTCTTTCGAGGTTCGTGAAGCTCCTGCCTATGACGAAGCTGCTGTTCTTGCCTCGAAAAATGAGCTTGCTTCAAATGAGGAATCTTCATCAGCATCTCTCCCCTGCGGATGTCCCGGAACGCAGTCGAGGACTATTTCCCGAAACGCTTCTGCGCACTCCGGCAATCCAAACCGTGAATCCGTACGCTCCGGTCATTCACATCAGAAAGACGGATACCGTCACCGTGAAGCGGAGCACTACCATGAAGCGGATTATATAGAAAGCCGTCTTTCGCAGTGGCCGGTGCAGATAAAACTGGTGCCGATAAACGCTCCCTACTTCAACGGAGCAAATCTTCTTGTAGCTGCGGATTGCAGCGCCTACGCTTACGGTGATTTTCACAGGGATTTTATCAGAAACCGTATCACTCTCATCGGCTGTCCCAAGCTCGATGATGTGGACTACGCCGATAAACTGACGGATATAATTGCAAATAACGATATAAAGAGCGTGACCGTGGTGCGTATGCAGGTTCCCTGCTGCGGCGGCATAGAGAACGCCGTAAAACGCGCTTTGCAGGCGAGCGGCAAAATGATACCGTGGCAGGTAGTTACCATATCTACCGATGGACAGATAATAGAATAGGGCGGTTTTTCGCCCTATTTTGCTATTATGAGAGACTACATGCCCTTGTACCATTTAGAACGCTTACAATTGAAATAGCCGCTACTTCGCCTTGCTCTCACAGTATATGCAGCGGTACACCCTCTTTTCCCTGTCTGTAAGCTTGAATACGTGCTGCAGCTCCTGCTCCGTAGTCGTTATGCATCTCGGATTTTTGCACTTTATCACGTCCGTTATCCTGTCGGGCGGGTCTATATGTGTTCTCTTCACGAGCTTGCCGTTTTCTATGATGTTGACTGTGATATGGGGGTCTACGTAGCCTATCGCATCGAGGTTGACGTCTATCAGCCTGTCGATTTTTATTATATCCTTCCTGCCGAACTTCTTGCTCTCGGCGTTCTTTATCAGCGCCACCTGACAGTCGAGTGAATCGAGTCCGAGTATCTTGTAAAGAGTCATGCCTTCTCCGGCCTTTATGTGGTCGAGTACTATTCCGTTTTCTATCTTGCCTATGATCATCTATTTCACCTCCAGAAGCTTGAGTATAAGCGCCATCCTTATGAATTTGCCGTTGAGCACCTGCTTGAAATATTTTGCCCTCGGATCGTCATCCACCGCTATGGAAATTTCGTTTACGCGCGGCAGCGGATGCAGTATGCTCATATCCTCCCGGGCGTTTTCCAGCTTGTCGGGAGTCAGTATATAACTGTCCTTGAGTCTTATATAATCCTGCTCGTTGAAAAAGCGCTCGCGCTGGACTCTCGTCATGTAGAGTATATCGAGCTCGGGCATTGCGCCTTCGAGATCCGTGGTTTCCAGGTACTCGATACCTTTGCTGTCGAGGGTTTCATGCTTCAGATATTCCGGTATTTTCAATTCCTCGGGAGATATGAGCACGAATCTGACATTCTTATATCTGGACATGGCTCCTATCAGCGAGTGAACGGTTCTACCGAATTTGAGATCGCCGCAGAAGCCTATCGTCAGGTTTTCAAAGCCGCCCTTTTCTATGCTTATCGTCAGCAGGTCTGTCAGCGTCTGCGTCGGATGGTTGTGACCTCCGTCTCCCGCATTGATGATGGGAACGGTTGATTTTGCGGATGCCACCATAGGTGCTCCCTCCTTGGGATGTCTCATGGCTATTATGTCGGCGTATGCTCCCACGGTCCTGATGGTATCCGAAACGCTCTCTCCCTTGGCTGCCGATGAACTCTGAGCCTCGGAAAAACCCAGCACGTTTCCGCCGAGCTCGTACATAGCAGCCTCGAAGCTCAGCCTAGTCCTTGTTGACGGCTCGAAGAAAAGCGTTGCCAGCTTCTTTCCCCTGCACTTTTCCGCATAATCGCCGGGATGGGCGATTATGTCCTTTGCCACCGCTATCATATCGTCGATTTCTTCGGTGCTCAGCTCCATGATGTCGATTAAATGTCTCATAGTTGTTTTTCTCCTCCTGTCATATTCCGGTCATACCTTTGCCGTAAGGATTTATCCGATTGTTTTCGCCATGTGTCATTTACATATCAATAGATATTAATAAACTCACCTGCAAATCGTTACCTGTCTATCCAGCTTTCGTCCTGCGGGTCGTCGCGAAATGCCAGCAGCTTGGCTATATCCGAGCTTTCTATGTATCCCGTTTCGGCTGCTACCTCCGCTACAGCATCAAAATCGGTGAGACTCACATTCTTAACACCTGCCGCTTCCAGCCTTTCGAGCCCCTTCTTCATGCCGTACGTGAATATGCTCACTATTCCCAGCACCTCGGCTCCGGCCTCCCGCAGAGCCTCCACGACGTTCACGGCGCTTCCCGCCGTCGATATGAGATCCTCTATCACAATGACCTTCTGTCCCGGCTCAAGTCTTCCCTCTATGCGGTTCTGTCTGCCGTGATCCTTTGAGCCTGAGCGCACATAGCCCATAGGCATACCGAGGATATGTCCCGCTATCGCCGCATGAGCTATCCCTGCCGTACTCGTTCCCATCAAGGCCTCGGCCTCCGGATAGCTTTTCTTCACTGTATCAGCTATCGCTGATTCAACCTTGTTTCTTATTTCGGGGGCTGTCAGTATCAGCCTGTTATCGCAGTATACAGGACTTTTGATACCGCTCGCCCATGTGAACGGCTCCTCCGGTCTGAAAAAAACAGCTTTTATCTCCAGCAATCCTCTTGCAATTTCCTTTTTCATGCTTCCTCCTTCTTCTTTCTTCCATTGGATTTGCCCGTGTTATCTTACTTTTACCCGAGCGGCGGCAGCAATTTATAGCATCTGCCATTATACCCGGTGACGATCTATGATTTGAATATTGATATAATAATCATATGGTATCCATCGCTGCCAACGCTGCCGCTTAGCCGACAAAATCGGCAACACATCTTTCATATGCAGCCTTCGGGTCGTCAGCTCCGGTGATGCTTCTGCCGACGACGATGTAGTCGGAGCCTAACTCCTTCGCCATAGCGGGTGTTGTCACCCTCGCCTGGTCTCCCTTTGCATCTCCTGCGAACCTCACTCCCGGAGTCACGGTGAGAAAATTTTCACCGCATATCCCATGGACTCTTTCCGCCTCAAGCGGCGAGCATACCACGCCGTCGAGACCTGCGGCCATCGCATTGTACGCGTAGTGCGCTACCACCTTTTCCATATCCTCATCTATCAAAAGATCGCTCTCCATCCTCTCCTGCGTCGTCGAGGTGAGCTGTGTCACCGCTATTATCAGAGGTCGTTCACGCTGCTCCATGCCAGCTCCGGTCTTACGATTTTTCTCCAAGCCCTCGTCAAGGCCTCTTGCCGCAGCTTCCATCATTTCCGTGGTTCCCGAGGCATGTACGTTGCACATATCGATATCGAGCGCTGCTAACACCTTCATCGCCTTGTTCACGGTGTTCGGTATGTCGTGAAGCTTCAAATCGAGAAAAACCTTGTGTCCTCTGTCCTTGAGCCTCTTTACGATTGCGGGGCCCTCGGCGTAGTAAAGCTCCATTCCCACCTTTACGAACGGCCTCAGCTCTCCGAGCTTTTCCAGAAACCCGATTGTCTCATCTCCGCTGCTGAAATCGCATGCGATTATAACATCCTTTCCCATTAATGAGCACCTCCTATTATATCCTTTAACGAAGCTATACCGTATTTTTTCATCGTATCCGGCAGCGCTTCAACTATATGCTTGCAGACATACGGGTCTACGAGATTTGCCGCCCCAACCTGCACTGCCGAAGCTCCCGCCATCATCATCTCTATGACATCCTCGGCTGATGATATACCTCCAATACCGATAATCGGGATGTCGACACGTTCATATACCTGGTAGACCATTCTCAGGGCTACGGGAAATACCGCCGGTCCCGAAAATCCGCCCATCTTGTTGGCTACCACGGGCTTTCCCGTTTTTATATCTATCCTCATTCCCAGCATGGTATTTATCATGGAAATACCGTCGGCTCCTGCGTCCTCACAGGCTTCCGCTATAGAGGCTATATCCGTAACGTTCGGCGAAAGCTTGACTATCACCGGCTTCTTTACCGCCGATTTGACTGCCTTTACCACCTCCGCGGCCGCTTTCGGGTCAGTACCGAAGGCTATGCCGCCTCCGTGAACGTTGGGACATGAGACGTTGACCTCCAGCCATCCTACCTGAGCGCAGTCATCGAATCTGACGGCAACCTCCTTATACTCATCCACGGAGAATCCGCCTATATTTGCCATAACTTTTTTATGTAAACACTTGTCGAGCTTCGGCAGCTCTTCTTCTATAACCTTATCCACTCCCGGATTTTGCAGCCCTATGGAATTTATCAGTCCGGCGCTGCACTCGGCTATCCTCGGAGTCGGATTGCCGAGCCTCGGCTCAAGAGTCGTACCTTTGAAAGAAAACGTGCCGAGCATATTTATATCGAAAAGCTCCGCGAATTCGTAGCCGTAGCCGAATGTGCCGCTCGCAGCCATCACGGGATTGTCCAGCGTTATCCCGCACAGCTCCACTCTCGTATCCGGTCTGCTACCGGTATCTGAGTTTTCAGCATATCCGCACTTCTCCGGCGCTTCGCCTTTCTCTACATATATTTTCTCTGCGGCGTTGCAGCCATCTGCATATATATCATCTTCAATCATTCCCCGGCATTTGTTGTCTACCATATGATCTCACCCCTTTCGAGAACGGGTCCATCTTTACAAATACGTTTATATCCGTATTTCGTTTCACACGAGCAGCCCATACACGCTCCAAATCCGCAGCCCATCCTCTCCTCAAAGCTGAGCTGGCCGCCTATTTTTCTATCAGTCTCATCGTCTATGGCTTTGAGCATCGCCATGGGTCCGCAGGCAAAAAAATATCCGAAGCTTTCGTTTTTAAGAACATCCGTCACGAAGCCCTTTGCTCCCATGCTGCCGTCGGCAGTCGCAAGCCTCACATCCGCCTTGAGAGCCTCAAATTTCTCTTTGTAGAAGATTTCGGCGCTGTTGTTGAAGCCGAGCACCACAAGCGGCTCTATCCCCTGTTCATTCAGGCTCTTGCACAGTCCGTACATGGGAGGTACGCCCACGCCGCCGCCTATGAGAGCCGGGCGAATCGCTTTGCTGCCCGAGCCTCCGGCAGTTACGTCCTTTCCCGATTCTTTGCCGGATTTTCCGGCGGTTACGTCCGAGCAGGATTCTTCTCCTGATTTTTCGGCAGCTATAATATTTGTGCCGTACTTTCCGTCAGCTACATCCTTAAGTACCTCAATATCGAATCCGTTGCCCAGCGGGGTAAGTATGCTGAGCTCCTGACCTACTGTATATTCGCTCATTGCCTCCGTTCCACGGCCGACCGTCTTGTATATCAGCGTGATGCTCTCATCATCGCAGCAGCATACCGAAATCGGACGTCTCAGAAAGAAGCCGTCGAGCCTGATATTCACGAACTGTCCCGCCCTGCTTATACCATGTGACTCGCTCATTTCGCCGAGCTTCATCTCGTATGTCCTTTCGGCTATCCTTTTATTTTCCGTGATTTTACAGAAAATCTCTTTCATCGTTTTTTCACCTGCTCTCTCTGTCTGCACCGTCTTTCTCTATTCACTCCTGGATGGTAGCTTTTCTACGCCATACAACTTTACCATCTATTACCGTGGCGATACATCTGCCCCTGACCTTCCAGCCTTCAAACGGGCAGCTTCTTCCCATCGTCATGAATTCATCCGGGTCTATCGCATATTCATCATCGAGGTTCCATACCGAAAATGTCGGGGCATCTTTTTCGAGCTCGGCCTCTATGCTGCATGTATTCATGCCGAAGCGCTGCCTCGGAGCATCGTACATCAGCTCTATGAGCCTGTCTAAAGTAATTATTCCTGTCAGGACGAGCTTCGTGTACACCACGGGAAATGCGCTTTCCATACCTACGATACCGTAGGCACTGTTCTTGAAACCCCGTGATTTCTCATCTCTGCTGTGCGGCGCATGGTCGGTCGCTATCATGTCTATCGTGCCGTCCTTGAGTGCCTCGAGCAGAGCACTCCTGTCAGCAGCGCTCTTTATCGGAGGATTCATCTTGAATCTGCCGCTGTCTTCGATCTCCTCATTGGATATCGTCAGATAATGGGGCGCTGTTTCGCATGTTATATCAAGCCCCTCGCGCTTGGCGTATCTCACGAGCTCTGCCGATTCAGCGGTGGAAATGTGGCAGACGTGATATTTGCAGCCGGTTTTTCTCACCAGCTCTATGTCTCGCTGCAGCTGCTTCCATTCCGTCTCGCTGCTCTCTTTCGGGTAATTCTCATCCTCGCAGTGGGCTACGATCAGCTTATCGAGTCGCGCTGCTCTCGTCATTGCCTCCTCCATCATCGCAGCTGAGGCTACGCCCCTGCCGTCATCAGTAAATGCTATTACATGGGGCGCAAGCTCCTCCATATCCGACAGCGCCTGTCCCAGCTCTCCTCTGCTGATAGCTGCGTATGGATGCACTCTCACACAGGCATCGCGCTCTATTGCCTCAAGCTGCACCTGTAAATTTGCCATGCTGTCGGGGCACGGGTCGAGGTTGGGCATGGAAAGCACATCGGTAAAGCCTCCCGCAGCCGCCGACATCGTCCCCGTCCTCATCGTTTCCTTATATAAAAAACCCGGCTCTCTCAAATGTACGTGTACATCTGTAAGACCGGGTAAAATATATGAATCTGAAAAATGTGAAACGTCGATACCGAGGGCCGCCATTCTGTCCTTTGCTGCCATATTGAGCTCTTTCCACCTGATAAACTTACCGTTATTTGCCTTCATTTTCCTCTCCGATTTTTTAATAAATCATATCTCTTTCATATTGCCTGGCTTCACAAATAAGCCTCGAAAATCCGTCTTCGTTCAGACATCTTTATGATTATGTCACATGACTTTTTAAATGTCAATACGGAAGTTATAAAAGTGAATATTTTTACGATTTAAATGTAATATTGTTTTAGGTGTTCACAAGAAAAAAGATCTTTTATGATTCATAAAAAACGAATTATCAGATGACTCCCTGCCATTTCATTGCCTTTGCAACCTTTATATATCCGGCTATATTAGCACCCATCAACAGGTTGCCTGCGTGGCCGTATTCTTCCGATGCCTTCATGCAATTGTCGAAAATATTGCGCATGATATCCTGAAGCATTTTATCTACTCTGTCTCTGCTCCAGAAAATGTGTCCGGCGTTCTGAGACATTTCCAAGCCACTTACTGCAACACCTCCGGCATTTGCTGCCTTTGATGGTACATAGAGAATATCTTCCTGACTAATCATTTTCACTGCATCATAAGTACATGACATATTGGAACCTTCCAAGAGCGCGATAGCTCCATTGCGAAGGAGTATTTCCATATCCTGTTTATTGATTTCATTTTGAGTTGCGCATGGCATGACTACATCACACGGTACACTCCAAATTCCTTCACATCCCTCATAGTATACCGCTGATGGTTTACGAACGACATATTCTTTGATACGCAGACGCTCTTTTTCTTTTATTTGCTTGAGAAGAGGCAAATCTATCCCTTCTTCATCGATAATATAACCTCCGGAATCAGACGCTGTGAGCACCTTTGCGCCAAATTCCTGAGCCTTTTCGATTGCGTATATAGCTACGTTTCCGGAGCCGGACACTACTACTTTTTTATCTTTTAAAGAGGTATTACGAAGCCTTGTCAACATTTCCTCCGCAAAGTAGCAGAGTCCGTATCCGGTCGCTTCGGTTCGCATCATAGATCCGCCTGCGAAAACGCCTTTTCCCGTCATGGTGCCTTCTGATATATTCATAAGCCGACAATATTCACCGTAAAGATATCCGATTTCCCTGTTGCCGACACCGATATCACCCGCAGGAATATCCGTACTTGCACCAATATGACGAAACAGTTCGCTCATGAAACTTTGGCAAAAAGACATGATCTCATCGTCAGTCTTTCCACGCGGACTGAAATCAGAGCCTCCCTTTGCACTACCTAAAGGTAATCCGGTCAAACTGTTTTTAAAGGTTTGTTCAAAACCGAGGAATTTAATAACTGAAGAGTTTACAGACGGGTGAAATCGAAGACCTCCTTTATAAGGTCCGATAGCAGAATTAAACTGAACCCGATATCCACGATTTACTCTGGTTTCGCAGTTTCTATCTCGCCAGGCAACACGGAATTGGATCAACCGCTCCGGTTCAATTAGGCGTTCTAAAATGTCTCTTGTGCAAAGCTCCGGATTTTTCTCGATGACAGGCTGCAGAGAGATGAGCAATTCACTCAAAGCCTGATGAAATTCCGGCTTATGCGGGTCTCTCTGCTTTGCTAAATCGTAGATATCTGCCAGTTTGTTGTTTTCAATCACCATGGGTTATCACATCCTTTCTTTCTTTTTGGTTCATGGTTTAAAACATTAACATGCTCCTCAGTATACGCTGATCAATGTTGAATGTCAAGAAAAATCGGAAAATTTTTATATATCATTATATTTTGTAAGCAATGTGGGTTTGAAGTAAAAACAACACGCAATAATTAATCAGGGCAGCCGAAAATATTTCGCTGCCCCGCATTTGCATTGTACATGTGTAATTTTATAATAATAACGATCTAAAGGAACGTTTTCTCTATAGACTCATGCAGCTCCTCTATCTTTTCGTTGAATTCGTCAAGGCTTCCTTTCTCCGGGCTGTACATGAGGAAGAGATCCTCAAATTCACGTCTGAGATGTCTCAATGACCGGGCCATATTAATGTATTCATCAAAGAGTCCGGCATCTACCGCATGCTTGTAATTTCTCAGATCGTAGCTTATTTCCTTTATCATATCGGATATATCTTTTATCTTGCCGATATTTCTCGGTATGGGCTTGAGCCTCTGCATGTAAAGGTCGCCGTCCTCCGTAGCCTGATATGTGTACTCAGCCACAATACCCTCCGCCACCTCAAACGTTACGTTGGCTATCTGCCCTGTTTTGCTTACTATCTCCTTTGCGTCCATCTGTCTGAGCATCATGTCTATGCTTTCATCTGTCATGATATGATTGAATAAATCCGATCTAGTCATTTCGCATTCCTCCTTTTATCATAAATTACATATTGAGAATATGATAGTATCATCTACGCGAATCTTATCAACAAGTATACCATAGCTAAAACCGTCGTAAACATCATAATCGGAAATCCCACTTTTGTAAACTCTGCAAATGTTATCGGATGTCCGTTTTTTCCGCTGATGCTGGATATTACCACATTAGCGGAAGCACCTATCAGAGAGCCGTTGCCTCCCAGACATGCTCCAAGGGATATCGCCCACCAGAGCGGATAAACATCGACTCCGCCCTGCTCCATCACAGTCACGAGCGGGATAAGTGTAGCTACGAACGGGATATTATCCAAAAATGAAGATGCTATCGCCGAGCACCAAAGCAGTATCAACATGGTAATGACAGGATGTCCCGAAGTTGCATTTATAAGCAAATATGCCAGCTTTGAGATTATCCCTGTTTCCACCATTCCTCCTACTATGACAAACAGTCCCAGAAAGAATATTATGGTAGGCCACTCGACATCATATATGATATCCTCAACGTCCTGCTTTCCTATTATGAACATGATACCTCCGGCCAGGAGCGCCACTACGCTCGACTCCACACCGATCTGTCCGTGCAGCACGAACGCTGCCGCCACGAGAACGATCATCACTATGCTCTTTTTCATAAGTGCAGCGTCCTTGATCGATTTGTTCTCATCAAGGCGCATGATATGCCTTCTTGCGGTATCATCGACCTTGAGCTTTCTCCCGTATATGAATCTAAGCAGCAATATGGTCGCTGCAAGGATAAACACGATCGGTATACCGTTGTTTATCAGAAAGTCCACAAACGAAAAGCCTGCGGCGCTGCCTATCATGATGTTGGGAGGATCTCCTATAAGCGTCGCCGTTCCTCCTATATTGGATGCCAGAGCTTGTGTTATCAGAAACGGCACGGGATCGACATTAAGTATCCTCGTTATCGTCAGCGTCATTGGCGCGATGAGAAGAACAGTGGTGACATTGTCAAGCATTGCCGAAAATACGGCTGTTATCAGCATGAATGACACCATTATTTTCCATGGGTCGCCCTTGGTCATCTTGGCAGCTTTGATGGCCACGAATTCAAACAGACCGGAGGTTTTAACGACTCCTACAAAGAGCATCATACCCAGCAATACGCCGAGCGTGTTGAAATCTATATGCTCTATCGCCTCATCGAGAGTCAGAACCTTAGCCAGAAGAAGTATCGCCATACCTAGAACCGCCGCTGCCGACCGGTGAATCTTTTCGGTCACGATCATCACCATTACAAGAAGAAAAACCACAACAGACAAAACCTGTGCAAACATAAAAACCACCTCCATATACCGATGTATTATCCTCAAGCGTGATGACAAAACGCCCGAGGAACAAACTAGCTGAATCGGATTTTTTAACAAAAAATCCAAATTGGATATAAATTATCACCTTTTTGTGTTGTTTTTGTGATGTTTTTGCGATTTCGAGCCGCTTCAAAAAATTCTACTTTTCTGGCTATAATACAAAATACAATATAAAAAATTATCGTTGTTCTTTTATTAACAAAAAGTGGCACGACAAAAACACTGTATTATGGTAATAAAAAATAAGCAGCTTTATTTTTCAATACTTGCAGCCTGCTCTGCATTCGACCGTTTATCTTATAACAGCTTATCCCAGGCAATATATTGTGAGTTTGATAATTAACAAATCATGGGATTGTATACCAATATATTAAAATTTTATCCAATCGCCCGATTGAGAATAAAATTCGATATGGTATCATTAAACAGAGAAATTCTGACAGTGAGGAAATTTTTATGATGACAGATACTGAACAGAGAGTTGCAGCAAAAGAGTTTGCAGTACGCTGGAAAGGACGCGGCTATGAGAAAGGCGAAAGCCAGCCTTTCTGGTTCTAGCTGCGTAGCGAAGCTGATGAAACTGTATCAAAAGAAGATAAATGAAATTTCCTAATCAATCTTTTAATTTACTTTTTCACTTTGCTTGAAATGCTCAAAATAGCGGCAAAGCTTCTTTTTTTCCGATTCGTCAGCACAGTTATGGATCAGAAATCACCTTTTTCTTTATGCTCTTTATATATCCTTTCGGCATCCCATCCGGGATGTTCTGTAATCAAAGAGCATATTCTGTTCACAAGGTCAGGTTTTTCCAATAAATCTTCAGCAATTTGCTCTGCATTCTGCCCTTTTTCCTGCTTGCGTTGGATTTGCGTGATCAGCTTTGTCATTGCGCCTTCCGTTTTCCCTTTGATAATACCGGTAGACTCACCCTCGGCAATGCCTTTATTATAGGCTTCCTGTCTGTCCAGTACCTTTTCTTCCCACGCGTTCATGTACTTGACTCCAATCTCTTCGTTCATCTTGATGACGTCGATTTTTCTCTGCACCTCTTTGATTTTAGAACTTGATACTTGCCCTGCAAACTCCGGCGTTGTGTTTTCAAAGTAACGCAGCAGATCAATAAGCTCCTGGGATACACCCGTAGGATCTGTTCCCTTTGTGTTAAGAAAAATCCTCGTAGCTCCGTCCCTGAGGTCCAGTTCGGGACATTCATGACACTGCATGGAAAAGGTGTATTTGTACTTACCCTTGCCAAACAAATCAAACGGCATTATCAAAATAACGTATACATCGTTCAGGTCATTATAGTCCACAGTGCCTGTCGGTAGGAGCCTGCTGTCTATCATGCTGTTGTGAAGCCGAGAGCGCTTTTGCAGATTGTATGTATTTTTATTCTGCACTTCTGCATTGTAAACGGTCAGTTCAAGATCCATACTGTATGAATCGAGAATGATCCGCCTGCTCCACGGCTCCGCTCTTGTTTCCCGTTCTGCTTGAGGATGCTCCTTTAAAGTTACCTTTTTACCCAGAATGATATCCAAAATAATCTCGAATATCTCCTTGTCCTCAATGGCTTCCGCAAATAAAAATCGATCTAACAGATTTAATTCCTGCAAAGTTTTCTTGTATGTGTGCATCAGTTTCCTCCTTAATTATACCATATGAAATATCGTTTTGGGATATATTTGTATGCTTACAAAAATTACTTCACTGAACAGATACTACGAACAGCTGCCTATATGTAAAATATTACCATGCGATTAATTAATTGTCAATATATGGTATTTTATAAAAAGCAAAATATTCTTGTCCTTAGAGTTTTGTCAGTTATACTCATCATCAAAACATCTTCTTCCCTCTCGACTGCTCTTTAAATTGATGTTAGAATAGAATAATCATGACTACTACGAATTAACGTTTATCATATCAAGACAGGAGAAGGTTTTAATGAAAAAGAACAGACTAGGCAAAACAGATATATTCGTATCCCCCGTTTCATTCGGTGTTCTGACCGTCGGTAACACCCAGCTCAACCTGCCTGTAAGCGAGGGGGCTGAGCTGATAAAATACGCTATTTCCAGGGGAATAAATTTTTTCGATACGGCCCAGTATTACGAAACCTACCCTTACTTAAAGGAAGCTCTCAAGGACATCGACATGTCGGCAGATGCGAATGACAGGCCCGTTATCTGCACTAAATCGCTGTGCCTTTCATACGATGAGATGGAATACGCTATAGAGGAAGCGCTCAGAGAAATGGAGCTTGAAATCATAGATATATTTCTCCTGCACGAGGTCAGACAGGACCCTGACTGGCAGATGAGACAGGGCGCATGGCAGTGCCTGATGGACTACAAAGAAAAAGGCATCATAAAGGCTATCGGCGTATCGACACACCACGTCGATGTTACGGAAAAAATGGCGGACGTAGAGGAATGCGATATAGTATTCCCTCTCATAAATTTCGCCGGTCTAGGCATACGCAAAGGCGATGGCAGCGGAACGAGCAGAGAGATGGCTGCCGCAATAAAAAAATGCAGCGACGCGGGGAAAGGAGTGTTCGCGATGAAAGCGTTCGGAAGCGGCAATCTCACCGGACAATACATCAAAGCCCTCGATTACGTTTCCTCGCTCGAAGGCATATCCTCGATCATGGTCGGCATCGGAAACACGGGAGATGTCGACAGTCTTGTGGCATATGCGGAAGGCACCCTGCCCCGCGATTATCAACCTGACATCAGCCACAAGAAAATACACATCGACCCCGGCGACTGCGAGGGCTGCGGCACCTGCATAGAAAGATGTCCGAACAAAGCGATCTACCGCAGCGATACAGGTATCGCAGTCGTAAACCATGACATATGCCTGACATGCGGCTACTGTGCTCCCGTCTGTCCCGTGCGGGCGATAATCATGTACTGAGAAGCCTCCCAATAGTAACAAAGCCCGCCTCATCAATAACGATTCGGCAGGCTTTTGTTCTTTCTTCACTTTTTGCCCTATAATCCCACTTTTTACTTTACAGCTATTACTTCTACCTCGCAGAGCACGTTCTTCGGCAGTGTCTTTACAGCTACGCACGATCTGGCGGGCTTTTCCGTAAAATATTTCTCGTAAACCTCGTTGAACGAAGCAAAATCATCCATATGAGCAAGGAAGCATGTCGTCTTGATCGTGTTCTCCTGCGAAGTCCCCGCTGCTGCCAGAACCTCCATTAGATTTTTCATCACCTGCTCCGCCTGCACCTTGATGTCGCCGTGTACCAGCTGTCCCGTCTCCGGATTAATAGGTATCTGTCCCGATGTGTATATCATACCGTTAACGGAAATTGCCTGTGAATAAGGTCCCACAGCGGCGGGAGCTTTATCCGTGTGTATTTTTTCCATACTCATTTATGATCCTCCTTGCGTGATTCGTTTTCGCGTTTTCCGCTTTACCCTGTTTGCTCCGAATTGTTTTTACCGGCAGTCAGACTTCTTCATCTTCGTCGATATCGTGATGATGATCCTCTTCCTCATTGGGGTCAAAGCCCTCAAGTCCCTTATACGTCTTTCCGTGCTTCACAGCATAGTCGTATATAGCGGCCTTGATAGCGTGCTCCGCCAGAACCGAACAGTGTACCTTTATCGCCGGCAGTCCGCCGAGCTCGTCAATTATCTTCTGGTTGGAAAGCTCCAGAGCTTCCTCAACGTTCATGCCGATTATCATATCGGTAGCCATGCTCGATGAGGCTATCGCGCTGCCGCAGCCAAATGTTTTGAACTTGGCGTCGGTTATCTTCTCGTTTTCGTCTACATTTATCGTTATCTGCATCATATCTCCGCAAACGGGGCTCCCGTAAGTTCCTATGCCGTCTGCATTTTCTATCTCCCCTACATTGTGGGGATTCATGAAATGATCCATAACCTTATCATTGTATAGTGCCATGATTTACCATCCTTCCTGTCCTGTCACCGGTGATAATTCCCTGAGTTTGTCTACTACCTCTTTCAGGGCTTCGACAACGTAATCTATATCCTCTTTCGTAGTGAAATCTCCCACTGTAAACCTTACAGTACCGTTCATCTTCGTTATGGAAACGCCTATTGCGTCAAGCACGTGTGATGGAACAAGAGACTTGGAAGAACATGCCGAGCCTGTGGAAACGCTGACGCCCTTTGCATCAAGCATCAGCAGTATCGACTCGCCCTCTATATAATCAAAGGAAACGTTGAGGTTTCCGGGGTGCCGCCTGTCCTTCGGTCCGTTAAGCTGTACTCCGCTGATATTTTCTTCTATCTTTTCCCAGAGGTAATTCCTGAGCTCCGTGCTGTGTGCGATATGGCTCTGCAGGTTTGCCTCAGCCAGCTCTGCAGCCTTGCCGAAGCCTACGATTCCTGCCAGGTTTTCCGTACCTGCCCTCTTTTTCGTTTCCTGCGCTCCTCCGTGCATGAAGTTCGATATTCTCAGGCCTCTGCGCATGTACAGCGCGCCTACGCCCTTCGGTCCGTATATCTTATGAGCCGACATGGAAAGGAAATCCACGCCTAAGTCCTTTACATCTATAGGAACATTTCCCAGAGCCTGCACCGCATCGGTATGGAAAAGTATGCCGTGTGATTTTGCTACTGCGGCGAGCTCCTTTATCGGCTCTATAGTCCCTACCTCGTTGTTTACCATCATAATGCTAACCAGTATGGTATCATCTCTGATTGCCGCCTCCAAAGCCGCGGGACTTACGAATCCTTCGCTGTCGACATCGAGATACGTAACATCAAAGCCGTGCTTTTCGAGATATTCTCCTGTATGCAGTATGGCATGATGCTCTATCTTGCTCGTTATTATATGCTTTCCCCTGTTTTTCAGTTTGTCGCTGACGCCCTCAAGCACCCAGTTGTCGGCCTCGGTTCCGCACGACGTGAAAATTATTTCCCTTGGCTCTGCATTGATGAGTCCGGCCACCCTTGTTCTCGCCTCGTCGAGTGCGCCCTTCGCTTCAAGCCCTTCTGAATAAAGGCTTGAGGGGTTGCCGTACATCTCTGTATAGTAAGGGATCATCTCTTTTACAACCTCTTCCTTAACAGGTGTAGTTGCAGAATAATCCAGATATACCCGTTTCATGATCTATGCTCCTTCTATATTAAAATTATGTATTCTATATTTCCTGCACAATATATTACACCAATTTAGTGAAGTTTGCAATACGTTTTCCTCAATAAAATATTGTGTTTCCCATTTTTTCGGTATGAAAAGGAGGTTTGAACTCTAACTTCTGTCGTTATTCACGAAGTTCAAACGATACCAGCCTGTATTCCCCGTCGCTTACTCTCACTCCTACGCTATAGCCGCATATCTCGCTGTATACTCCGCTGTAGCCCTCCGAGGTCCACTCTATCTCGGCATAAAACGTCATCAGATCGTAAATATGGCTTTCCTTTTTCACCTTTACTATCTTCATTTTTTTTCATCATATCGAGGTCAGTGTCAGTATATTCCTCCAGTGCTTTTAAATCATCGCTGTAAAGCTTGTCCTCCTCCACTTCTTTTAACAGCCTCTTGCCTTCATCGTAGGTAAGCTTTCCCTCAAGCACGTTCGACATCACCGTGCAGCGTTTTTCAAGCAGATTTTTTACCACGGCAGCTTCACTGCCTGCCGCTGCGCTCATGAGCGCCATTCCCACAATGAATATTGCCGCAGCAGCACATAGACTTCTCAGCACAGTCTTTAGATGCTTTCCTTTCATTCCCTTTTCCCCGTTTCCTTTCCTATACATCCGCTTCTTTGTTCACCCGTTCGTTTTCCCGATATCTCATGTATGCCTCATATACTCACAACCGCTTCCCGGACTTTTTCTCAAACTTATCATATAATAAAAAAGACGAGAAGCCTGATGCTTCCCGCCGTCAATAAAGGTATGGTTTTGTCAGTTATTTTTCTTTTTTGCCGCCATTTCACGCAGCTCTTCTTCGGAGAGGTCCTCGACGAACTTTATCCTGTTCAGATGACCCTTGAAATTTTCCCGGAATTTTTCCAGGTATTCCTCTCGCAGCACGCGTTGCTCCTCCTTTTCCTCCGGCGTAAGCCCTTCCGCCTTCGCCTTTCGAGCCAATTGATTTATCCTGTCTATCTTTTCCTTTTCCAGCATTTTTTCCTCCGTTATTAAGTATTAAGAAGTATTTTTTTCTTGAAATTCAGGTTTTTTAATTTTATATCCCGATCAAATGAACCTTTTGTATTGGCATTCCCTTCAATGATCATGTTTTGATTTTATCCGCCGCGATTGCCATATGCCATTTTTCATATACGCCATGGCTTTCCTGTATTTCGACTGTCAGCGTGCTTTCATTGTGGCGATCGCTTCGCTCATGCACTTGAGCCCCGTTTCTATAAGCGCTCTGGGCATCGCCAGATTGAGACGCACATAGCCTTTGGCGTTACCAACGAACAGGGAATCTCCGCCCTCCAGCAGTACACCCGCGTTTTCGGCGAAGAAGCCGGGCAGATCATCCTCATGCGGGAGCACCTCCGACAAGTTTACCCACGAAAGATATGTCGCTTCGGAAATATTCATCACCGCACCGGGTATGTTTTTATCAATAAAGCATTTAGTAAATTCAAAATTCCCGTCTAGGTAACAGCAAAGCGCCTCGTGCCAACGGCTGCCTTTATCATATGCCGCCTTTGCAGCAGTCATCGAAATCGGATTGACCATACCGGACATCTTATCGCGCTTACGGAACATCGTTCTCGTTGCCCTGTCGCGAATCACAGTATTGGAAAACGCCAGTCCCGCAAGATTGAACGTCTTTGTCGGCGCCATACATGTTATGAGCTTCGGATAGTCAGGCATTATCTTTGCCATGGGCGTATGATTGATACCGCACCTTGTCAGGTCACAGTGGATCTCGTCGGAAATTATCCACAGGTTGTATTTTTGAACGGTTTCTGCGATGTTTCCAAGCTCCTCCTCCGTCCATACCCTGCCTGTAGGATTATGAGGATTGCACCATATCACAACCTTGCATTTACTGTCGGCGCATTTTGCTTCAAAATCATCGTAGTCGATAAAAAACTCGCCCTTTTCATTTTTTCTCAAAGGAGATTGCAGCGTTTCCAATCCGGAATACTTAGCTGCATATAGGAAAGAGCTGTATGCCGGAGTATTGATCAGCACCTTTTCATCAGGCGTGCAGAGAATTTCCAGCAGCTGATACAAGGACGGTATCAATCCCGGTGTGACGCATATCTGCTCCTCCTCCGGTTCCCACCCATAGTGGTCTGCGCACCATTTTTTAAAGGAGTTGAAATATTCGCCGTCGTATATCCCCGTATATCCGAATATCCTGCGGTCGACTCGCTTTCTTATTTCCTCAAGTATTTCCGGAGACACCGCAAACTCCATATCCGCGACCCACATGCGTATGAAATCTTCATCCTTATACGGAAACTCCTTTTCCGGCCCTGCATGAAAGATGTAGCTGCGGAAACCGTCCGTATTCAGTGCATTGGTGCCGCGTCGGTCTATTATCTCGTCG
>Ga0192264_1047_pt1 | contig 33862 bp, 37 predicted proteins | sample Koala_Koa23_J3_FD_131267 | JGI IMG/M metagenome (GOLD analysis project Ga0192264, IMG submission 131267) | Enriched cells from koala feces incubated with labeled cellulose particles, San Francisco Zoo, California, United States - Koala_Koa2-3_J3 ... | reverse complement strand
CCCGGTAACGATTTTAGGTAATGCTTCTCTTAACATAACAAACCTCCATGATTACGTACGTACAATGCGATGTACGATTTTTCTAACAGTGCATTAACTTAATAAGCGCATTATTAACTTTGCTTTAATTACCAACTGCCTACTTATATATACAATTTCCATGCCATAATGATATTTTTTTGACGATTCCCGAAGCTGTGGCTGCGAAACGCGTTGAAATGCAAGGCTTTACAAAATGTGAAATTTTTATCCAGTGCTTTCTCAAACGAATTCAAAATTCCTTCGAAGCGGTGTTTTCTCGCCAAAATCGGAAATTTTTTTCCTAATCTCGCCGTCGATTCAGGCAGCATTCTGTCGATTCAGGCAGTGTCCTATCGTTTCATGTAATTATTTGTCACTTCCATTGCTGTTTTCGTGTTAAAAAATATGAAAAGACCAATTAAACCTTGAAAAGCGGGACATCGTCAATCGAGTCCCGCTTTCCGTTTTGCAATTGCATTCACACCGAACTATACTAATAATTTACAGCAAATGCAAGGCGACAAATGTAAAGAATACACTTAGAAAATCATAATGTTATTAGAGATCGCTACTCCCAGCTGAGCGGCTCGTTTTTTATCCTTTCAAGCTCCTCATAGAGCTCTGAGCCGAGAAAGTATTTTTCAGGCTTATAGGGCTTCTCGCCCTTCGCAATAGCATCTATCCCTGCCTTTACCTTTTCAGGAGATGCAGGCAGCTCATATATCCTCACACCGCAGGCATTGTTTATGGCGTTTATCACCGCCATATGATCCGACGACTGAAATGCCTCAGATGCTCCCGACGAGCCGAACGGTCCTCTTTCGTCATATCCGTCCATATGAAGCACGACGATATCATCGGGAATATCCGTGATATAAGGTACTCCTGCCCTGTATATATTGTTATCGCGCCTCACATCCTCGTAATTTTCCGAAAGGGCAAAGCCGATGGAATGCGATATACCGCCGTATGCCTGTCCGTCCACGGATTGTATATTACCTATCCTGCCTACCCAGTCTATGCAAGTCATCCTGTCGACCGTCGTTTTTCCGTTCGACACGTCAACAGAGACCTCCGCCATGAAAAGAGCGTACGTATACGCATATGTCGGATTGCCCGAGCCGTCGTTCGGATCGAGAAAGTCAAAGCAGTCCCATTCATCGGCCGCGTTCCAGTCGCCGGTGTATCTCGTAGGGATTCCCTCCGCTATCATCTCGTCGTACGTTCTGTACGTTCCATCCTCCCTGCGCATGGCATCCGCAAGCTTTTTAGCCGCCAATATCGAAGCCTTGCCGTTCACGAAATGGGACCTCGAACCTGCCGACTCGCCTGTGTTGGGGCAGTATTTACTGTCGTCCTGTATCAGCCTTACATCATCAGGTGTAACGTCCGGGAAATATGCTCTCAGGGCTTCAAGCGTGCATATCAGCGAACCTGCGTCTCCGCCCTGCCCCTGGTCCTGCCATGTGTCATATTTTATGAATTTACCGTCCTCCGCCAGCTCGATGGCTACGCTCGCTTCGTCAAGTCCGCCCAAGCCCACGTTATATCCGCCCCATGCAAGGCCTACGCCTTTCCTTATCTCAGGGCTGTCCTCTTTCCCTGCCTTTTTCACCGCTTCATCGTACAGCGGTTTCAGCCTGTCCATCATCTCCTGCATGGGATATTGGAGGAATTCTCTTTGATTCAGGTTCTCATCACCCGGTCCCGCTATATTCCTGTATCGGAAATCAAAGGGGTCGATTCCGGCCTCCTCCGCCAGCATATCTATCAGTGCTTCTCCGCACGTATATGCCTGCGGTGCACCGTATCCTCTGTACGCAGCTCCCTGACAGTGATTCGTAATGGCAGCCCTGGCCAATCCTACTGCATTCGGAACGTTATAAGGAAAGAACATGAACCTCAATATTTTAGTCAGCTTATCGTCGCCCATTTCCGGGTATGCTCCGTGATCAAGCCCGGCATCGAATTCACCTGCTGTTATCCTACCGTCCTCATCGCATGCAAGCCGTCCGTTGAAATACGCAGGGGAACGTTTCCCCGAAAACGCCATAAACTCATCGTATGTCATGGAAAGCGCTACCGGCATCCCCGTAACCTTCGCAGCTATCCCCGCCAGCGCATATGAGGCTGCTGACAGAGCCCAGCCGAATGAACCGCCCGTAGGATTTTCTATGACTCTTAAATCCTCGACAGGCATTCCTATGCCCTCTGCCATATCGTCTCTGTTGAAGTAAAGCGTCATCGTCTTACAGTGAACGCAGAGCTTTCCATCCTCGTCATAGTACGCCTGAACCGTATCGCCCTCTATCGACATATGCGGCTCGCGCGATGAATAAAAGCTCCCTTCCACTTTATACGGAGCCTTGTCTATCATCTCGCTCACATTTCCGTAGTCTCCCTTTAGGAGCGGCTGAATGCTGTACACGTTGTCCATCGACAGATGTATCCTCATAGCCTCCGGCTTTACAGCGTCAAGAAAATTCATATACTCCGGAAGCTGCTCGATTTCCACCTTTACCTTGCCTGCCGCATCGCGGGCGTGGTCTTTCGTATCGGCTACGACTATGGCGACGACATTGCCCCACGTAACAATCTTTTCATCCTGGAGCAGCTTGTGAACCTGCTCATAATCGGCAGTCCTCGGTGAAAACGTAAAGGCTATGAGAACATTTCCATCGGGAACATCCTTTGCTGTAATTACCTTTACGACACCCGGCATTTTTTCCGCCTCACAGGTATCGATATCGATGATATTCGCATGGCTGGTGATTCTAGGCATAGCAAGTACGGCATGCAATGTCTCCGCAGGCATTTTCAGCTCTATATCGTCGCCGTAGTCGCATACGCCGCACGCCTTTGCCATAGCGTTCGGGCGAACGAGCGGCTTCCCGTAAAAGCCTTTTTTAATATCGCCCGTCCAGTCATATGTGATATCATCGAATGTCTTTTCTCCCCTGATTATGGCGGCGGCTTCCATGACAGCGTCTACTATCTGTTTGTAGCCTGTACACCTGCACACATTTCTGTGCTTCCGGAACCAGTCGCGTACCTCCTCCCTCGTAGGGCTTGCATTTTTACAAAGCAGAGCATATGCGGAAACGATAAACCCCGGAGTGCAGAAACCGCACTGCACGGCTCCCAGATTAACCCATGCGTACTGGAGCGGATGCGGATGGAGGACTGTTCCTATTCCTTCAATAGTCACGACAGAGCTGTACTCCTCTATCCTTGATATTTTTCTCATGCATGATCGCACGACATTTCCATTTAAAATAACGGAGCAGGCTCCGCATACACCTGCTCCGCATCCAATCTTCGTGCCCGTAAGTCCCAGCCGCCGTAAAACAGAGGCCAGCGTATCTTTCTCAGGGTCGCATATGAACATACGATCCGCGCCGTTGATGTTCAATGTCATTTTTTTCAAATTCATCATACGTAAAATACACGTCCGGGATTGATTTCCGTCTTTTCCTTTTCCTCTGCGGCATACCCGAGTATGCAGAAGCCTATACCTTCCACATCATCCGTGATTCCCCACTCTGCAAGAAGCTGCTTGCCTTCCGCGGATTCAAAGACCTCTTTTGCTCTGTGTATCCACCTGCTGTCGATGCCCATAGACCATGCTGCGTTCATGAGATTTCCCATGGCAAGGCTTCCATCGTAAATATACGTTACCTCTTTCTTTGCAAGAACGACGATGACATCCTTCGCACCGTAAAACGGGTCTATCGGAAAATGCCCAACATCGGCATTTAATTTAGACAGCTTGGCAACGGTCTCCTCGTCCTGGACTACCACAAACCTCGGTGTTTGCTTGTTCATTCCCGACGGCGCATTAAGTCCTGCCGCCACTATGTCCTCAATGTCCTTCTTCGGAACATGCATCGGCTTGTAGCTGTTGCAGCTCTTGCGCGTCACCAGATTTTTTACAGTCTCGTTCATACTAATTTCCCCTTTCTATATATTTACCAGCTATTATCCTGACTACTACGAATCAGCCTTCGCTCTCCCTAATATAAGGCTATTATAACACTTTTTCCATGTATACGCACACAAAAGGACCGTTTTTTTCAGGGCCGCTGCCTGCCTCCGTATACCCCAGCGTTTTATAAAATCCCACGGCGACATCTCGGCTGTCGACGGCAGCCTTGGTGTAGCCAAGCTCTCGGCCCCACGCCTCAGCTTCCAGCACTGTCATGCGCCCAAGTCCTTTTCCTCTGTATTCCTCAAGGACCACTACGCGTCCGATTTGCAGGATCTCGTCATCCGCCGGAAACATCCTGCATGTAGCAATCGGAAAGTCATTATCGAGCAACACTATATATCTACAATCATTGTCGTGCTCGTCGAATTCTTCATCGAGGCTGATACCGTGCTGACGCGCCATAGCCTGAATACGTACATAATGAGCTCCGGTACGCTGCCACGGTTCTTCCGCTCTCATCACTTTTATGTTGTTTTCACTATTCTTATTCATATCTTTCATTATCTTTCATTGCTTTCGCTATGCTCTATCCCATACCGCCTTTGTCTGATAGCAGATTATATACTTCATCTTATATATTTATATATTCATTATCAGATTAAAAATCCTGATATGATACGGTTCCGTCCGAATACGTGATTATATAGTATCCATGCCCCGAACCGTCACAATCGTATACCGCTTCCTTTGATACTATGCTCTTTCCCGATGAAGCCTTTTTCTTCGTACCCCTGAGTACGATCTGGCTCACCGCTTCCTTAGTTACGGTTTCGCTGATTACCTCTCTCGATTCCTCAACGCCTCCAACATATGTCACTTTATATTTAACAGTCTTGGAGCCGTTTTGGCCTGCCCGCTTCACGCTGGTGCTCCCCTGATACATGCTCGACGATGATTCATATACTGTGCTGTACGCTATAGTTTCCTTTACGGTTATCTCCTCAGTAGTAAGATGATTGACAACGACATCCATGCCGTTTGTCAGCGCTGAGCTGAGCTTTGGGCTGACCCTATCATCCTCTCCCGTTTTCACACCTTCTTCGGACAGAAGCTCCTCTACCGTAGCCGCTGCTGTCAGCAACGATTCCTCTTCTCCGTCAACGGCAAAATTGATTCTGTATCTTCTTTGTACATTTATTGTCATACCACTCGTCAGATATGCGTTCATGCTATGGTTCACAAAATCATTTTTACCAACGGTAATATCAAGCGCTTCCAATGCATCTGCAACTGTTTTTCCGGTGAGGCTTACTTCTTCCGACTCATCTCCAACCTGAACAGTAACATCCGCACACCTTTCTATGGAAATTTGTTCATCATCTGCCTGTATCTTGTAATCAGCTTCCGGACTCACAACATCATTTTCATTTAAGCTTATATCCGCTTTTTCCAAAATACTTTCAACGGTATCTCCCTCAGATACGCTTACGACCGTTTCATATTGACCGTCTATTATGCTTATTTCCATATCTCCGTCATTTCCGCATGAGGAAAGAACGGTAAGAGCCACAAAGCATATTGAAATCATGATAACGTATCTTAACTTCATCTTCATTTATCTCATCCTCCTCCTATTCCTCATCTGTCGATACTGCAAAGTTCATATCCTCAGTGTAAACGCACACCGCATTACCATCATCCTCGGTAATTACATCAACGGTAATTTTTTCCTCGCTGCCTGAAAAATTTTCCGTTATAAAATCCTTCGACAGGTAAAGAGCATATCCGTAATCGCTCGCGTCCGTTGTCACCAGAAATGCTTCAAATGTTTTGGTAGTGCCTTTTTCGTCAGACAAACGAATGTATATATCAGTACGCTGCTGCGCCGTATCTTCATCTATCGTTCCGCTTACAAGCCAATATGATATGTCGTTTTCCGACTCCTCCACCATGCACGATGTCGCGTTGCCTTTAGAATCCTCATTTACGTTCTCAACATCCGCTGAGATATTCGTCTCAACGCCCTGCATGAGAGGCGCCTCACCGGCGTATTCATCGATGCTGCGTTCAGCCTTTTCGCTTATTACCACATCAGGTTCACATTCATCCATGTAAGCTTCTAAGCTATACGGTACCGTTTTCGAAAAATATCCTTTTTCAAATGTATTTGCCATAAGCGGGAGCAGAGTGTTGCCAAATGAATCGCGCAGCATGAGTAAAGAAGCTTCTCCTTCCTCGTTTTCCGTTTCTATCCACGCATCCTCCACACTCTCCGTATCCGTAACATAGCTGTAATCAGCATCATACTGATAGAAATAATTCCACTCAGGCTCCGCAGTCACAGGATATATCATGCTGCCTAAGTCACCCACCTCCGTTTTTGTTCTGAGCACATTAACAGTGTCAAGGAAATCATGCTCTATGTAAAGGGAATTCAGGATTTCATTGTACGCCAAAACCGCCCCCTTACCATTCCAGTGGGAATCTCGTTTCAAGTATAATATTTCGTTTTCGTTTCCAAAGGCCGTAAAGAGATCCACATAATTCACGCCCTGATTTTCCATTTCCTTCATCAGGTTATAAACATTCTTTTCATCGCTTGCCTTCTTTGAATAGTAATACGGCATGTTCTCACCGTACAGTGAATTTTTATTAGGTGCAATGGCTACCGTAAATTCCGCACCGCACTCCTCAACATACTCCTGCATAAGCAAAAGGTTGTGCGCCGCATTGTAAATACTCCTTTCGGACATGAGATCCTGTCCCAGATAATCGTCCAGAGTATCGCTGTAATAAAGCCATCCATCGCTTCCGACTATTACCGTATCTACATTTGAAACGCCGAATACATTGCTCTGTATTTCCGCATCCGTGTTGACAAGCGCCTGTCGAAATGCAAAATGGTCTTCAAAGTAATCACTCAGCTCATCGCAGAAATTTAAATTTACGCTTCCCTCTTCGACAAACTCGGGAAATGTCGCCAGCGTCTTATTCTCTGTAGTAGTATTACTGGAAAAAAATATCATTCCGGCAAAGGGTACCAGACACAGGATCATAAAGATCACGATATAACATATTCCTGCTCTCTTATTCATAAGTCTCCACCCTTTTAAAATCTAAAGTAAATAAACGGATTATATGTCGCTCCCGACAATCTGATCATGCACCAGCAAAGCAGTATCAGAGATGCTCCGCATAGAACGTATTGCACTTTCGCTTTAACGCTGCTATCCGAACCGTATACAACAGCCCGAAGCCTGTCAGCTAACGGCCTTATGGGTGCGGCTCCTATAATCGCTGCTATCATCATTATTATAAACCACGGCGTCATCTGCTGCGCTGCAAGGCTCATAGCTGCTTCCGTGAAATCAAATCCCGCAAACATCTCTTTTATCATATAAAATCCCTGGCCGACGGTATCCGCCCGGAACATCACAAAGCCCACGCATACCACCAGCAAGGTGTATACGTGAGAAATTGCCTTTGGCAGTTTTTTTATGGCAGGTACATACTCCTCAAGAAGCAAAAACAGACCATGCCACATTCCCCAAAGTATAAACGTCCAGCTTGCGCCGTGCCAGAATCCTGTACATAAAAATACTATTATTTTGTTTATACACGCACGTTTTCTGCCTTTACGGTTTCCGCCAAGCGGTATGTACAGATAGTCTCTGAACCATGTTGACAGAGAAATATGCCAACGCCGCCAAAATTCCCGTATGCTTCCTGCGCCATAAGGATATATGAAGTTCTCCTGAAACTGAAAACCGAACATCTTTCCCAATCCTATGGCCATGTCGCTGTAACCGCTGAAATCATAATATATCTGGAACATATACGCCAGTGCGCCTATCCATGCAACAACTACGTTGATCTCGGAATTTCCCGCCGAAAAAACGGCATCCGCTACTTCTCCGACTGCATTGGCTATGATCACTTTCTTCCCCAATCCGACGGCAAAACGGCACAGACCCTCCGTTACCTGCTGCACGGATTGCTTTCTTTTTTCCAGAGCCATATATATATCTTTGTACTTGATTATAGGACCTGCGATCAGCTGCGGAAAGAACGATATGTAAAGCATAACGTTTGCAAAGTTTTTCTGCGCTTCGACCTTTCCCCGGTACACATCGATAACATATGACAACGCCTGGAATGTAAAAAAGGATATTCCTATAGGCAAGGCAAGCGACGGTTCTGGTATCTTTAAAGAAAAAAGTCCGTTTATATTTTCCACAAAGAAATCCGCATATTTGAAAACCGCTAAAACGCCAATATTGACAGCTACTCCGGCTGCCAATATTGCTTTTTTATATTTCTCACTTGAAGATATCAATCTTGCAATCAGATAATTAACACATATACTACCCAGCATAAGGAAGACATACACCGGTTCCCCATATGCGTAAAAGAGTAAACTCGCTATAATCAATACCGCATTTTTGACCTTAATATTAGGGACAATGCAATATATTATAAATACTATCGGTAAAAACACGCATAAAAATTCTAATGAGCTGAAAATCATTTCCAAACAGCCTTTCCTTTTGATATGGTAAGTTTATATTTTGCACGAATGATATGAGTATACGGGTAATTGGATTCCGTTCTCATATAAGCATTAACCTTGGGATAATTTCTCTGCATATTGGCATCACAGATATACCACTTTCCGTTCACCTTTACCTCTGTCCATCCGTGATATGACCAACCTCCGGATCTGTATCTAAGTCCTCCGTTTACAACTCTGGAATCATAACCTATAACTCTGGCTATACATGCAAAGCTTGCCGCATATCTATAGCAGTTGCCCTTTTTATTCTTAAACATCTGCTGTGCATACGTAGACATCTTTTTAGCTGAAGCTTTATCATAGTATCTCTTGTATGGATAATTTTTCCATAGATAGTTATAGCATGTTTTCAGCTTTTTGCTCTTGGACCAGCTATCTTTAGTGTGAGCCTTTACAAAATTTACGGCGTATTTTATTTCCTTTGAAGTTACAACTCTGCCAGCACTGTCAACATAGTTGTATCCCAGCTTCTTGGTACCTACGATTTTGCTCTTCTGCAGCACGCCCTTGCTGCTGAAGTAATATTTGTAGCTTCCGATCTTTTTATAGCCGGTCACCATCTTACCATTAGAGGCGAAGTAGTACTTGCTTTTGCTGATCGTCTTCCAGCCAGTTACCATCTTGCCGTTTGTTCCAAAATAGTACTTACTGCTGCTGATCGTCTTCCAGCCGGTTACCATCTTACCGTTTGTCCCGAAATAGTACTTGCTTTTGCTGATTGTCTGCCAACCGGTGGCCATCTGGCCTAACGTATCTGCGTTGGTACTAAAATAATATTTGCTGCCATCAATCGTCTTCCAGCCAGTTACCATCTGACCTAACGTATCTGTTTCGGTACTGAAATAATATGTGCTGCTTTCAACGGGCTGCAACCCTGTTTGCATTATCCCATCTAAATTAAAATAGTAAGTAGCATCACCAATTACAACTTTTCCTGTAGTCTTTTCGCCGTTTTCATCATAATAATAGGTATTTCCATCACTATCCGTCTGCCAACCGGTCGTAATGACGCTCTCTGCACTCACATAATCAGTTTCACTCTCCTCAGCGGTCAGTATACACAAATCGCCGCCCATATCAGCGGCGGCATACGTGATTAACGAATTTCCTTTTACGCCTATGTCAGCCCTATGATTAACATTGCAGCTAATAATAAATTTTTTATTTTTACACTTCTTCTCATTCTCATCTTTCCTCCACCATTCCAATTGCTCTTTATATTTATATATGTTTTAACTTATTTTAAACGAAAAATATTTTACAACCGTCAGTATCAATAAATGTAAACCTTCGTTCCCCTCGGTATCTTGTTGTATATCAGCTTCGCATTGCTCATTGACAAACGTATACATCCGTGAGATGCGTTTATACCTAACCGCCCGTCAACTATTTTTGTCTTGCTTCCCGGAGCATACAACACCGTGTGGAACAGATAATCATTGTAAAACTGTGTATAAGTACCAGCACGTATACGTACTGGAGCCAAAAGCTTTTCCCTTGTTTTTAATCGTAAACGATCCCTTTACAGTTGGGGTCGAGGATTTACCCGACGTACATGAAAAATAATATTTCATGTCCCATTTTCCTTTTGAGCCGTAGAATATGGCAACCTTGTTCGTTTTTGTGTTTACCAGTATAAGCCATTTCGTCTTACTGCTGAACTTCTGCGCTTTATTGTACATGGCCTTGTCTGAAACAAGAGTGCCGTTGCTATTTTTGATACAGTCAAACTTTACGCCGCTACTGTTCATTCCTCCCCAGTATGCCGCATTGTATTTATTCTTTTTAGCGGTCTTAACGCTGCCTTTATATGCTCTTACTGTATAATAATACTTCTTGTGATTTTTCAACGATTTTTTATCTGTATAGCTCGTCTTCGTCGTTGTCCCGATCAGCGACCAGCTCCCTCCGGAAACCTTTCTGTATACAGCATACCCGGTGGCTCCGCTGACCTTCTTCCACTTTACCTTTACATATTTTTTAGAAGTCACGCTTGTAGAGCTTAGAGTAGGTGTTTTCAGATATACTGATTTAAGCCCTGAGGTTTTATATCCTCCCCAGTATGCCGCAGCGTATTTATTGGCCTTTGCCGTTGAAGCACTCCCTTTATACGCTCTGACCGTATAATAATATGTGCTCCCGCTGCTCAATGACTTTTTATCCGTATAATACGTCTTCGTAGTCGTAGCTACCAGCGACCAGCTCCCTCCGGATTTTTTTCGAAATACCGCGTATCCCGAAGCCTTTGAAACTGCGCTCCACGTTATCTTTGTTCCCGATGATTCCGCTGTGGCTTTTTTCAAAGTTGGTGTCGCCAGATATACCGACGTCAGTCCTGTTTCGTTGCAACCGCTCCAGTATTGACTATCATATTTATTGCTGTCCGCATCGGTTTTATTTTCCCTATACGCCCTAACGGTATAGTAATACGTTGTTCCTGCTGTAAGATTAGCCTTATCAATATAGCTGGTAGATGTTGTCGTAGTCCCGACTTCCGTTGCATTTTTCCAGTCACTTCTGCTCGTATTTCTATATACGACATAACCCGCAGCCCCGCTTACCGCGCTCCACGTTATCTTTGTTCCCGATGATTCTGCCGTAGCTTTTCCGAGCGTAGGCACGGATAGCCAGTAGCCTATCAATGTATCTGTGCCATATTCACTTACTTCACTATTATCCCCTATTGCTTGTACCGTGTAATAGTAAGCTTTGTCTGCCGTAAGATTGGATTTCACATCTATATAACTATAACTGGTTGATGTCAAAGATGTATCAGCTTCTAGCGTCCCTATTGACGTCCAGTCATCAGCGTCAGTTTTTCTATATACCTCGTATTTGGTAGCTCCGTCTACCGACTCCCAGCTTATAGAAATACCTGTCGCCGTATTTTCGGCTGATACCATTGCAGGTGCTTCAATAGTCACCGTTGTATTTGTTGATACGCCTGCTTTACTGCCATTGCCGCTTTCTGTTGTCTCACCGGTTCCTGACGTACCGCCGGTTTCGCCCTGCGTACCAGCATCTCCGCTACCCTGCTCTGCCGCTTCAGAGCTTTCCTCAGTTATCGCCTGGGTTTCCGCATCCGATGATGCTCCCGCCGCAGTTTCCGATGCAAACGCAGTGTACGAAAATGCGCTTGTAGACATCACGCATACGGCTAAAAGAATTGTCAATGTTTTCTTCAGAGTCTTCATGCCTTCATCCTCTTAATAAATAGTAATTAAAATCGCCACCACATTCTCTCTAAGTCTAAATCATTGTTCCGATCGCCTATGACGATCAAAAAAATATCATGTCTCTGCGGTGAGCGCTACTCCTTTTTTAATAGTACCATCTTTTTACAACATATTCAATTTATTTCTGCACCCGGTACCGGTTTTATTTTTCTTTTGATCATCTCTTTTTTATGAACCGCAGTACTACTGAACGCGCCGCAGCACTAAAAAATACCCTGCGCTGCAACACGGTCGTTATCATTTTACCGCATAGCACAGGGTACTTTACATAATTAAATCCATTTAAAATCAAACTGCATCGACAAATTTCGATATATCTACAGCTGAGGATGTGTCTATCCTTATCTTATCCAAGACAGATACGCCTGTCAGCTCCTCTATCATCCGCTCATTATCCTCTTCCATAACGCCTCCTCTGTTTCTGTTCATTATCACCCCGATGACCTCTATCCCTCTGTTTTTCAAATATTCGACAGTGAGAACAGCCGCATTGATCGTCCCCAGACCCGAGTCGGCAACTACCACGGTATCCAGCCCGAGCTCCGCTATCACGTCCTCAAGCAGTATCCTTTTCTCGTCATCCCACCTTATGGGGCATACGATGCCGCCGCTTCCCTCTACAACTACGAAATCATACTCCGCGGCGAGCCGCATATAATCATCTTTTACCTTATCCATATCTACGGGATTGCCTTCAAGCCTTGCCGCCAGATGCGGCGAAACGGCGGTTTTATATATGTACGATACGAGCGTTCCATCGGGCTGCTCCAGCTTCGCCGTGCGTTTCACATACCCGGCATCGCTTTCTTCAATAGAGTCCGCGCCCGACAGCGCCGCCTTGTAATAACCGACTGAATATCCATTCTCTTTCAGCGCCTTTACTATCTCAGCGGCAACGTATGTCTTGCCTACATCCGTCCCCGTTCCCGTCACAAAAATTCCCTTACTCATTACAAAGCTCCGTCTTATATCCCAAATCAGCCAGCAGCGCCATATCGGTCTCGATGGAATAACCCGCCGTTGTCAGCATATCACCGGAGATGGCCGCATTAGCTCCTGACTGAAAACAGCTTTTTCCCTTATCCTCCATCAAACCGCGGCCTCCCGCAAGCCTGATGGAAGCCTTCGGCAATATAAACCTGTACACTGCAACTATCCTTCTCATCTCATCGTTCGTCAGCTTATCATTTTTTCCATACGGAGTACCCTGTATAGGATTCAGCATGTTGACCGGCACGCTCCTGATACCGAGCCGACGAAGCGTAAGAGCCATATCTATCCTGTCCTCGATGCTCTCGCCTATGCCCATTATACCTCCGCTGCACACGTTCATTCCCGCACGCTGTGCAGCCTGTATAGCAGCTATCTTATCCGCAAAGGTGTGCGTAGTACAGACATTGGGGAAATTTTTCTCGGAGGTTTCCAGATTGTTATGTACCCTATGTACTCCGGCAGCCTTCAATTTCCTGTACTGATTCTCGTTTAGCAGACCGAAGGAAACGCATACCTCTATATCCACGCTCTCCCTGATAGCGCGTATAGCACCGCACATTCTTTCCAGCTCATCATCGCTTAAACGCTTTCCCGATGTAACTATCGAATACCTGAGAACTCCTCTGTCCGCATTGTATTTCGCCTGACGTACTATCTCCTCTGTATCCATGAGCGGGTACTCATCTGCTTCCGCATGGTAGTGAGCCGACTGAGCACAGAACTTGCAATCCTCGGAGCATTTCCCGCTCTTTCCGTTTATGATAGTGCATATATCGAAGCCTTCTCCGCAGCAGTGTCTGCGTATCTCATCCGCAGCGCTGCACAGCTCGCTCAGCGGTTCGCTATACAGCTTTAAAGCTTCTTCTTTTGAAACATCCTCGCCATCAAAAACTTTTTGTTTTAAATCCTCTGTAAATGTCACTGTATTTCCCTTCAAACGTCCATGTTTTACGAAAAACTGCTAATATCGTCTCATGCCGCTGCTTCAATCCGGATCAGGCAGGCTGAGTCCGCTTTTTTTAAGACGCAAACCGAGACCGGATGCGAGTATGCACAGGATAAAGTCTCCCGGCATATCCAGTGGGAAGCACGATATCAGTATTACCGCCCATGTAATGGGGGTACCGGTGTAAAAGTTCAATATCATGTATTTGTAGACTATCCCCAGTGCATATGTTACTGCAAAGCCCGCAAGACACGCGAGAAAGTAGCTCCTGTATCCAGTCTTCATCTTTTCACACAGCTTGCCTACGACAAAAGCCGCCAGGATGAACCCCAGCAGATATCCGAAGCTCGGTCTGAGAACGTAGCTGAATCCTCCGCCTGCGGCAAAGACGGGCACGCCGAACAGGCCTATCAGCACATAGCAGCCGACGGACATGGCAGCGCGCTTCCCGCCCAAAATGATACCTGCCAGCAAAACAAAAAAGAATTGCAGCGTAAAGTAATCCATGTACGGTATCGGAATCTGTATAAACGCTCCTATCGCCACCAAAGCGGTAAAAAGTCCGCACAGCGCCAGATTCGCTGTTGATATTTTTCTTCCCTTAGTATTTTCCATTGCATGTTATCTCCTTTCGATTTCCGCTACTAAAGATATACTATGCAATGCAGATTTGTCAACTTTGTTTTTGTATTGTCAACCCATCATTTTATGTCTTATGCGCGTTATGGGCTTTACTCTATGTTCTGCACCTGTTCTCTTATCTTTTCGATCTCGCTCTTCGTTTCCAGCATCAGTGATGTTATCTCCATGTCGTTCGATTTGGAGCCTATGGTGTTCGCTTCACGATTCATCTCCTGCACGAGAAAATCCAGCTTCTTGCCGACAGGACCTTCTCCTTCGGTGATGATTTTTTCAAGCTGCGCCATATGACTGTCGAGCCTTACGAGCTCCTCCGTTATATTCGACTTATCTGCAAATACGGCAGCTTCCATCAATATCCTCTCCTCTGCAGCATCCGTCATACCCTCGATTATTTCGGTTATCCTGCCGCGCAGCCTTTCCGTGTATTCTTCTGCGACAAGCGGCGCACGCTTTTCTATCCTGCCGACGATGTCGCGCACCAACCTTCCCCGCATAAGCAGATCTTCGGAAAGCTTTTCGCCCTCCGTCTTTCTCATTTTTTCAAGGTTTTCCGCTGCCAAGGAAACAGCCCGCACTATAGCATCAGCCACTTCTTCTTCATCGCTGACATCGGGAATCGCCCTCATAACGTCCGGAAGTGAAGCGATAAGTCTGATATCTATCTCACCCTCAAGTCCGTATCTTTCCTTCAGCTCTCTGAGGTTTTCTATGTACTGTTCCGCCACAGGCATATTCACGCTTACGGTCACGTCCTCCTCAGTGATGCTCTCGATCATCACCGCAACCTCCGCCTTACCCCTTTTAACGATCCTCTTTACACTTGCTTTAACGTTTTCCTCGGCAAACGAATATCTCTTCGGCATCTTAACGCTTACATCAGCGTACCTGTGATTTACCGTCTTTATTTCAGCCGTTATGTTTCGCTTGCCGTCGGAATATTCTCCGCGCCCAAAGCCCGTCATGCTTTTTATCATTTTTTTCACCATTTTTCTTTCGTATGTGTTAATATCTTACTAGTTTATCTAAACGATTATATTATAACATGAAACAAAAACGGAGGAAACAATCATGTCGTTTGACGGTGTCGCAACATATGCCGCTGTAAAGGAATTTAAAAATGAGCTGACGCTCGGCAAGGTTGAAAAAATATATCAGCCTCAGCCCGAACAGCTCGTGCTGATAATACACACGCGAAACGGAAAGAAAAAGCTTTTCATTTCAGCTGCCGGCAACCACTCCGCCGCATATATCATCGATAACACGCCGGAAAATCCGCCAACTCCGCCGTCTTTTTGCATGGCGCTCAGAAAGCACCTCAGCGCCGCCAGGATAACCGATATTATACAGCATGAAAACGACAGGATAATAGAGATCATCTTTGAAACCGTCAACGAACTGGGCTTTTCCGCGAACAAAAAGCTCATAGTAGAAATCATGGGCAAGCACAGCAATATCCTGCTCGTCGACATGAACAGCGGGAAAATAATAGAAAGCATAAAGCATGTCTCCATCGACGTTAACAGAGCGCGCCAGATACTTCCGGGCAAACTATATCAATATCCTCCCGGTCAGAATAAAAAGCCGTTTTCAGCAATCACCCAAGAGGATATGAATGAAATATTGGCTGACAGCCTGCAGCCCGGCAGAAGCATACTCTCAAGTATACAGGGCATATCGCCAACTCTCGCCGAGACAATCGCCGCAGACGGCGATCCTCGCAACTGCTATGCCAATCTTCGCAGCATGCTGATGTCGATAGATGAAGGTCAGCTTCATCCTGTAGTGTACCTCGATGAAAATAAAACGCCTGTGGATTTTCATGTGACTGCGCTCACAGTGCTTGAGGACACTTATGAACCGCTTCATTTCAATACATTCAGCGAGACTGCCGATTATTTTTTCAGGCACAGAGAATCATCTAATACTGTAAAGCAGAAATCAAACGACATAATGCGTATCATCAAGGCTCACCTCGACAAGCTGCACCTTAAGACCCAGCGTCTTAATGAAGATCTCTACAAGGCGGAAAACTCGGAAAAATACAGGCTGTACGGAGAGCTCCTGACCGCCAACCTACACATGGCAAAGCCGGGAGATACATCTATCGATGTCGTCAACTATTACGACGGTTCCACGATGAGCATACCTCTCGACCCTAAATACTCTCCCGCGAAAAATGCCCAGAATTTTTATAAAAAATACGCCAAATCGAAAACCGCCGTCAAGGAAAAGAAGCTGCAGCTTGAGGAGACCGCTCAGGAAATAACGTATCTCGAATCCGTTTCCTCGCATCTGGAACGGGCCTCGTCTGTCGAAGAGGTAAATCTGCTTAAGCAGGAGCTGATAGACTCCGGCTTCATACGATACAAAAAAAACAGGAAAGATAAGCCCGGAAGGAATAAACCGAAGCCCTATAGCTACACCCTCTCGTCGGGCAAAACGCTGCTCGTCGGCAGAAACAACAGCGAAAACGACTGGCTCAGCTTTAAAAAGGCTTCATCAACGGATCTGTGGTTTCACACCAAGGATATACCCGGTTCGCACACGGTCCTGTTACTGAACGGCGAGGAGGCTTCCGAAAAAGATCTCTTCGAGGCTGCGGCAGCTGCAGCGTTTCACAGCAAGGCGTCAGGCTCGGAAAACGTGCCCGTCGATTATACTAAAATAAAATACGTCAAAAAACCGAACGGAGCGAAGCCTGGCATGGTTATCTTCACGCACAACAGGACACTGTACGTTAATCCTAAGCTGCCGGACGGCAGTTCGTTTTAATTGTCGGTGAAAACTCCATGAATTATTGATTATGGGGCACCGGCTATGTTATCAAGGCGGCTAGGCGGCTGGCCCATTATTGCGGCAGAGACTTCATCCACTTAACCATTTCCTCGATGACTTCATCGCCGTTGCTCGCGCCGCCGCCGTTATGAATCTCATGGAAAAGTCCCTCCCATTCGATATATTTGACGTTATCTCCGCGCTCTGCCAACCGTCCGGCTATCTTCCGGCTGCCCTCAACGCTGCATATCCTGTCCTCCCCGCCGTGCATTATGAGCGTAGGGGTTCCGGCAGCTTTCATATTGTCTTCCAGGCTTCCGTTCTCAAGTCCAAGTCCGATTTCAAATCCGTCAACGGCACACCTAAGCGAGATGGCATTGTGAACCATGGGGTCGTCGTGATACGGTTTTACCGATTTCGGATTTCCCAGGTCTGCTTCATCTACATTGGAGCTGATGGTAAAGCTCGGAGCTATCCCCGCCAGTCTCTTGACGAGTATGTAAAGCGCCTTCGGTATCGGTCTTACAAGCCTTATCCACGGTGCCGATATTATATATCCTTTCGGAATGTTGTTGAAACGCCCCTGTGCCCTGTAATGAAGCGCTATGTTCCCTCCCATGCTGTGGCCGTAGAGAATTACCTGCTTTTCTCCGTAAAGCTTTCCCTCGTACTTCAACAGGTAATCTACATCCTCAAGCACAGCATCTCTCGGAGCACAGTGACCTTTTTTCTCTATGGAATGGCCGTGCCCGCGCAGATCCATGGAAAGAACGGCCATGTTTTCCTCTCGGAATCTTTCGGCGACTCTGTCGAATCTTCCGCCGTACTCTCCTATGCCATGGATTATACAAACAACTTTATCAGGGTTTTCCACAGACCATGAATACCCCTGTATTTTTCCGTTTTCAAATTCTCTTAAAATAAAATTTTCATACATAATTCTCTGCCCTTTACTGGAAAATTACAAAAATTGTCCTACTTATTACATTCTCTCAGATTTATCTTGATATTCAGACGATTTTCCTATAATATTCTAATCACAGCTCCATTATCACACTGAAAGAAGGATTCCGGCTCGTCGCCGGATCTCACAATCTTGAGAAAGGAGGATGCACTATGAAAAAGTCATGTACATTATGCGGCTGTTCTTACGAAGACACATATGTTTTCAAAGCAGGCTGCGTATGCGAGAACTGTCTTCAGCAACTGAAATCCGAATTTCAGGTTGACTGCGCAGTGCGTACCAGAAATTAATATAGAGTTTCATGTCTTTCGCTTCGGTGTTTTAATGGAGTCCTTCGTTTCCTTCTTTTTCCGAAGCGATTTTTTACTTTTCTCTCAGCAGGAACAGCGCTCTCTGAAAATCATCGGGAAGCGGACTTTCAAATTCCATGTATTCTCCGCTCACAGGGTGTATAAAACCCAGAACGGCGGCGTGCAGCATCTGGCGCTTGACACCAAGTTTGTTTCCTGTAGGACCGTACAGATCGTCGCCGAGCAGGGGATGCCTGATATACGCCATGTGGACGCGTATCTGATGGGTCCTCCCCGTCTCCAGCACCGCCTCTATAAGTGTAAAACGCCCGAAGCGTTCCATGACGCGGTAATGCGTCACGGCATTCCTCGAATTGATATCCGTGACAGCATTTCTCAGTCTGTTTTTCGGATCCCTGCCTATGGGCCTATCGATCGTACCCTCGTCCTCTTTTATATTATCGTACACTATCGTCTTGTATCTTCTTGTAATGGAGAGTGCTCCGAAAGCTGCTTCGACAGGCTGCCATGCGCTCTGTCGTTCTTGGCCACCATTAAAAGGCCGCTCGTATTCTTATCTATTCTGTGTACTATCCCCGGCCTTATTATCCCGTTTATCGATGAAAGCTCATCTCCGCAGTGATACATGAGCGCATTGACGAGAGTTCCCGAATAATTTCCGGGCGCAGGATGCACCACTATTCCTGCGGGCTTGTCAACAACAAGTACATCATCATCCTCATATACTATTTTGAGGGGAATATCCTCCGCCTCGATTTGAAGCTCTTTAACGGGAGGGAGCTGTATCACGATACCGTCACCGGCAGCTACCTTGCATTTCTTTTTCCGGCATTCCTCACCGTTTATATAAACTCCTCCGCTTTCTATCAACTTCTGAATAAAGCTTCGCGAATAATCATCGAGCATGGTAGAAAGAGCAATATCAAGCCTAGCATCATTCATCTCCTCTGTGATCTTAATCTCTATGTTCGCCACTCTTTTTCTCCTTCGCTGTATCTTCCTTTTTCCCGTCTACGAAAATAACATAAAAAAGCAGCAGACCGCATCCCACGCATACGAATATATCAGCTATATTGAAAACAGGAAAATCCATAAAGGGTATGAACCTACAATCCAGAAAATCCACGACGTAGCCCTGAGATATCCTATCAACGACGTTTCCTATGCCTCCTCCGCATATGAACGATACCGACAAAAGAATACACGGGTGCCACGTTTTCCCCTTTATACATATCAAAACAAGCGCCGCTATCAGGACAACCGCAGGCAAAACTATGAGTATCACCCACTGCTGCTGCCACATGCTGAAAGCCGCGCCCTGATTCCTGACATACGTTATGTGCAGTGCGTCATTTATCAGAGGAATGCTCTGTCCCGGATACATATTGGACGCTACTACGCGCTTTACCGCCTGATCGACAGCTATTATGACCGCAGCTACGAGATAGTACAATATCACGCGTATACTAAAACGGGGCGATAACGCCCCCTCTTTCATGTCTTCTGTTTTTTTCCTATCGGTTTTTTCTTTATCAATACTTTTTGACTTTATCATTTCTCATTATTACCTGCGTATCGGTGGGGTTTATTTTTTTACCCGCCTCCATGCGATTTGTCTTTCTTCGAACGGGCTGTTCCGCGGTTCTGATTTTCTGCGTTGAAGCTGCATTGGCAGGAGCAGCCTCCGGCAAATCCGCAAAGTCGTTTATACCCAGCTCAGGAAACATTTCACCGCTGAGAGATTCAAACCTGTCAAGCTCGGACTCCAGCAGGCGTTTATACCTAGTTCTGAAATCTATAAAGCGATTTCTCATTGCCGTGCTTTCTTCCACCAGCCTGTCAGCAGTATCCTGTGCTTCCCTTTTAATAAGCTGAGCATCCAGCTCAGCGTTTTTAAGGAGTATGTCAGCCTTTTTCTCCGCACTGGCGGAAATATCGGCCATGAGCGCTTTAGCCGCTTCAAGCGTTTCCACTACAGTACCTTCCGAGCCTCTGTACCTTTCAAGTTCCTCAACCAGCCTGCTGTTTTCTTCCCTTACCTGACGCAGGTCCTCGATGAGCCTTTCCATGTCTATCGTTATTTCGTCCAGAAACTGATTCACTTCATTCTCGTTATAGCCTCTGACACTTCTGCTGAATTCCTTTTCCTGAATGTCTACGGGTCTGATCATCTCTGTGACCTCCTGTTTTCCTTATTTCCAAGGATTTACATCATCTGCATCGCTTCCTGCGAAGTTGTAAGGCTTGTTTTCGCCCTCTGCAAAGATAGTCACATTTTCCGGAGCGAATACGAAAATATTATTTGCTACTTTCTGCACATTTCCGTTAAGGGCATATGTAGCTCCTCCGAGAAAATCAAATATCTTTCTCGCTGTATCCGAATCGAGTTTTTCGAGATTGACGATTATCGGCTTGCGGCTCTTAAGGCTGTCCACCAGCTTGGAGCATTCATCAAATCCCTTGGGCTCTATTACCACCAGTTTGAAAGCGCTGGTTATCGCTTTTACCGTTTTATTCTGCATAGGCACCACATTATTATCATATTTCGTTTGAGTTGTAGTTGTAAAGGATTGTCTCGGCTCTACCGTCTTTCTGTCATAATTATTATATTCTTCTTCCTCTTCATTTTCAAGCTCATCATCCTCGTATTCTTCGAATCCCATGATATCCTTGAACTTATTAAACACTCCCATGACTTCCTCCTATTTCTTACTGTAATCTCGCTCTCCGAATATTGCGCTGCCTACCCTCACGAGGTTTGAGCCTGCTTCTATCGCCACCGTGAAATCGTGGGACATGCCCATCGACAGGTATTTAAAATCAAGCCTCGGGTGATCTATAGCGCCGAATTTGTCGTACTGCTGCTTGACCTGCTCAAAATATATCTTGATATCCTCAGGATCATCCGCATATGGAGCTATGCACATGAGCCCTCTCACTCTGATATTGGCGCAGTTTTCAAGTATATTCATTATGAGCTCTTCCGTCTCATCCATCGTTATACCGAACTTGCTTTCCTCCTCAGCTGAATTTACCTGTATGAGAATGTCCATGGTTATGCCGCTATTGGCAGCCCGCTTGTCGATTTCCAAAGCAAGCTTGTATGAATCCACCGAGTGTATCATCGACACCTTATCTATGATGTATTTCACCTTGTTCGTCTGCAGGTGACCTATCATATGCCATCTTACCGGCTTTACGGCATCGTACTTGTCCATGATTTCCTGAACCTTGTTTTCGCCGATATCTGTCACTCCCGCATCTATCGCAACGTTGATTTCCTCCGGCGTTCTCGTCTTGCTGACCGCTACCAGCAGCACATCATCCGCGCTTCTGCCGCACGATGAAGCCGCATCGGATATTTGCCGGTTTATCTTCGACAGGTTGCCTCTTATATCCTCCATATCTTACCTCCCGATCTTTAGCTTATATTTATGATCCTATTCGTTTTGTCCGCTTCATTCACTTTTATCGGATTCGGATTCATCGGAGCTTTCATCGCTTTCTCCGGAATCATCATCTGATTCTTCCTCTTCTTCCTCTTCCGCCAGATCCTTTGCCAGCGCACTTGCCGGATGCTTCAGCACCTCGTCGTATACGTTGACAGTGTATACTTGATTTCCATCCTCATCCGTAAATGTCGAATCTGTCAGAACCGACTGCTTGCTATTGCTCGATATTATCTGCACCCGTTTAAAAACGTAATTGCCGTTTTTATTCTTAACGTATACTCCCTTGTATCCGTCCTTGTCGACTATGCAGTTATTGTTTACTATGAGCCCTTCTTTATCGCTGGTTATGATGGAAATTTTTTCGGCACGGCTTTCACAGAGCGCCTCGTAATATACGTTAGCATATATCACTACGCGATAATCCTCGTCCTCCTCCTTTAAGGAATAAATGCTGGCATCAATCGAGCCTTCCGGAAGCTCTACCGTAATGCTTTGCCCCTCGTAATAGCTCTCTGCGGTATCCGCATCTACCCAACAGAGTATATACCAATAATCATCCATGGTGATCTTGTATATCGGCTCGCCCTTTATCGCAGAGTCGCGTTTCAGATCAGCCGAATCGTATGAAAGGCTTTCCACCGTTTCGCGCTTTACCTTATCTACGTTATCAGGGGTGAGATAATCTTCATATCCGTCTATCGTCAAGCTGAAAATACCGCTTATAGCAGCCTCGTACTCGCTCGTAAGTCCCGAATATCCTTCGAGCCTTTCGGTATATTTGCTGAATCTCGGCTCATCGTCGCTGCTTTCAGCCTCGATCGATATCACTTTATGCCCCTTTTTTACAGCGGTTCCCGTACTGACGAGGCACTGTATCTCTCCTGATTCCGCAGCTATGCCAACGCTTTCCTCCTTCACGAAATACCCTGTCGTGTCGTATGATATTTTCAGATTTCCCGGTTCGAGCACCTGCGTCGTTTCAAATATGTCTGTAACCTTAGGCAGTACCTGGACAACGATATATAGTATAAGCAATGCTGCTATGTAAATACATATTGCTCTTTTTGTGCGTCTGCTGAGTTTTGTTTTCATCACCTTATTTTACACTAAAGCCTGACTCCATGCAATGTGCTATACATCTATTTTAATTATTTCTTCCACAATTTTACGTTCGTCCTTTGAAAAGTCGTTGTCTTTTTTCACAAACTCATCAAAGAGGTCCGGGCGTCTTTTTTTTGTAAGCAGCAATGCCTCTCTCAGCTTCCACAGCTCTATCAGTCTGTGGTTGCCGCTCACCAGGACCTCCGGTACGTTCATCCCCCTATATTCCCTCGGTTTAGTATACTGAGGATGTTCGAGAAGTCCGGAATAGATCGATTCGTCCCGCGCCGAATTTTCATTACCCAGAACATCGGGAATCATCCTCGCCACGCAGTCGATCAGTACCATTGCGGGGAGCTCTCCGCCTGTCAGCACATAATCCCCTATGGATATTTCCTCCATATCCCAGTAATCTATCGCTCTCTGATCCACTCCCTCGTAATGACCGCAGAGAATGACTAGCTCATCCATGCACGCAAGCTCCTCTATTTTCTTCATGTCCAAAAGTCTGCCGCGCGGCGACATGTAAATTATCTTCTTACCCTCCGCACCCACGGACTCGAGCGCACCGAATATGGGCTCCGGCATCATCACCATGCCGCCGCCTCCGCCAAACGGATATTCGTCCGCTTTATTGTGCTTATCGTTGCTGAAATTCCTTATGTCGGTCGTCTCCACACTCAGAATGCCCTTTTGAACAGCCCGTCCCAAAATACTGCTTTCCGTGACAGGAGCAAACATTTCGGGAAATAAAGTCAATACATCTATCTTCATCACGCCTCCTGAAGCGCATATAACACAGCGCTCCATCATTTTGTGTATCACACTGCGATACGCAGATCACTACAGATCCATCATCCCTTCTATAAGGCTGACATGTATCTCTCTGTTCTGCGCATCTATTTCCTGTACAAAGCTATCCACTTTTGGTATCAACAGCTTGCCGCCGCCTGTTTTTTCCACTTCGAGGATATCCTGCGCTGTATTCTGTATCACATCCGTTACAGTACCCAGCAGCACGTCCTCCTCCTTTACAGCCATTCCTACGATATCCCTTACGTAATACTGACCCTCAGGCAGCTGCGGAAGCTCTTCCTCGCTTATATACACATACTGCCCTCTGACCTTTTCGGCTTCATCTCTGTCGCATATTCCCTCAAGTCTGAGCATGACCGTATTGCCGCGGCTCCTGATGCCTCTCACTTCCCTGAGATCGTTTCCGATATATACGGATGATACCGCTTCGTAGATCTGTTCGCTGTCCGAATAATTGTAAACCTTGATCTCGCCCTTGAGGCCAACAACGTTTACGACTTTGCCTATCTTTATTTTTTCCATATCCGCCTTTACAAAAGCGAGCAGGAAGAAATTCCTCCCACTCATAATAACCATTATACAGTTAAGGCACATATATCTTAAAATACATGTGCCCGTGTGCCGTTTAATTACTGAACTATTTCAACTACCACCTTAGTGTTCTTCTTTGTAGCTGCCGCCTTTACGACAGTACGAATAGCCTTGGCAATTCTCCCCTGTTTTCCGATAACCTTTCCCATGTCCTCTGAAGCTACCTTGAGCTGTATCACCGTTGTGCCGTCAGACTGCGATTCGGAGACCTCAACTGCTTCCGGGTTTTCTACCAGAGACTTAGCAATTGCACTAACCAATTCAACCATCAGCTTCACCGCTTTCTATAAAATACCGCTTTGCTTGAAAAGCTTCTTTACCGTATCCGTAGGCTGTGCTCCGTCTCCCAGCCATTTCTTCGCCCTTTCTTCATCTATCTTCACATCTGCAGGGTCTGTAAGAGGATTGTAATATCCTATCTCCTCGATGAATTTTCCGTCTCTGGGCGCTCTTGCATCTGCAACAACTACACGATAAAAGGGCTTCTTGTGTGCTCCCATTCTTTTTAGTCTGATTTTAACCATTTTCTTTGTTTCCTCCTCATAGTAAGAATATATGATATATAGAATTATCTATCTGATTCAGGGCCGACATGCTGTTCAATTCATTTAATGTCATTGACTATCATTGACAACTGCCGTTAAAAGCCCCGGAACATTCTGTTCATCCTGCCGCCGCCCTTGCCGTTTAAGCTCTTCATCATCTTACGGGCTTCGTCGTATCTCTTGACGAGCTGGTTTATCTTGGAAACCGGCTGTCCGCATCCGGCTGCTATCCTGCGCCTCCTGCTGGCGTTTAAAATCGAAGGATTTTCCCTTTCCTCCCTCGTCATGGACTGCATGATGGCTTCCATCTGCACGAATTCTTTCTCGCTCTGGGCTACATTGATGTTCTTCATGGCGTTGCCGTTCATGCCCGGCATCATGTCGAGCACCTTTGCTACGCCTCCCATCTTCTTGATCTGCCCCATCTGCTCCAGAAAGTCCTCCAATGTGAATTTATTCTTTCTGATCTTCTTTTCGAGTTCAGCTGCCTTCTTTTCGTCGTAATCCTCCTGGGCTTTTTCGATGAGGGTGAGCATATCGCCCATTCCCAGTATCCTGCTCGCCATTCGCTCAGGATGAAACGGCTCCAGTGCGTCGAATTTCTCGCCCATACCGACGAATTTAATGGGTCTGCCTGTGACCTTCTTTACGGAAAGTGCAGCTCCGCCTCTGGAATCGCCGTCCATCTTAGTCATGATGATGCCGTCTATTCCCAGTCTGTCATTGAATCCCTCCGCTGCATTGACGGCGTCCTGTCCGGTGAGAGCATCGACTACCAGAAGTATTTCGTGCGGCTTTACCGCTTTCTTTATAGTCACCAGTTCTTCCATCAGCTCTTCATCTATCTGCAGCCGTCCGGCAGTATCGACAATGAGCACGTTGAAGCCCTTTTTCTCTGCTTCTTTCATAGCTGCCAGCGCTATCTTTTCCGGCTTCTTGCTATCGCGCATGGTGAAAACCGGAGTATCGACAGCCTTGCCGACCACCTCAAGCTGATCTATCGCAGCCGGTCTGTATATATCGCAGGCACACAGCATCGGACGCTTGCCGTTTTTTTTCAGATAGTTGGCAAGCTTTCCGCACGTGGTCGTTTTACCTGTTCCCTGTAGTCCCACCATCAAATACACTGTAAAGCCTTTGGGAGAATAAGTCAGCTTGCTTCCCGTACCTCCCATGAGCTCTGTCAGCTCTTCATTTACAATCTTTATTACCTGTTGAGCGGGTGTAAGGCTTGCCATTACCTCCTCGCCCAGTGATTTTTCCTTGACGCTGGCAACGAATTCCTTTACGACCTTAAAATTGACGTCGGCTTCCAGAAGCGCAAGCTTGACCTCACGCATAGCCGCATTTATGTCGGATTCCGTCAGGCTTCCCTTGCCCTTGAGTCCCTTGAAAACTCCCTGCAGTTTTTCCGATAATCCTTCAAATGCCATAGGATCAATCCTCCAGCTCATCTATAATGGATTTAACTTCTTTCAAATTTGCCGCTATCCTCGCTGCTTTTTTATCGTCTTCAGGCTCAAGCAGCTTCACGGTATCATCTATAATGGGAACTATTCTTTCGGCAGCGGCGCTGTTCCTTTGGAACCTGGCTACCAGGCCAAGCTTTTCTTCATATTCGGTCAGAGCTTTTTCCGCGTTTTTCAATGCGTCGTGAACGCCCTGTCTGCTTATGTCAAATTCTGCGGCGATTTCTGCAAGAGACAGATTTTCTTCATGGTACAACTCCATGACCTCCATCTGACGCTTCGATAAAAGCTCTCCGTAAAAATCGTACAACAGGCTCGCCTGCGCAATATCGTCTATCTTCATAGCAGCTACCCTTTCTAATGGGTAAGTATACATCACATCATTATGCCTGTCAAGCATTTTTCCTTAACACATAATTTCTAATTTTTTGTTAATTCTACTGTTTTGTTCTTTTATCCCTTATATCCTCTTTGATATCGCTTATGTCTTCCATTATATCCTCCCTCACTTCATCGATATCAACTCGTATGTCCGTTTTCAGTCTCTTTAGAGCTTCCTCCGCCTCTGCCCTCTTCCTCCGGCGGCTTTCTAAAGTCCTTTCAACATACATTTCCATATGCTCCCTGAAATGCTTTTCCGTCTTGAAGGCCAGTACGAATCGGCTCCTTTCCTCCAATTCCTCTCTCTGTTCCTGTATGCGCTCCTTCAGTTCTTCATACTTGATTACCAGATCGTTGTCGATAGCAAATTGTCTGATTTTCGTCGACAACTGCAGCGTATATCCCATATCCACAGCAAAAATCCCGAAAAATACTCCCACAAAGAAAGAAAATGTCAAATGCTCCGAAAGCCAGAATACCCAGCCTTCCACCCTGGTGTTTATAATAAAATAATACAGCGTTCCCAAAATTCCCCACAGCAGAGAAAACCGTACGCATATGATCCCCTGTATATTCAACTTTTCATCGCTGTAATCCCACAGCTTGAGCTTCATACCCTTTATGAATATGATTCCCGCTATGTACTCTATAATGGTCATGCATAAAGACATCACGATGAAAACCATGACGGTATTCAGGATTTTATTATCCAAAGACAAAATGCCTACGAAATACGATATGTTATACATCCCCCATAAGCCGAATCCGTACAGAGGCAGATACGGCCCCACCAGGAATCCGGGATTGACCCATTTGTGCATCGGGTTTTTGAGCCTTCTGAAAAACAGCTCTATTACCCAACCGATACAGCTCCCTATGAAAAATAAAAACACAAACAACAGAAAATAATTCATACTCTACTACCCCTCCTGATTTCAACCGGCCACTATATCTTCCTGACCTCAATCGACTTCCATCTCTCTTGATTTAGAACTACTTTAGAACTACGGTCAGCTCTATTATTTCATCCTGCCCTTGATTGTAATCCGTTACTCCTCTTTCTCAATCTCAACATGATACATCTCGACCCGCCATATCTTAATTGCCGCAGCTCAGCCTGATTTTTCTCAGCCTACCGCTATGCACCAGATGATCGGTATTGCAAGCGACGGCAGCATATTCAACGTCTTGCAATCCTTGATACCCAAGATAGCAAGTCCTGAGCTCGCTATCAGGAATCCGCCTACTATAGACAGCTCTGTCATCATATTTGCGGTTATGAAATTGCCGAGCAGCATCGTAAGCCCGTATATACTGCCCTGCCACATGAAAAGAACTCCTGCCGCCAGCATCATTCCAATCCCGTAAGTTGATGCCAGCACCATTGCTGTCACCAGATCCAGCATAGCATTTGTAAACAGGTACGTGTGATCCTGATAAAGAGCGCTCTGAACGGGTCCCAATATGGAAAGCGTGCCCACGCAGAACAAAAGGCACCCGGTGATAAGACCTTGTCCCAGCTTTCCATCGCTGCTGTGCTTTTCGGAAACGCGGGATATTCGTTCATCCAGCTTAAGAATGGTTCCTATCAGACTACCGATAGCAAGACTGGCAATAAAGAGCACAGGATAGTTGCTGTCAGGCATATTCTGAACGATGGCATTTATGCCTAGCCCCGCTGCGGCAAGCCCCATAGCCGTAAAAAGGCACTGACTGTATTCTTCCTTTATGACCTTTTTCACAAGCCCGCCTATCAGACTCCCTAAGACTATCGTTCCCATGTTTACAAAAGTTCCTATCATAATATCCTACCTGCACAATTTCTATATACAATTCTTTCTATATGAAATTCTTATATATGTAAACCCCATATATAAATATCCGATTTCAATCAATTATACTATCGGACATATTTTCTAGCAAGTCCCAAAAATATCGTCCGATGCGCGAACCGCAAAACAAGCCGTAAAAAAACGGCTCCTCATTTTTTCCTTACTGTCTGAATCCTACTGCATAGAAATTCCGTACCCTCCCGTTACCGGATCCAAAAAAATTCCTATATGCGGAGGTGCATAGGTAAATACTATAAATATCATCGCCAACAGGACAATACCTTCCCATGCCCATATCGCCCCGAAAGCGCTTGATGTTAGTATTCCTGATTTTTCTGCATTCCTTTCAATGCCCTCCATCAAATATACCGTAATGCAATATGAAACCGCTATCCCTACTATAAATACAGCTATGTCTGCCGCAAGAAAATGAAATCCCAATACACCGTAATATGTATAAAATGCTGTAACTATAAGTGCCATTCCCAACAGCAGGGAAATAAATTTCGCCTGTATGAATCCCTGCATGTTTTTACCATAGAAAACATATTCTATCAGCGTCATTGCTGTCACAGGCCAAAACAGAAGCTTTAGATGCTCCCACGTGCTTTCATTGACCGCCCCGAGTACCGCCCATAATGTACCGCCAAACCATTCATATGCAAAATGCAGCAATATCCCCGATATACAGGCAACCATCCCTGATGCGGCTGCCCAAGCTTTGCCCGTTCCCATTTTTTCATCTCCGTTTTCCCTTTGGTTTTAAATTATATGCAGCCTTTTATATACATATTTCTCAACATTTAATCTTTCTGCAATTATAACCTACGCGCTGAAGCCCTAACCCGATGAGCGTTAGCGAATCGCGGTAGGTCTCATACCCGTTCCGGGCACAGGTGCAAAGTTTGTCCAAGAGAACGAGGCAAAGCCGAAGTTCGATTGGGCACAAACCACTGTTGAAGCCCTAACCCGATGAGCGTTAGCGAATCGCGGTAGGTCTCATACCCGTTCCGGGCACAGGTGCAAAGCTTGTCCAAGAGAGCGAGGCAAAGCCGAAGTTCGATTGGGCACAAACCACTGCCAAATAAAAGATACGGGCAGGTCATATTCGCAGAAAAAAACAGCAGAAAGGATATACCAATCTGCTGCTTCTCTGTTCGATTTCTGTTTGATTTTTAAAGTGTCGGTTACGCGACTATTTCAGTTCAACAGTTGCTCCAACTTCTTCAAGCTGTGCCTTGAAGCCTTCTGCCTCTGCCTTCTCGCAGCCTTCCTTTACGTTGGACGGTGCCTCGTCTACCAGAGCCTTGGCTTCCTTCAGTCCCAGACCCGTAATCTCTCTTACAGCCTTGATGACCTTGATCTTCTCGCCGCCAACTTCCTTCAGAACTACTGTGAATTCGGACTGTTCTTCTTCTGCTGCGCCGCCGCCATCTGCTGCTGCAACTACAACGCCTGCCGCTGCGGAAACGCCGAACTCTTCCTCACAAGCCTTTACCAGCTCGTTTAACTCTAAAACTGACATTTCTTTTATAGCTTCTATGATTTGATCTTTATTCATCTTTTCTCTCCTTCTTTTATTTTTTACCTATTTATAAACCTACCAGCCGCTCACTTCGTATCGCGGGGTTAGGTCTCTTATGCTTCTTTTTGCTCTGCGATCTGTGCGACCACTCTCGCGAAGTTCGCAACAGGCGACTGGATGCTTCCCATAAACTTGGAAATAAGAACATCTCTCGATGGGATTGATGCGAGAACTTCGATACCATCCTTATCGTAATATTCGCCTTCAACGATAGCGGCTTTAAACTCCATTTTTTTATAGTCTTTGATTGCTTCGCTCAGGACTCTTGCCGGTGCTGTCGCATCGTTATAGCTGAACGCAAAGCCGCTCGGTCCTTCAAGGACTTCTGCCAGAGATTCGTACTCAGTGCCTTCGATAGCTCTCTTTACAAGCGTATTCTTGTAAACAGTGTAGTCTACATCGGCCTCACGAAGCTTTTTTCTCATGGCATCTGCTTCGCTGACAGTTATGCCCATGTAGTCGATAACTACAGCTGATGCAGATCTTTCAAACTTATCTTTGATCTCGTCGATTACCAGTTGCTTTTGTTTGTAAGCTTCTTTCATTATCGCGCATTCTCCTTTCATGTATTTGTTCTTTGTTCATCAAAGATGAACATGTAAGTTACACCCTATAGGTACTCCATAAAAAAGCCTTGCTGCACGTACGACAACAAGGCACATATATTTTTACATTGTACCTCGGCGGGAAATTAAGGAAATCTCTCGGGTTTTAAAATCATAAGTTCATGATTCTTCGAGCCAAGTCTGTTTTCCACCCGCTGTCTACGGTCTGTTGTTTTCTATTCCGTTTTTATATGACCAATTTACAGCTTTGCAGGATTGATCTTCACTCCGGGACCCATAGTCGGGGTAACGGTAACGCTTCTGAGATACTGACCCTTTGCCGATGCCGGTTTTGCCTTTATGATAGCTCCCATCAGCGCCTCAAAGTTCTGTGTCAGCTTCTCTGCTCCGAACGAAGCCTTTCCTATAGGCGTATGGATGATATTCGTCTTGTCGAGACGATATTCAACTTTACCTGCCTTAACTTCTTCGATAGCCTTAGCGACATCCATCGTTACGGTGCCGGACTTGGGGTTTGGCATCAGACCCTTAGGTCCAAGCAGCTTACCGAGTCTTCCCACAACGCTCATCATGTCAGGTGTTGCGATGACAACATCAAAGTCAAACCAACCGGACTGTATCTTCTGAGCCATCTCTTCGGCTCCCACATAATCAGCTCCGGCTTCCTCAGCTTCCGTAGCCTTCGGGCCCTTGGCAAATACCAATACGGTTTTGCTCTTACCTATGCCGTTCGGCAGTACGATAGCTCCTCTGACCTGTTGATCCGCGTGTCTTCCGTCAACGCCGAGCCTGATATGAGCCTCTATCGTTTCATCAAACTTTGCCTTGGAAACCTTAGTAATGATCTCCATAGCCTGGTCTGTATCGTACAATTCAGCTCTGTCAAATTCCTTTAACGAGTTCTTGTAATTCTTACCTCTTTTAGGCATTTTTTACCTCCCTGTGGTGCAAACGATTTTTATCTCCCACATTCTCTTAATCTTCAATAACGATTCCCATACTTCTTGCAGTTCCCTTGATCATTTCCGTAGCAGATTCAAGGTTTGCTGCGTTGAGGTCAGGCATCTTAACTTTGGCGATTTCTTCAGCCTGTGCTCTCGTAAGAGTAGCAACCTTTGTCTTGTTAGGTTCTCCCGATGCTGTGTCAAGACCTGCTGCTTTCTTAAGCAATACTGCTGCAGGAGGTGTCTTGCATATAAACGAGAACGAATGATCTGCATAGACAGTGATAACAACAGGGATTATCATTCCCGGCTGATCCTGAGTCTTGGCATTGAACTGCTTACAGAAATCCATAATGTTTACACCGTGCTGACCTAAAGCCGGACCTACCGGTGGTGCAGGGTTTGCATTTCCGGCCGGTATCTGAAGCTTGATATAGCCTTCGATTTTCTTTGCCATTTTCAAATCTCCTTTCTTATATATTCCCTCACAGGGGTCGATTTATATGAAGCCGGTATTGCTAAAGCTTATCCACCTGAGCGAAATCCAACTCAACAGGCGTATCTCTTCCGAACATGGATACCTTGGCTTTCAGCGTTTGCTTTTCCATATTCACCTCTTCGACCACGCCCATGAAATTTTCAAACGGTCCGTTTATAACCTTAACGGTATCGCCGACATCCACGTCAAGATCGATATATATCTTTTCTATTCCCATTCTTCTGACCTCTTCCAAAGTCAAAGGAACCGGGTCTGAACCGTGCCCCACGAATCCTGTTACTCCCTGAGTATTCCTTACGAGATACCACGATTCATTGGTTACTATCATCTTTACAAGCACGTATCCGGGAAACATCTTTCTGGTCTTAACCTTACGCTGTCCGTTCTTGACCTCTACTCTGTCTTCCGTCGGCACTATCACATCAAGTATCAGGTTCTGCATTCCCCTGTTTTCTACTATTTTTTCGATATTAGCCTTTACCTTGTTCTCGTGACCGGAGTAGGTATGCACTACATACCATTTGGCTTCTCCGTCGCCTCTCAGCCCCTCCAGACCTTCCAGGTCCAGCTTTTTTTCATTGTTTTCACACATTGTACCTTAAAGCTCCTATAATGAACGCCCTAGAAACATATGGCTTGTATCGCTGCGAGCACTCCCGTATCAACTGCCCAGAATACAACTGCGAATGCTGCGCAGGTAACAAGAACAACAGCGGTATAAGAGCCCATCTCTTTCTTTGTAGGCCATACTACCTTCTTCATCTCCAGCCTTACGCCTTTGAAGTATTCCTTTAAGCTGCCCCTTTTTTTCTTGCTTCTATTGTTGGTGGCTGCAACAGCTCTCTTTTTGACTGTTGACGTACCCTTATCCTTCTCTTTAGATGCTCTTGCCATAGTACCCTTCTCCCTTATTTGGTTTCCTTATGAAGCGTATGCTTTTTGCAGAACTTGCAGTATTTGTTCATTTCGATACGGTCTGCATTGTTCTTCTTGTTCTTTATCGTATTGTAATTTCTCTGCTTACATTCAGTGCAGGCAAGGGTAACTTTAACTCTCATTTTACATATCCTCCGTTTAACTTAAAGTAAGAGCAGCATCTGCTCTTATTAATCATTCACATAAAGTCGCTAAATAATTGTATATTAACACACTGTCAAAGTCAAGTTTTTTACATAAAAAACCACTGAATTTAAAGATGCTTCGCCTTTCTGTAAACGAAAAACGAAGCATCCGAAAGTTTGAATTCAGTAAATTTAAACCAAGCGGTTTACTTTTCTATCGTCTTTTCTACCATCTCAAGAGCATCTGTCGGGCATACATCCAGACATGCCGAGCAGCCGACGCATTTTTCTTCATCGACCTCCCACTGTCCGATCTCCGCAACGATAGCTTCCTCCGGGCATTCTCCGGCGCATGCGCTGCAGTAAACGCAGATTTCCTCATTGACCTGCGGTACCGATTTCTTGACAGGACCTTCCTGCTTCGCTGCTGCTCCGCCTTCGGCCGGTGCGCCTATACTCAAACACTTCTTCGGGCACTTGCTGACGCAGACACCGCATTTCACGCAGGCATCGTAGTCGACCTTCCAGAGCTTGGCCTTTCTGTCGACCTCCAGAGCGTCGCACGGACAGTTTTTCGCACACAGTCCGCAATAAACGCAGGCGTCGAGATCGCATATCAGCTTATCATCAT
>Ga0192264_1042_pt1 | contig 35845 bp, 28 predicted proteins | sample Koala_Koa23_J3_FD_131267 | JGI IMG/M metagenome (GOLD analysis project Ga0192264, IMG submission 131267) | Enriched cells from koala feces incubated with labeled cellulose particles, San Francisco Zoo, California, United States - Koala_Koa2-3_J3 ... | reverse complement strand
CCTTCTTGGCTCCTCTGTTGATGTGTACCATAGCCTTCTCCGTAGTGTTGTAAGCACCGGTGCCTTCCACTATGTACTCTGCTCCGCACTTATCCCACGGAATGTTGGCCGCATCGCTTTCGCTGTATACCGGCACTTTCTTGCCGTCGATCACGATCCCTTCATCGTAAACTCCCAATTCTCTCGGAAAACGCCCGAATACCGTGTCGTACTTCAACATATACACCATGTATTCTTTGTCAGCATTACGAACATTGATGCCTGCGATCTCTATTTCCGGCATGTCCATAGCTGCGCGAATAACTACGCGTGAAATACGACCGAAGCCGCTTATTCCGATTTTGATTGCCATTTTAAGTTCCTCCTGTAAATCATTACATTAATTTAATTCATATATCTTCCCATACGGGTCAATATCAATATCGTCTGCGCTTGGAAGAAGAAAGTATGTGCATCTCATCTCTGTACTTAGCCACCGTTCTTCTGGAAATCTTTATTCCCTTTTCCTTGAGCATCTCGACCATTTCCTGATCGCTGTGAGGTGATTTCGGGTCCTCACCATCCACTATTTCCTTTATAAATTCCTTTATGCTGTTCGAAGATATGCCTTCCCCATGGCTTCCCGATACACCTGCCGAGAAGAAATACTTTATCTCGAACACACCTCTGGGACATTGCAGATATTTACCGTTTATCGATCTGGATACGGTCGATTCATGTATGCCCACTTCCTCGGCTATATCCTTGAGCGTCAGCGTTTTCAGATACTTGTTTCCCTTATCGAGAAAATCTTTCTGATACTTTACCACGGCGCTTACCACATCGTATATGGTCTGCTTTCTCTGTTCTATGCTTTTTATCAGCCAGATAGCTGAGTTCACCTTGTCCGACAGATATTTTGAAAGATTGTCATCCTCCTCCGACCGTTTGAGAAGGCTCTGATAATACGAGCTTATCATCAGCCTCGGCGTACTGTGCTCATTGACAGTCACCACATAATCATCATCGACCTTTTCCACGATGACATCGGGTACTATGTACTTTGTCTCCATCTCGCTCGCAAAGAGTCTTCCGGGCTTAGGCTCCAGCGTCTTGATGATATCGCTCATCCTCTGGACCTCTTTTGGCGATATACCCATATCCTTTGCAATGACGCCGAATCTGCTGGAAGCCAGATCTTCAAGATGTTCGTTGATCACCCTTTCAAATGTCTCGGTAAGCTGACCTGTCTGCCTCAGCTGTATTATCAGACATTCTGCCGGGTTCCTTGCTCCCACTCCCATGGGGTCGAAGCCGTGTATCATATCGAGCACTTCAAGAACTTTATCCACAGGTGCTCCGGTCGCCTCCGCTATTTCCTCTACTGTAGACGTCATATACCCGTTCTGATCGAGGGATTCTATGATATATCTTCCGACACGTCTGCAGCCTGCCTTTTTCGATGAAAAATGAAGCTGGAACATGAGATGTTCAGGCAGCGTGATGTCTGAGCTTACGTATTGCTCGTAGGAATTTTCCTTTTCCTCTCCGCTTCTGTCCTCCCACTGCTTGTAGCTTATATCATCGTACTGTCTGTCCTTTATGTATTCTTTCCAGTCAAATTCTTCGTCCTTGGAACCTGCGCTCATCTCGTCGGGCTTTCTCATATCGTCAGGCGTGCTCTTGGAATCGCTGCTTCCTCCGGCATTAGCTTCCGTTCCTGCGGAATCATTTGCCTCTCCTGATACATGCTCCAGTACAGGATTGACCAGTATCTGCTCCTCAACATATGAGTCCAGCTCCTGAGTATTGAACTGCAGGATCTGTATCGCCTGTATCAATTCCGGCGTCATGACCAGCTTCTGCGCCTGTTCAATTGTCAGATCATAACCAAGTCTGATGCTCATATAAAAACTACCTCATCCTTATCATCTCTGTGCTAAGGCTTCCCATTCCATGATTATATCACTTATTCGGTGCTAAATCCATTACTTTAAATTCGGGAACCCCATCTGGCGCAGAGCCTCGAATAAAATTATGTTTACGGAATTGGCAAGGTTGAGCGATCTCAGCCTCGTGTCTTCACTCATCGGTATCCTTATGCTGTTCTCCCGGTGAAGCTCGATAAAGTCGCGCGGAAGACCGGCCGTTTCCTTTCCGAACAGTATCATATCGCCGTCGCAAAACGCAACATCCGCATATGTTTTTTGACCTTTCGTAGTCGCAAGGAACATACGCTGCTTATCGTGCTCCTGCAGGAAATCATCGAGACTTTCATGGACGCTTAGCTTAACAAATGGCCAGTAATCGAGCCCTGCTCTCTTAAGGCTTTTATCATCTATGGAAAAACCGAGCGGCTTCACCAGATGCAGGTGTGCTCCCGTAGCGGCACAGCTTCTGGCAATGTTTCCGGTATTCGGCGGGATCTCAGGCTCCACCAGTACGATATGAATAGACATAAAGAATTTCTCCTTCTGTAATGATTTATTTAATGTAATGATTTACTGTTTGCTTTTCTCACTCCTCCCTACTATTGTACTTTCTTATTTCGGAAAGTCAATATTATCGGCAACAAGCAGCTCCTGCCATGTTTCCGGTAATAAGCAGTTTCCGCCTGCAATTCGTAATCAGCTCCCGAATTATGATTCATCAACAACACTTGCATATTGATGCACAAGTAACTCCGACATAGAGTTTCGAAAATCACCAAACTTCCCGTTAACAATAGGTAACTCTGATCAGGTTTGTCGTTCCCGGCAGCTTCAACGGCATACCGGCGCTGTAAACTATGCTGTCGCCTTCGGCGACCAGCTCCATATTTCTCAACTGTTTTTTGGTATCTTCAATGATCTCTTCAAGCTCATCTGCGATATCTGTCAAAAGCGGACACACGCCGAAGACCAAAGCCTGTTGATGATACGTCTTCCTGTCGGGCGTTACCGCAACGACCGGAACCTCAGGTCTGTACTTTGCCATCATCTGTGCGGTATATCCCGACATCGTAACAGCAACTATAGCGCTTGATTTGATATCCCTCGCAGTAGTGCAGGCAGCATGTCCTATGGCATTGGAAACATCTTCATGATCGGAAACGAACTCCAGTCCCTTATCGGGATCGACATCCCGAAGGTCAAGCTCCGCCTGCATAATGATTCTCGACATGGCTTTGACCGTTTCCACCGGATACTTACCCATCGCGCTTTCGCCTGAAAGCATGACTGCCGATGTCCCGTCGAATACCGCATTGGCAACGTCCGTGATCTCAGCCCTGGTAGGAGCCGGATTTGAAGTCATCGACTCAAGCATCTGCGTTGCGGTTATTACGGGCTTACCTGCGATACAGCATGCCCTGATAAATCTTTTCTGCAGTCCGGGCAGCTTTTCATAATCGACCTCGACACCCATATCGCCTCTGGCGACCATGATCCCGTCCGAAAGCTCAAGTATCTCGCCAAAATTATTTATACCCTGCATATTCTCTATCTTGGAAATGATCTTGATCTTTTCTCCGCCGTTTTCATTGAGAAGCATTCTGATCTGCTTAACATCATCAGCCGTCCTCACAAACGACGCTGCAACATAATCGACATCCATTTCGATTCCGAACAGCAGATCGGACTTGTCCCTTTCGCTGACATACTCTAAATCCAGAGAGACATCCGGCACATTAACGCCCTTCTTGCTGCTGATTTCGCCGCCTGCCGTCACGCGGCAATTTATCTCTTTGTCCGTTACAGACTCGACTTCAAGCTCGATACGGCCGTCGTCAAGGCGGATCACATTGCCTACCGTAACCTGTGCCGGAAGCTCTTTATATGTTATCTGAACCTTTTCTGCTGTCCCTGCACATTCCTCGGTAGTAAGCGTAAGCCCTGCGCCATCCTGCAGGAATTCCGAGCCTCTTGCAAAATCTCCGAGCCTGATCTCAGGTCCCTTCGTATCGAGCATTACCGCAGCAGGAACTCCCAATTTATCCCGCACGCTTCTGAAGCTCTCTATCGCTTTCCTGTGCTCATCATAGCTTCCATGCGAAAAATTCAATCTTGCTACATTCATGCCCGCTTTCAGCATTTCCTCTATAATCTCCGGATCCCTGCTGGCCGGTCCCAGCGTACACACGATTTTAGTTTTCTTTTTCATATCTCTATCTGCCTCCCCTGTTTATGACTGTCAATTTGATCCTCCGTTTCAGCTTTAGTATATGATTCAAGTGAGGATCGCAACGGCTGCACATTACAGAAGCGTCGCAACATGTCCCAGCGTTCTCACCATCTGCGAAACGTAGCTCATTTCATTATCATACCACGCTACGACCTGAACTTCAAATACGCCCGTTCCGCTGCGCTCAACAAATGTCTGCGTCGCGTCAAACAGCGAACCGTAGCTCATGCCTATGACATCACTCGATACGATCAGTTCATCATTGTATCCGAACGATTCACTTGAAGCTGCCTTCATCGCATTGTTTACGCCCTCCAGCGTTACCGACTCCGAGGAATCCTTGAGCACTGCCGTCAATATCGTCGTCGAGCCTGTCGCCACGGGAACTCTCTGAGCCGAACCGAGCAGCTTGCCGTCCAGCTCCGGAATAACGAGTCCTATCGCTTTTGCCGCACCCGTGCTGTTGGGAACGATATTTATCGCACCTGCCCTCGCACGTCTGAAATCGTTCTTTTTGTGCGGACCGTCAAGGATCATCTGATCTCCGGTGTACGCATGTATCGTAGTCATAAATCCGGTACGGACCTCGCGGTAATCGTTAAGAGCTTTCGCCATGGGTGCCAGACAGTTCGTCGTGCATGACGCTGCCGAAATTATATCATCATCGGCGGTAAGAGTCTTTTCGTTTACTCCGTATACTATCGTAGGAAGGTCGCTGCCTGCCGGTGCCGATATGAGGACCTTCTTTGCTCCGGCATCGATATGCGCCTGCGATTTTTCCTTTGATGTAAAGAAGCCCGTGCATTCAAGTACGATATCGATATCGAGCTCTTTCCACGGGAGCTTTTTCGGATCTGCCTCCTTGTAAATCTTTATTTTTTTACCATCGACGATAATGCTTTCATCATCGTAGCCAACATCGTTGCTTAAGGTTCCCTGCACGCTGTCATATTTAAGCAGGTAGGCAAGCATCTCTGTAGTAGTAAGATCGTTTATCGCCACGACCTCGAGTTCATTATTGTCAAGCAGCTTTCTGAATGCCAGTCTTCCGATTCTTCCGAATCCGTTAATTGCGATTTTTGTCATGTTTTCATCCTCCTATTCAACTTTTGTTGTACCTTTATATGAAATAGTTTATCAAACAATTGCTTTGCGACTTTATTTTTACATCACCTTTCCCGGCTGTATTGATTTATGCTACTAATGCATTAAATTAATAGAGCATTAGGTTGATAATACGTTAGCTAGCTCCAGCAGATCTAAATCAGGCTCACGCCTCGACATCGACGCAGCCTCTAAGATATCGATCTCCGTAAGCGTATCTCCGTTGATTCCTATAGCGATATTGCTCCTGCCTTCCATCAGCAGCTTGACCGCTTTATACCCCATTCTTCCCGCAAGCATCCTGTCCCTTGCAGTCGGAGAACCGCCCCTCTGGATATACGCCAGCACCGCGTATCGTACCTCCTGTTTCGTGTTGTATCTCAAGATAGCAGCCAATTCGTTTATCGGTATGTCCACGCCCTCGGATTTTATAATAATGGTATGGTTCTTTCCTCTTTTAACTCCTGCCATGATCTTATCGCACATAGCGTCTACATCGACTGCAACCTCCGGAATGATCATGTAGTCCGCCCCTCCGGCAATGCCTGCATAAATGGCGATATCGCCGCAATCTCTGCCCATAACCTCGATAATAGAGGTCCGCTCATGCGATGAGGCGGTATCCCTGATATTGCTTATCGCCTGTAAAACTGTATTAACCGCTGTGTCGAATCCGATCGTATAGTCGGTATATGCCATATCGTTGTCAATAGTGCAGGGAATCCCCACTACGTTTATCCCCTGAGCGGATAAAGCAGCCGCTCCTCTGTACGTTCCGTCTCCTCCACAGACTACAAGGCATTCTATTCCGCTTTCTCTCAGATTCGCTGCTGCCTCTTCCTGACCCTCCCGCGTCATAAACTTCTTGCTGCGGGCTGTTTTTAAAATCGTTCCGCCGCGCTGGATAATATCTCCTACGCTCGGCAGATCCATCTCCCTGAATGATTTATCGAGAATGCCTTCATAGCCTCGCTCTATCCCTACGACTTCGATACCGTTGTACAAAGCGGTCCTTACCACTGCACGAATTACCGCATTCATGCCCGGTGCATCTCCGCCGCTCGTGAGTACGCCTATTTTATTCATAGCACTTGTCCTCCATTTCCTTTTTTATCGTCTGCCATTATACATTCAGGCGCTTTGGGAAAATAGGATAAAAGGGACTTACTGCAGGGATTTTATCAAATCGGCACTAAGCGTAATTTAGTGCCGATTTGGTAATACATATATAGTCGTCATTGTCATGCTGATAACCGGTTCTCAAAAAACAGATAGCGAGCCCCAAAAGGCTCGCCTCCATTTATCGCTGCAAGCTGCAAACGCAAATTGCAGATATATCAAACTCAAACTATTGTCTTTGATTACAGCTTCTGTCGTCCTATCCTTGCATACGTATCAGGCTTGGCCTTCTTCAAATACGCTGCGTATACGATGCCGCCAACGAAAACCGCCACTGTCAATGCCAGGCCGAATACAGTCAATGCTGCAGAACCTCCTGTCAGTTCTCCGTAATTGATAACAGCAAAGTATACCATCAAAGCCAGACCGATGATTCCCAAAATCGGTGCGATCAGAGTGTACCATGAGCTTTCTTCCTTTACTTCTTCCTGATTCTTTCGGAAGTATGCCAGTATGGCTACAGCTGCCACCAGCATGATAAGCATGATAGTAAATGCTCCTATACCGTTGACTTTAGGATATACAGCTACGGGATCGATATTGAAGATCGCAAGGCAGATTACTACGACGAGATACACACCGCAAACTACCATTACGCTGATATACGGGCTGTGGTGCTTAGCATGAGCTTTACCCAACACTTGAGGCAGCACGCCGTCCTTGCCAAGCGAGTACAGGTATCTCGACGATACGTTAACTACAGACAGCGTAGAAGCAAACATGGAGATCATGATGAACACGGAGATAACATCAAGCACGATCCTGCCGAACAGCAGTACCAGGGTATCCTGCATCAGATAGTCTATATTGTTTGCAGCAATTTCCTGTACATTGTTTGCGCCATAGTATGAGATGAATGCCCATGTCGCGATAGCATAGAATACTCCTATGCCAATAACCGATATGATAGTTGCCCTCGGGATGGTTTTGTTTGGTTCTCTTACTTCTTCTCTGTATATTACCGTGGATTCGAATCCCAGGAATGTCGAGAAGATGTATATCATCGAAAGCCCTACCATCGACTCTCTATTTCCCAGAGCCGGGAAGGATAATGCTGAACCGCCGGATAATGAACCCGGATCATGGATGAAGCATCCTATATCCATGGCGATAACTATGAGACATTCGATAGCCATAACGATCGACATAACGTTTACCGACAGCTCTACGCCTCTCATATCCAAAAGTGCGATAACTACAAGATAAATTATGGAGATTATCCACCACGGAACGTCCGGTCCGCCTAACTGGCTGATCCATTCCGTACAAACGAGCGGGAAATAGCATGAACCGATAAAACCTACAAACGGATATCCTATAGCGGATACGAAAGCTGCGCCCAATCCTACATTTTTTCCGAGACCCGCTGTGATGTAGGAATAAAAACCTCCGGGGTTTTGCATGTGCATACCCGTTCTGACAAATCCGAATGAAAATAAGATCAAGATTATCGTTACTATAAAGAATATTACCGGAGCGGAATTACCGCCGTATGCCATCATCAGAGGCGAAACGCCTGCTACAGTCATGAGCGGAGCGGACAGCGCCACTACGCACATTACAAGCTGGAACGTACCGATATTACCCTGTAATTCCACTGTGGGGGCATTGTTGTTGCTTGTATTATTACTCATAATTAGTTCCTTTCATAATATGCTTTACAAACGGGGGTACGGACGAAAGCCGTTACCCCCCCCATAAACACAATTTTATTTCATAACAAACTTCATATCGTTTTCCTTCATCGCTTTCATAGCGCGGTCGATAGCTGCCAGCGTCTTATCAACATCCTCCTGCGAATGTGATGCATTGACATACCATCTGCCGCCGAACATGATGAACACTCCGAATTCCTGCAGATACTGCTGGAATACTTCAACGATCTTCTTGTCAAATCCAACCAGCTCATCCTGGGTGTACAGACGTCTTCTGCCTCCCGGTATACCGAATATCGTCGAGAATACTCCCTGGGATTCAGTGATAGTCAAAGGAATGTCGTACTTCTCAGCACATGCGATCATGCCGTCCATCAGCTGTTCCTGAAGCTTCCAAACCTGCTTGTATACTGCGCCGTCATCTCTTGAAAGGATGTCGATAGTAGCCTTAGTCGCTATCTGACCAAGTCCGTATCCCGGATACGTTCCCGGACAAAGCACGTTGCCGCCGCGGATGCTGTCCATAACTTCCTTCTTACCTGCTACGCATGCCGTAGGTATGCCGTTGCCCAGCGCTTTACCAAGGGTGCAGATATCAGGAGTTACGCCAAGCTCAGTCTGTGCTCCGCCCAATCCTACTCTGAAGCCGGTGATGATTTCATCCATCGACATAACTACATTGTACTTGGTGCACAGCTCACGCATTCTTTCAAGATAACCGGGTTTCGGATACAGACCGTCGTGGTCCCAGTTGATTCCTTCAAAGTGTACTCCGGCGATTTCATCGTGCCACTTTTCAAACGTTTCTTCCAGTGCATCGAAATCGTTATAAGGTATCATGAAAATACCATCCTCGCAGTGAGGAGCACGGCCGTGCGTCTGATAAGGGTCTTCATCAGCAGACAGTCCTCTGTCTTCGAATGATACGCATGGTCTTCCCTCAGCATCAGGCTTCATCCATCCGCCGAGGATATCATCTGCCCAGCCGCCGTAGTGTCCTTCCAGCCTGAGGATCCTCGGCTTGCCGGTGTGGGCACGCATGATACGGTATGCCATCTTTACACATTCCGTACCTGATGATGTAAACTTTACTTCCTCTGCACAAGGAACGTACTTGCGGATCATCTCGGCAACTTCGATGTCCAGCGGTGAGAACAGAAGGTTGGAACCGATCGCTGTACCGTGGTCTTTCATATAATCGGTAACCACCTGTACAAATTCCGGATGAGCATGTCCGAGGATATTCGGGCCCATGGATCCATTCCACTCTATGTACTCGTTTCCATCGATATCGGTCAGATGAGTTCCTACCGACTTGTCGATGAACAGTTTGTGCTCGGTAATATCCATAGGCACTCTCAGGTTTGAGTGGCCGCCCGGATAATACTCATTGTACTTTTTGCTGAGCTCCCGGCTCTTGTCGCACTTTAACATTTTTTTACCTCCAGGTTTCTCTCTATAGATCCTATAGGTCATAGACTATAGAGTATAAATTTTGCTTGTTGTTCACTCTGTCTTTACAAAAATTTCATCTTAAACTTTCCTCCACATGATACCTACGTCACTGCTGACTGCTCTAGGAGAAAACGGAATCATTTCCGGTACCGTTTTTTCCTAGCCGAAAAATGAGAATTTTTCTACTATTAATCTGCAACATGAAGTGCTATAATGATTCTGAAAGTGAAAAGCAAGCAAAACCATAAAACTAAAAGCAAAGGTATCAAAGTAAAAGCTATTAACTAAAAACTTAAGAGATTACGATCGAACAGGAGTCTACGATGGTTGCAGTTAACAGACATAACAAAGGATTTGATTTTTTCAGTCACCAGCCTTATCTGGAGAAAAACACGATTTATACGCATTACCGCCCGCAAAAGGAGGATATGCTGAACGGCATAGTTTGGGAAAGCTATCAGGCGGATCGTTTCGATTCCAGCAAGGATATCGCCTTACCCGATATATGCGCGGATATTATGATACTGTACACCAGCGACAGAGCATATACATATTTTATGGGCGGAACGGAAACCGCACGCTCAATGAAAGATATTGACTTCATCGACGATGTTAAAACCATCTTCGGCGTTAAATTCTGTCCGGGATCTCTGGGCAACATTTTTACGGAGGATCTCTGCGATGCAGCAGGCTCCAGTATAGAAGCGATAAACGTCATGTACAACGGTCCCTCCGTAACACGAGCACTTGAAAACGCAGAAAACTTCAATGACCGCATAATAGTAATGCAGAATTACCTTGCAAACAGACTCAATGACGGATACGAAGTGGATATGTTATCAAATTACGTCACCCACCGTATCATGTCAACACACGGTATGCTCAAGATAAACGATTTGGCTGAGGAGACCGGTTATACCGATCGCTATCTGAGGAAATTCATGACCAGAAAGCTGGGAATGAATATGAAGACCTTTTCACAGATCGTACAGCTGCAGTGGTCGTACCACCTCAGCAAGGAATGCGCTGTTCCATGTCAGAATCTGGCTGATCTTGCCCAGCTCTGCGGATATTACGATCAGTCGCATATGAATGCAAGCTATAAAAAGCTGACAGGCATGCTGCCTCGGGATGCTTTCAGCTTATATGAATAGAATTATCATATGTCATTACTCTGTCTTTGAACTACATACATCTTACTTTCAATAAAAATCAGTTCAAGTAACTATCATGGAGGAAATGACATGACACAGATTTTTGGCGGCCCTGCTAAATATATCCAGGGCTATGATGAATTGCAGAATATAGGAAAACACATCTCATATATCGGTAGAAACTTCCTGCTTCTGGCAAGCAAAAACAGGATGAACGACCTTGGCAAGGTTATCAAGGATAACCTCGGTGAGGATTTTAATGTGACCGAGCTCGTTCACGTAGGTGAAAGCTCGTGGAAAGCTGTAGAAAAAACCGAAGCAGTCGGCAGAGAAAACAACGTAGACGCAGTTATCGGCATGGGCGGCGGCAAGGTCATCGACACTGCCAAAACCGCTGCGGACAGACTGGGAGTTCCTGTCATAGTAATACCTACTATCGCGGCGACTGACGCTTCTACCGGTTCCTTATCCGTTATCTATAATGAAGACGGTTCACTGGATGAAGAGGTTCACTTTGATAAAAACCCGGAAATCGTTCTCGTCGATACGCACGTTATCATGAATGCGCCGACGCGTTTTCTGGTGGCCGGAATGGGAGACGCTCTCTCCACATATATCGGAGCGAGAGTAGCTTATGCGCAGTACAAGGACAACGAATACGGTGCAAAGCCTATGGAAGCTTCCATGGCTTTATCAAAATTGTCTTACGATCTTCTCATGAAGCACGGCGTTGCTGCCAAGCTCGCATGCGATCAGAAGGTCATGACTAAGGATCTCAACAAGATCATAGAAGCAAACACCCTGCTTTCCGGTCTGGGAATGGAATCCAGCGGCGGCGGCACTGACCACACGTTCTACTACGCATTCTGTTCACTGACGCATAGAGAAGAGCACATGTATCACGGTGAATTCGTAGCGTTCTCGACGCTTTGCAGTCTCGTACTGTCGGGAGAACCTGCCGAAGAGATCGACGAAGTAGTACGCTTCTGCCGTGCCGTAGGCTTACCTACAACGCTCAAGGAAATCAAGATGGATGACCTGACCGACGAAGAATATGACATGATCGCAGCGGACGTGCTAAATCAGGGCGGACCTAAGAATCATCCGTTTGAAGTTACCGCACAGGACGCTATAGCAGCCGTTAAAGGCGCTGACGCTATAGGCAGACTGTACGAAGAGGGCGGCAGCCTGATAATCTAATGAAATCTCCATTAATATCCATTTAAATATATAAGTAACTAGTAAAAAGTAAGGCGGCTGCGTCAGATAACGCTTTGTTATCCGACGCAGCCGCCTTACTTTAAGTATGCAATGGTACGCGATGAATATTTGCCCTTCGCATTACTTTTATATTTCTTATTTCATATTGGCCGTCTCTATTTCACGGACCTCCGCTTCCATGCTTTTGACGCGCTTTGCCGCATCCTCATCGAGCCACTGTGTGAATTCGGTATTCAGGAATATATCCGCCATATCCGACGCCAGAGTTTCATTTACAACATTAGCGCCCATGCATAATACGTTGGCGTTATTGATTATCCTGGCTCCCTCCGCCGTCTGCATGCTCTCACACACCACAGCGCGTATCCCCTTATGCTTGTTAGCCGCCATCATCACACCGGCTCCGCTGCCGCAGAATATCACTCCGCGCTCCGCATCTCCCGCACATATGGTTTCCGCGGCTTTTTTCCCCGCTTCAACGTAATTCATTCCGGGGTGCCACAGATCTATAACATCGTATCCCTTTTCCTGCAGAAAGGACTTTACCGCTTCTTTCAGCTCAAGAGAGCCGGGATCATTTGTCATTACAACTTTCATATCACATTTCCGCCTTTCCTTTACGGTCATACATTACCAGAATCATAAACAGCAATAAAGCTGCAGCAAACATCATTACATTGAGGAAGTATACGCAGCGCAGCCCTATGCCGTCGCATATATATCCCGTTAACACCGGAGAAACCGTTCCTCCCGCTCCTGACACGACGACCATTATGCTGGTGACTGCTCCCGACCTCTGCGGGAAGCTCTCCACTCCTCTGCTCAATAGCATAGGCCATATTGGTGCAAACGCAGCTCCGCATGCAGCATATATCACGACTGCCGCTGCGGGAGAGTGACATACTGCCAGCAGCACGCTCAAAGCTGCCGACACTGCCATACATATTATCAGGATATATTTTCTGTATCGGTCAAATCGGCTGAGGACGATACGCGATACGGCCATAGCCGCCCAGAACAGCGACAGCGAAACCGCTGCATTTTCCGGAGCGAGCAGCACCTGCGTATAGAATGATTTCATGAAGTAGGTCACCGCATTTTCCGCGAACATATAGAAGCACATAGCGAGCATGCACAAAATCACTATCCTGTTCAGGATATGCGCGATACCTGCTTTTTCCGTCTGCTTACCGCTGTGTACATTCATTGGAAACCTCGTCTTGATTGTCAGCAAAGCCAAAACGAGAAATCCTATGCCGCATATCAGAAAATGGAATCTCCACGTAATATTCTCCACGAGCAGCAGCCTGCTCAATATCATCGGCATGATAACGCAGCCTACGCAAATCAGTCCCTGAAACAACGTGATCATCTTACCCGAGCCCTTGTGGTCTTCGTCCACCATAGCAGACTGACACGTCGTTTCAAGCCCTCCGAAGCCCATTCCCATGGCAAACATTCCCAAGGCTACGATAGCTTTGGAGATACCCGACAGACACAGCAGAGCCGCTGCTGTGTACAGAAGCAGCACGGCGAGCGTTATCTTCTTCTTTCCGATACGGTCGGCCAGCGGTCCCGCGAGCAGCGGTGAAACCATGTTGGCAGCATAAAACAGAGAAATAAGAGCTCCTGATTCCGTCTGCGTCATGCTAAACGTATCGCCTATATCCAATATTACATATTGAACTCCCGACATCTGCACTCCCATCATGAAAGCGCAGCCCATAGTCAGGATACGAAACCTGCTTCCCGATATCATAAACCCTTGCTCGCTTCTCTCAGATATTCGATACATGCCGGAAATACTTTGTCCGGTTCTCCTGCGACGCTGCACTCCAATGCTGCATATCCCGCATATCCGGCTTCATTCAATGCCTTAAATGCCGCTCTGAAGTCAGTGTGTCCCTGTCCGGGCAGCAAACGGTTCGAGTCTCCCAGATGAACGTGGGCTATTCTGCTGCAATGCTCTTTCAGCGCCCTCGGCGTATCGATTTCCTCTATATTCATATGAAACAGATCTGCCAGAAGCTTAAGATTATCGCTGCCGACTTCATTTATAACATCGTTTCCGTCCTCCAATGTGTAAAAGAAGCGCGTTTCGTATCTGTTTATCGGCTCTATCATCACGACCGCACCCTTTTCCTCAGCATAAGCTGAAACTTCTCTCAGGAAGCGGATAAGAAGACCGTGTACCGCCTCATCCGGTCTTCTGGGATGATCGAACAGCGGCAGCGGATTCTGATATCCGTATTCAGGGCATACGATGGTAGGACAGCCGAACTGTGCTGCAACATCTATTGCCTTTTTTGAAAGCAGAATCTTGGCCTCCAACGTTTCCTCATCCAGCAGCGGTTTACGGTACGTTTCTCCCGGCATAATAAGAGAACAGGCTCCAAGGCCTGTTTCTCCTATAGCGTTTTTTAATTCTGCAACTCTGTTATCAGAGGCGTCTTCTTCAAAGAGGCGTATCTCCACGCCGTCAAATCCGTACGCTGCCGCGGCCCGTAATTTTTCTTCAAATGTGTCTCCCGGCATCATCCAGGTAGAACATGCAAATTTCATATTGTATTACCTCCGCACTATAGCAAATATGTCGGTTAGTATAATGTTTCGAAAATAACCGAGCGTTATACTAGTCTTCAAACATCAGCATTACTTTCTGAGTCGTTTCCTTGTTGTTCAACACGTATTCAAATGCCTTGTCTATGTCCTTAAAGGCGAATCTGTCGGTTACAAGACCGTCAAAATCAAATGTATCCTTGATCTTGGACATGAACCTGATGGTTCTCGGGAACCAGAACTTCGTTCCTGCCGAACCCTTTACCGTCAATGTCTTCCAGATAAAGTCCTCCCAACGGATAGGTACCATTCTGTCGTGTGAGTGACCTACGGCTGAAATTCTGGCGCTCGGCGCTGCGATATCGAAGCATGACTGTATGCCTGCATCCGATCCGGAGCATTCCACCAGTACGGTAGCTCCGTCTGTTCCCGTTATCCTTCTAACCTCTTCGGCAACATTGCATGCCGTAGGGTCGAGAACGTAATCAGCTCCGTACTTCAATGCCGTCTCTCTCCTCTGCTCGATCGGATCGATTACGAAAACAGTAGCGTTTGAAGCCTTGCAGCTCATCGCTGCGGAAAGCCCTATCGTGCCTGCTCCGATTATGCAGCAGATATCCTGTGCATCCGGATCAAGGCCGTTGCCCCATACGCCCCAGTATCCGACGTTGAAGTTTTCTACCAGTGCGCCCATCTCATAGCTCCAGTCATCCGGAATCACGTGAGTATAGGCTTCGTTGGTGATCATCAGATCCGCCATCGCGCCATACGATGTAGGCATAAAGCCGATCTCATCCATGTTCTCGCATACGGAAGGCATCTTGCCGTCCTTGCAGTTATCGCATTTGAAGCAGGGACAGAGGCAATCGCCTACTACCTTATCTCCAACCTTTATCGATGTAACTGCAGAGCCGACAGCTTCTACCTTTCCGGCCCACTCGTGTCCCGGAGTATACGGTGCTATATCGTATCTTCCTTCATCGGAAAGACCGAGGAAGCATGATATGTCCGATCCGCAGATGCCTACTGCCTTTGGCTTAACAAGTATCTGATCCGGCTCGAGTTCCGGTATTTCTATCTGTTCCAGACGCAGGTCCTTAGGACCGTGCATTCTTGCAGCAGTGATTTTTTTCATTTTAATATACCTCCTTTGGTAATATTGGATCCGTATATATTAATATTCTAATGTAAAGATGTGTCTTCCGCCGTTAGTCGGTCCCTTGATGACAGCTTCGATGTCTTCTTTCTTTCTCATCGTTACGAGATCGATAGGAGGCAGCTCTCCTGCCGGATACTTTTCGAGAATGTCGTTGACCAGCTTTTCGAGATAATCCATAGTAGCTTCACAGCCCTTGCGGCCCTTTTCTACAGAAGCCTTCTTCGGGTTACCGATAACGCCTTCCGGTGTGCAGATAACTTCCATACCGCAGTTACCGAGCGCATTGTACCACTTGATAGGTCCGTTGGTACCCAGCTCGTCAGCATAATCGATGTGTCCTGCCGGGAACAGCGGAGTGCCTTTTGTTTCCACTGCATCTTCAGGTCTGCAGAGATCAGGGAACATGCACATCGACCATGACTGCTCTACCTCACATGCGTGAGTCAGATGATTATCATATACGCCCTTGATCTTCTCATCGTCCTTGCCTGCCAGCTCTTCCTTGGCAACGTGCCACAGATGAGGATATACAGCGATTGCGGGAACCTGGAATTTCTTTCCGAACTTGTGGATTGCGAGAGGGATCACATAATCCTGTCCGTGTCCGTTCACGAGAACCATTTTTCTGAATCCTGTGTTCCAGAATCCTGCCATTACATATACAATGTAGTCTGCAAGGATCTCTTCAGGGATCATGATAGTTCCCGGCATACCCAGGTGCTGATAAGGATGGGAGCCGTACCAGATAGGCTGTGCAACCGTACAACCTGTAGCCAATGCTACCTGCTCGCACATTCTCGTCTCGAGGTATGTGTCCTCTCCGTAAGGAGCGTCCGGTCCGTGGTTCTCGGTAGAACCGATCGGAATGAGAATGATATCGTTCTTCTTCAATCTCTCTTTGACATCTAAGTTAGTCATGTTCTGGAAATAGATTCCGTCGTTTTTTTCCATGTGGCCGCCTTCTGCGGGAATTTGCCATTTTGACATGGTGTGCCTCCTTTTTTAATTTTTTAATGGTATATGGTTATTTGTTAATTAAAAACTATAATTATTTGCGTCTTCACGTTATTTTACGCTTGTCAGGAACGATCTCTGATAGCAGTATACGGTCGGCGAGGATGTAAACTGTGCGAAGTAATCGGGCTCGCATGTGATTATCACCCTCTGCTTCATATCTTCAAATTCAGGCTCCGTAACAAGTCTGTCGAGATCGACATACATCTGCTGGCTCTTGAGATTGCATACTATCAGCTTCGTATCCGGCAGATTTGAGTTCTTCAGAACTCTCAGGCTGTGTCTTACGCTATCCAGTCCGTCGTTGATGCCGCTCAGATCTCCTTCTCTGTAATCCACCAGGAACCTTGCCTTTTCAAGTGCGCCGTCCAGATCCATATCTTCCGAACCCAACATATCGGACTTCTTCATGAAATTATGGATTTCTTCCTTATATAAGCTGTCTCCGGTATCCTGAAGATTTCCCAGCAGGACCTTAAGTCCCTTTGTCTGAACGTTTCTTCTCTCAACGAACGCGTTTATGAAATACGGCTTTGCCTGCAGCGCCAGAGCTGTCTGATGAGGCTCCGCCATAAGCGTGAAGTTCACACGATAGCCCTTTTCCTGCAGCTTGTACGCCAGATTGTGTCCGTAAAAGAAGTCCTTTGACGGTCCCTTGTCATATGCGCCATACGAGCCGCTCAGGAAATCTCCTACGTTCTCGGCATTGATCGGACCTGTATGCGGCACCTTGACTACCAGCTGATACTTGCTCAGCACTTCCTCCATCCTGGCTACTTCTTCCCACAGCTCGTTTTCCGGTGCAAACGGATTGTTGAGCTCTACGCTGATATCCACTCCCGGACCTACCAGCTTCTTCAGCTCTTCGAGGACTTCGAATCTATCCTTGAACTGTCCGCCGACGTTAGCGTTCGGGTTGTTGAGGAATCCGCTGTATATGATCTGGGGATTTGTCGTCAGGTTTGCGATCAAATCCTTCATGGTCGCTACTTCAAACGGGTTTGCCGTATTCGCAGAATAAAGTACGTTTGTCGGTCTCTTCACTCCGTTTTGCATACACGAGATATCTCTCTTCAAATCCACATCTAGGCTCTTGTTTCCGAGAACAAATTCACGGCGGAAGCCTGCCGGTGTTATGCCCCATTCCACATCGAACGTGTTTATTACATTTTTAAACTCCTCCGTAACTCCCACGTATTCGATCATGCCTTTAATCTGACTAAACTCGCTCGCCGTTATTTCAATGTCCTTGATCCTGTCGAACATATCCGGCTCTGTTCCGGCGGCTACCTTAAGCTGTCCGGACTGAACAAGCGCTCCGATGGAGCAAGTCATCTCACCGATGATCTCTTTACTGTTAAACATGTCGCTTTCTCCTTGTCTATCGTATTACCTTTAACTTGATTTTTAATTTTGATCGATGTCGATATCTTTGTGCAGCACGTATTTTCCGCGCTGCATTTTACACTTACAATTTAGTCCTGCGGGCCGTTTTCTTATAGGAGAAAACGGAACATTGGAAATGACCTGTTTTTACTAGTTTCGCTGTATTCTCCGTGCTATATTTTGCATTGTCGGTACGATACGGTATGCGATGATGTAAATGTTTTAAAGCAGTAGAAAGGAAAGAAAGACATGGCTTTGATCACGACTAAAAAGATGTTTGAAAAAGCTTTGAAAGCCGACTATGCTATCGGTGCTTTTAATGTAAATAATATGGAAATCGTCCAGGGGATAGTGGCCGCGGCTGTCGAAGAGCAGTCCGATCTGATACTTCAAGCCTCCGGCAGTGCGATCAAATACGCTCACTCCGGCTACCTCATCCATATGCTTGAGGCAGCTATGGAAGAGGCGAATATCGATATATGCCTGCACCTCGATCACGGAGCTGATTTCGACATTTGCAGAGAATGTATAGACAGCGGATTTAAATCCGTTATGATCGACGGTTCAAAATATCCGTTGGAAAAGAATATAGAAATTACAAAGAAAGTCGTGGATTATGCGCACATCTCAGGCGCAGTCGTTGAAGCAGAGCTGGGCAAGCTTGCAGGTGTGGAGGACGCTGTCAACGTATCTGCAGCAGACGCGACATATACCGATCCGGAGGAAGCTGCCGAATTCGTATATAAAACGGGCGTTGATTCTCTGGCTGTTGCCATCGGCACGAGCCACGGCGCTTACAAGTTCAAAGGAACTCCGAAGCTCGATCTTGAAAGACTTGAAAAGATACACGCGCTCATCCCGGACACGCCTCTGGTTCTTCACGGAGCCAGCTCCGTACCTGCCGAGCTCACTGCACAGTGCAACGAATACGGAGGACAGATACCGGGAGCCCAGGGCGTACCGGAGGATATGATCCGCGCTGCAGCAGCAAAGGGTGTTTGCAAGGTAAACGTGGATACGGATATCCGTATGGCTATGACTGCCGAAATCAGGAAATACTTTATCGAGCATCCTGAAGGCTTCGATCCGCGCAGCTATCTTGGCGCAGGCAGAGATGCCGTGACCGCACTGGTATCCCATAAGATCAGAAACGTCATGGGCTCCTCGGGCAGCGCAGTAAAATAATATCCACTCTGTTACATAGGCGGCGTTCCGTGCGCACGCCGAACATATACCTAACATATTTCAGACTCCAAAGATATCCATTTATAATATTCAAAGGACAGCGGGATGTAATCGTTAAGGCTCATTTGCTTTAACTTTTACATCCCCTGTTCTTTATCATTCTTAAAAAAATTGCAGACAAAAGCCGAACTTTGTTATATAATTTAGTGATGACTGCTTAACTAATGGAGGTTTAGGAAGAATGAAAACAGTAAAAATCGGGCTTCTCGGTCTCGGAAACATCGGTACAGGTACATACAAAACCCTGGAGATGAACCGAACCGAAATAGAAACTGCCCTTAACGCTAAGGTGGAAATCGTCAAGATACTTGAAAAGGATATGACCAGGGACAGAGGTATCGAGGTTCCAAAGGAAAAATTCACTACTGACCCCGACGAGATTTTCAACGACCCCGAAATAGATATCGTTATAGAGCTTCTGGGCGGCATAGAGCCCGCAACTACTTTCATCCTGACAGCTCTCAAAAACGGAAAGCATGTAGTGACGGCCAATAAAGCCGCTATAGCAGCAAATTATCAGGAGATAATGGACACCGCTAAGGCAAATAACGTGTCTTTCAAATTCGAGGCCAGCGTCGGCGGCGGTATCCCTATTCTGGGAACTCTCACAGGACCCCTGAGAGCTAATAAATACGAGGAGGTGCTCGGCATACTCAACGGCACCACCAATTACATACTCACCATGATGACGCAGGAGGGTATCGATTACGATACGGCTTTAAAGGACGCGCAGGCTCAGGGTTTTGCGGAAGCCGACCCGACAGCCGATGTGGAGGGTCTTGACGTAGCAAACAAGCTCACTATTCTGATGGCTCTGATGTTCGACAAGTACGTTGCCCCCGGCGACATACCTACTACAGGTATAAGCGGGATAACAAAGGAAAAAATAGATGCCGCTGCAGCAGACGGCTGCGTGATAAAGCTTATAGCCCATGCAAAGAGGCTTGAGAACGGAGAAATCGAGTATAAGGTAGGACCTATGAATATAAGCAACGATCATCCTCTCGCCAGCATCAACAAGGAATTCAATGCAGTGTTTATCAAGGGTAACGCGGTAGACGACGTCATGTTTTACGGAAAGGGCGCAGGTCCTCTCCCCACCGGAAGCGCTGTACTCGGCGATGTGATCGAAATCGTCCAGCACGCTTTAAACTAAAGCTTTAAAGATACTTGAAGACAGGAGGTTCCATATGACTTTATATGAAGAATGGAAAAATCTTATAGAAAACCAGACCGAGGACAGCTTTCCCGAATTCTGGGAGGAATACAGCGACGCGGAAACGAGAATCTACAGCGATATACTGGACAAGCCTTATGAAAAAATGACGGGTACTCTGGGGGAGCTATCATCCTCTTTTGAAGTAAGACCTGTAATATTCATGGGCTTTCTCGACGGTATAAATTCAAGCCTGAAAGGAGACAACGATTTTGTAAGCTTCGATGAATCTTCGCAGGTGGAAATCGAAATAGAGCCTGAAACTCTGTTTTACAACATGCTGGCGGCAGATGCTGACTACCTGTACGGCCTACCGCAATGGGAGGATATCCTGGGTGAGGAAAAAATGATAGAAATCACTAAGGCATATAAGCGCTCCAAGACAGTGGTGAAAGGTAAAAAAATAGGACGCAATGAACCCTGCCCCTGCGGAAGCGGAAGGAAATACAAGCATTGCTGCGGAAAGAACTAGTATATCGTGTTGAAAATAACCGAACGCTATAAACGCTATATTAGTGCATGAACTTCGGACACGCTATACCAGACACAGATTAACAATTAATTGAATGCAGCAAATCAATATAAAAACAGCGGGAATCAGTTTTATCACTCCATCTGATTCCCGCTGTTTTTTATGTACTATACTGATAAATATTATCGTGAGCCCAATGTTATTCTTGAAATCTTTAACATTATATACAGTTTCCTGCTCCTACTCCACGCCTACCTTACGACACAGCTCCGCTATAGCGCAGCTGTCACATACGGGCTTTCTGGCGCTGCAGCACTGTCTTCCGTGAAAAATCAGGCTGTGATGCGCTTCGCTCCACCTGTCCTGCGGCAGCACCTCCATCAACCCCATTTCCGTCTTTAATACATCCTTTGCCGATACGAGTCCTATCCTGTTTGCGACCCTGAAAACGTGGGTATCCACCGCTATCCTCTGATGACCGAAGCCTACGGATAGTACAACGTTGGCTGTCTTTCTGCCGACGCCCGGAAGCTCTATGAGACTGTCATAATCATCGGGTACCTCTCCGCCGTACAGCTCCATCAGCTTTCCCGCCAGAGCAATGATGTTTTTCGACTTCGTTTTATACATCCCTATGGTTTTGATTATATCTATGACGTCCTGCTGGTCGGCCGCTGCCAGCTCAGCAGCGGAGGGATACTTTGCAAAAAGCTCTCCCGATATCCTGTTGACGCTTTTATCTGTCGTCTGCGCCGACAGCACGACGCATATCAACAGCTCGTATGTATTCCTGTGGGTCAGGGCGCACTCCGCATCAGGGTATTCACGCCTCAGTAAATCGAGTATTTTATTTATTTCTTCCGCTGAAAAATTCGTTGCCGTATTTTCTCTCATCTGTATCTCCCGTTTATTCTCAAGTCAATATAGTTATTTTTATCACTAAGATAAAACTACTATAATTATAGCACAAATTATATACTGCAAAAAGCGCGCGCAAATATTGACAACAACATGACTTCGCTGTAATCTTGATAATATGAGTCCACAGGTAATTTCAGAACAAAGGTGTTCTCATAAGGGGAAACCAAATGGATGAGAATCTAAGAGATAAAACAATATACAGGAGCTTCGGCATTACCCAGAATGAGTTGAAAATGATCGCCGTAGTCTCTATGATAATAGATCATATCGGCGAGGAGCTGTTTCCCCACCTAACGATTCTGCGTATCATGGGGCGTCTGGCATTTCCGATTTTTTCATATTGCATTTTTGAAGGCTGCCGCCATACTCATAATAAAAGAAGATATTTACTGCAAATACTTTTGCTAGGTATTCTGTGTGTGATAGGCTACTATATATTTTCAGGCGAAATATACGGGAATATATTGATTACCTTTTCTCTTTCTATCTGCGTCTTGTACGCTTTCTGCTATTTCAAGCAGAGGATATCCGGAAGCGTTGCTGACAAGTGCATTGGCTGCGCGCTGTTTCTTTTCACCATGGCTGCTGCATATGCGCTCTGTACATGTATGTATATCGATTACGGGTTCTGCGGTGTGATGCTTCCTGTTCTCGCAGAGCTATCGTGTGAGCTGGCAGGAAAAAAATCGGAGAAATATCGTTTTGCTCCGATTGTGGGTTTTAGCATAGGACTTGTCGTTTTATCGTTTCAAATGGGCGTTCCTCAATGGTTTAGCCTTTTCTCCCTACCCCTGCTGCTCGCATACAACGGTAGCAGAGGCGAGAGAAACATGAAATCCTTTTTCTACTGGTTTTACCCTGCACATCTGATGGCGATAGGCTTGATATCCATAATCATGTGAGCTTTTATTATTAGCTATATGAATATTCATTCCATGGCCATACGAGCTTTTATTCTTGACTACGCTTTCCTGTCATATTCTCCACATCTATGACGAATACCCTGGCACCTGCTATACTTTTATCTATGTACTTCATGCCGCCTTCTATGAAATCAGGACAGTACTTGTAGACCATCATTTCAAAAGCCTTATGCTTACCTGCATCATCGGTCACTTCGCTTATCTTCCCGAAAGCAATGACGCTCTTAAACTTGGTAGTAACCTCCTCCTGCAAAACGATATCTTCATTAACAACGCAAAGCGATACCTTATCGCAGTTTTCAAAATTTCTTATCTTATGACCTTTCTTGGCAGAATGGATATAGATTTTTCCATCGTCATAGACATAATTGATCGGCAGCGCATAAGGGTATCCGTTCGCACTTATGGATGCCAGAACGCCGGACTTTCCTTCCTGCATCGCCTTTACAGCTTCTTCCTCTGTCATCTGCTGATTTTGTAATCTCATTTTTTCAAACATAATGTACCTCCGTTCTTTATACACTTTCATATTTGTCGCATTAATGTTATTATATACGTATCTGGCATGATTGAAATATCCAGATAACACTTTGTTTACAATACCAGAGGGAGCGTGTATATGCTTTATATCAAAAAAGAACCGGGGAAGCAGCTTTACTTCCAGATATATGAATACTATCGCAACAATATCCTGTCCGGGCAAATCGCCGAAAACACCTTGCTGCCATCCACAAGACATCTGGCGGATGAGCTTTCCGTCAGCCGCACTACTGTGGATACGGCCTACCAGCAGCTTCTGGCGGAGGGATATATCTACAGCGTACCGAAAAGCGGATACTATGTCTCCCACGTCGCACACATAAAACCGGCTGAAGCATCTCCCTCCTTCCGCGCCGAAGATGACACTGCAAAAGAGGATAGGATCTATATCGAAGGCATCCGTTATAACTTCCAGTACGGACGCCTGTCCTCCGACACCTTTCCCTATAGCCTTTGGAAAAAGCTTACCAATAAGGTGATTTTGGAGATGGATCCTGCTCACATTACAGCCTACAACAGCCGCACAGGTGAAGCTGCTTTTAAAGAGGAAATCGCAAGGTATATTTACTCATCCAGGGGCGTCTCATGCAATGCCGACGATATAGTCATCGGCTCCAGCCTGCTTACCATAATCAGCCTCATCTGCCAGTTATTTCAGGGAACGATAAAATCCGTCGCTATCGAAGACCCCTGTTATGACACGGCGCGCAGTTTTTTTATCAATCACGGATACGATATCTATCCTATCCCCCTGACTGACGATGGTCCGGATGTGCAAAAGCTCGCCGATACTGACGCACGCCTCGTTTATATCACACCGTCGCACCAGTTCCCGTCGGGAAAGGTCATGTCCGTCAATCAACGCATCCGTATTCTGCAGTGGGCCGAGGAAAACAACGCCTTTATCATTGAGGATGATTACGACAGCGAGTACCGCTACGACAGCAAGCCGCTGCCGTCTTTACAATCCCTCGATCATGCAAACCGCGTCATATATACCAATACCTTTTCAAAATCTCTGGCGCCTGCCCTGCGCACCAGCTTCATGGCCCTGCCTCCGCAGCTAAAGGAGCTGTACGATATGAAATTTTCAAATTACAACTGCACCGTTCCGCTGCTGACACAGCTCACCCTGACCCGCTTTATGGCGGAGGGACACTGGGTCCGCCACCTGCGGAAGATAGCGTTAATAAACAGAAAAAAGCACGATCATCTGGTGCGTCAGATAACCGAGCAGTTAGGACCTTTTGTAAAAATACACGGTAACAATGCCGGGCTTCATCTGCTGCTTTCAGTCGATAACGGCATGGATGAAGCTGATCTTGTTGCCGCAGCCGGAGCCAAGGGAGTTCGTGTCTATCCGATATCCCACTATTACGCAAACCGCCCTGCCGAAAGCAACTGTGTACTGCTCGGCTTCGGTGCACTGTCTCACGATGATATCACCGAAGGAGTGCGCCTGCTGCGGGAGGCTTGGAGCTAATGACATATATGAACATGAGCGCCTAATATTTAAGTATTTAAGCTGAAAAGGCATGCGGGCGCTTTCGTGAGCTTGTATGCGTTTTACAGGTGTTTGCAAGCATTTTTGCCTGATAACCCTCTAATGGTACCAAAGTGGTATTGAAAATTTCAGAATATTAATTTAGACTAAGCAGGACATTGTTTCAAGACTCCAAGAGGCTTCGATACACCCCAAGGCTCCGAGATACTTCGAGGGTTCGATACACCCCAAGGCTCCGAGATACTTCGAGGGTTCGAGACACTCCAAGGGTTTGAGATACTTTGAGACTTTGAGACATTGTCTCGATCTGAATTATCATTATTTATAAGGAGGTTATTTATGAATCAACAGGAACAGATTCAAGGTGTCGCCGGTTTGAAAAAGCACGACATTAAGGTTTCGGGCATAGTATTCATGCTTTATTGCCTCGTTGCCGCAGGAGCGTTCGGTATCGAGGAGATGATTCCCGAAGCAGGCCCCGGTATGACTATCATACTGCTGGTGATATTCCCGATAATATGGGCTTATCCTATCAGTAACATGGTAGCCGAGTGCGGAGCTGTACTTCCCTCAGAAGGAGGCGTTTACGTCTGGGTAAAGGAAGCGTTCGGAGAATTCTGGGGCTTTCAGGCAGGCTGGTGGGGAACTGTATCCACCTACATAACGAACGGAGTTTACGTTTCGCTGGTGGCCGGATATGTGAGCCAGATGATACCCATGTCGAGCGTTGCCGAACACGCTTTGAAAATCGGAATGATACTTATTTTTACCATTATTAATCTGTTGGGACTCAAGGAAGTCGGAACCGTAAGTACGGTGCTTTCGATACTGATCGTTCTCGCCTTTGCTCTCGTAGCTGTCGTGGGCTTCCTCAACTGGAATACCAATCCGATGGTTCCTATAATGCCTGAGGACTACAGCGTTATAGACAGCGTCGGAGGCGGTATCTGCATCTGCGTATGGATGTACTGCGGATACGAATGTATTTCCAACATGGCGGGCGAGGTCAAGAACCCTCAGGTTATTCCAAAGGGTCTGCTTATCGCAATGCCGCTGGTTGCACTTACATACATACTGCCAACAATAGGCGGTCTCGCATCACTTCCCGCAGGAAGCTGGATGAACTGGGCTACAGACGGAGGCTTCAGCGGCGAATCCATAGGATGGGCTACGATTCTCACTCAGAATCTCGGAAGCGTATGGGGATACATATTCCTCGTAATCGCCATCATCTCGCAGTGCGCTATATTCAACACTTATCTTGCGTCGGGTTCCAGAGGCTTCTTCGTACTCGCTGACGATAATCTCTGCCCGAAATTCCTTGTAAAGGTAAGCAAGAAGAGAGGCGTTCCTTATGTAGGTATCCTTTCTCTTGCTGTAGTTACACTGATACTGGCACAGAATGATTTCACGACGCTGGTAAGCATGGAGGTAGTATTCATACTGGCTCTTTACATCATACTGCCGCTTGCGGTAATCAAGCTGAGAAGCAAGCTGCCGGTAGAGGAGCGTAAAAAGCGCAGCCTTTACATGATGCCGGGAGGTAAGGCAGGTCTTATATTCTACTGCGGCTTCCCGATGGCAATCGCTGTGATAGCACTGCTGATAAACGGTACCGATTATCTCGTCATGGGACTTATAGCTACGGCTTCGGGTCCGGTGGTATATATAATAGTAAAGATCATGTACGGCGGTCTTTCCAAAAACGACCCGGCAAACAACCCGATAAATCCGAAAACGAAGCTCGCTATGGGCGATACTATAAGGATAGGAGTGTACATGATGATAGCCGGAGGTCTGGCATTCTTCGGTCAGTTCTGGCTCAGGTGGTATGAAATCGATTACGGCGAATGGGGTCCTGATGACTACGATTTACTCGGAAATGTCATACCTCAGGTGCTCAACGTGCTCCTGTGGGTAGGTCTGATAGTTGGCATTGCAGGCGTTATCGTGTTTATCATCGGCAAAAAGAAAGACAAGCCCGCTGAAGAAAAACCTGTGGATATGCACGCACTGATGATGCAGTATCACGGTGAGGATAATCTGAAATAATCGCAGCTTGTTCGAGCTTGTAATGAAATCTAATGAAAGCTGCCAATTACGAATTTAGCTTCAAGCCAAAATAATAAATGAAAGCACAGCCAAATGAGAAACGTTTCTCTGTCCGCTGTGCTTTTCGCTTTATATGGAGCCTTCCATCATGGGGATTGCAGACTTTCCCGCAGGTTCCGTAATGATGTGACGGCTCCTATTTATTATACTCGGGTTGGCTCCTTCCGCTGCTCGCTTTTAGAAGCTTATTGATCGTTTGTTTTGAAGATCATCTGATCTATTCCCTTTTTTAGATTTATGTTTGCTTTTTCGTAAGATATTTTCAAATCAAGGCGCATCGATATGCTCTCAGCCATTCTGCCGGATATCGATTCGTATATAACGTTTCTGAGCTGCTTTACGACCTCGTAGTTGCGTATATTCTTGAGAAGATTTTTTTCCATTACGGACAACACTTCAAATGCTGTGATGATGACCTTATCTCCGTAAAACTGGACTATTGCGTCCCGCGGACCTCTCCCCGTAAATTCCTTTATCGTTTTTATGAAATCGCCTTTAACAGCGTCCTCTAAGGCATGCTTGTCGTCGATAAAGTTCAATATGCCGCTTCTGCCGCCTCGCTCTATCTCTACGTCTCCCCTTATCTTTTCAAGCTTTATTTCAAGCTCCGCAAAATCTATCGGTTTTATTATATATCCATCGATCCCCATATCGTACAGCTCTACAACGCTGTCCACCGAATTGACGCTTGTAGCGACAACGATATGTGATCTATCTCCGGAATGTCTCAATGTTTTTATCATCGTTTTTCCATCCATTTCAGGCATGAGAAGATCGACGATAACCGCGTCCGGCCGATAAAATTTTATCATATCAAGGCCTTTTACACCGTTTGATGCTTCATATACTTTGCCAACACGCTTTTTTAAAAAATGAACCATCTCATTTCTTGCAAATTCATCGTCCTCTACACATAATACGGTAAGGTTTTTCATTTTACACATGGTCTATATCCTTTCAGTCAATATATCTCTGTCATCCGCCGGGAGCTTAATATAAAAGGCGACGCCATCCCTTTCGTTTTCAAAATAAACCTTTCCGGAAAAATGCATTTCAATAATCTGCCGCGTCAGATAAAGACCTATCCCTGAGCCTTCTTCCTCGCCTTTTGTCGTAAAGTAAAGTTCAAAAAGCTTGTCCGCATATTCATCTTCGATAGGTTTGCCGTTATTAAATATCCTTATAACATTGTACGCTCTGCCATCTTTATCGGTATCCTGATATGTATTTATCTTTATACACCGCGGTGTTTCGCTTTCCTCTTTCAGCGCATCTATTCCGTTATCCAGCAAATTGAATATACACTGTGCAAATTCGTTACTTGATCCCTGTGCATATATTTCTCTGCCTTCAATGGCAACATCGATTTTTTCGAGCACTATTCTCTCCTGCATAAGCTTTAACACATTTTCTATCTCATCGTTTACGGAAAACATCCTGCTCTTTTTCGTCGGTCTGAGAAAATGCGTAAAATTATCCACCATTTCGGTCAGGTTATTGATCATGGCAAATACCCTGTCCGTGTAGCTGTCAAAATCCGCTTCGCTTAGTAAATTCTGTTCATGATCCTCCTGCATATTGCTGACTGCCATTTTCATGCTGTTTAAAGGCTGCTTAAACTGATGTGCAATACTGCCTACCATTTCGCCCATCTTAGCCTGACGCGCCTGAGCCAGCATTATCGTATCCTTTTCTTCAAACTCTCTGATAACCGGCTCCACTTTTCTTCTGGCAATATATATTAAAAGACCTGCAACTGCGAGCGCGGTAATAATTCCCATAATTATCACCAGTCTCTCAGCCTGCAAAATCGGGCTGATCGCAATATCGACAGGCTGCATGAGCTCAATATTCAAATTATCGCTTATTTTCGCCTGCGCATAGATACGCTCTTTACCGCTTGTATCTACATCTGTTAACGTTCCGCTTACCAACTCTCCATTAGCATCGATCAACGCCGAGCTTCCGCTTATATCCTCATCGATGATCTGCAGCGAATTAAATATATCATCGACCAGTATATCCACACCGACCACGCCTACAAGCCGATCATCAGAATCATAAACTGCTCTTGAATAAGTTATGGTTTCGCCGTCCATTCCGGGATCGTAGCCCGCATCCGACCATGAAGCCCCGTCTTCTATCGCCCTGTAATAATATTCATTTGCCTCGCTTCTTTCCTCTATCCAACCATCGCCGCTCAACGCCAGACTATCTAGACACGATACCTCATCTTCCTTATCCTTTACGTACCATATCTCATCTTTTCCCCCGGAGGTCTCCGGGTTAAATGTAAAGAAAAGACCTATTGGATATTCCGATTCATGTATGGCACTTTCCATGATAGCGTCCATCTTATCATAGCTTGCTTCAAAAGAAGTTCTTTCATTGATATATGCGGAAACATTCATATCTTCTTCGGCAACAAATACGATATTATCCGCTATCGTCTGTGCGCTTAAGAACACGGAGTAAAATTCGTTGGCATACTTTTCACATATGTACTCCAGGCTTTTCTGAGCCTGCTTTACGGCAGAAGCCTTGCTGTTGAGAATGCTGGTGCATACGAGCGCTCCTATGATCACAAACAGCGCTATGATCGTTATACACAATATTCTTAAATACTTCTTCTTCATAAGGATCTCTTCTTTCGCTTTAAAGCTATATAAAATATCCTGCTTCTATTCCTGTCCGTTTACAACCTGTTTCACTAATTATACCACAAATTTTTTATCCTATAGGCCTTTTTGATGTGGGTCGATCAATAATCGCCGCCTTCTCCGGCTACCTGACCGCCGAAACCTATCACAACTATTCGTATACCCCGCCCAAAACAGGGTATACAATTCTAAATAGTTTTAATTTTTTTAGTTGATTTAATCACTTTCTCCATATGGACGTATTGTTCTCAATAAATCATAGACTTCGCTTCTGTAATTGCTCTCGCAGACCCATGACTCATCGCTTTTCATTACCATGGTACACTTAGTATCGCTATTATATGGTGTCCACTCAGCTACACCGTCTCCATTAGGATCTCCTGTTTTAGCAAAATTGTATATAGCTGTTTGCATATTTTCGATCATATTATCCGACATTTTATCGGGATCGCCCGCCAACTCGGTATACCCTTCTTTGGTTCCGAATTCAAAACAAACGTCCATAGTATGCATAGCTCTTCCCCACGGTGACACTTCAGCAGAATCTCCGGAGTATTCAAGCACTTCATCCTTATCAGGAGCATATTCCCAATAATACAAGTATACATTAACATTATTCTCCGACTGTTCCTCTGCCGTTATAAGCGATGGATATGGAGCCGCTATTTCATTCCACAGATCCATCGTTGACTTAACATCGTCATCGCTGAGGCTTAAAAATTTGTTGTACAACTCATCGTTATCGCCTAAAACATAATATCTGCCGTAAACATCGGCTTTTGTTTCTTCCTTTTCCGCTATCATATCGTAAATAACGCTCGCATCACTTACCGGCTCCGATATACTATTATCCCAATCTATGGCATCCCAATCTTCTTCGCCGTTTACCGAACCAATCAGCAGGTCAATATCGGCTGCCGATCCGTTTTTCAGATCATCCCACCACGTTTCGGAAATGATATCTCCATCGGCACATCTGTTACCAAGATCAGTCTCATTTGTGATTTCCTCTATCTTTTCATTTATTTCTTCGTCTGTAAGTGCAGTAAGCTCATCAATAGATTCCACCCCAAGTATTTCGAATGTTTTTTTAGAATCTTCCGCAACGGTTTCCTTTGATATGGCTACCTGAGACTGTACTCCGCTGTTTTCTATAACTCTATTAAAGTACTGATTGGAATCAGGATCAGCCATCAGCATCTGAACGGCAGCTCCACCCGATGAATGCCCCATTACAGTAACATTGTCGGCATCTCCGCCCCACGCTTCAATATTTTCGCTGACCCACTTTAATGCCTGAGTCTGATCGAGTTTTGAAATATTTATTGCACTCGCATACTCATCTGTATACCCCTCAAGCGAAGACAAGTCACAGCCGCCCATAAAATTAAGCCTGTAATTTATCGTTACAAACACGCAATCTTCTCCATCCGGAAGATTTCTTACAAAATACTGCGGATCATAGCATGGGTCATTAGTGCCGCCCCATATATAGCTTCCGCCGTGAATCCAAACTATAACGGGCTTATCGCTACTTGTTACATCTTTCGTAAACACATTTAAGTACAAACAATCCTGTGAGCATTCTCCCTGAGAAGCTACTTCTACTTCATCATATGGTTGTATACAGGAAGCTCCCCAATCTGTAACGACTATTTCATCATCCTCTGTAGTCGTTACATCGGTTGCCGGAAGAAACGGTTCATATTCGCCATATCTTATTCCCTTGAACTCTGCCACCCCATCGTTTTCCTGCCCTATATACGTACCGGTAGAGGCTGTCACTGTAGGTGCTTCAGCTTCATCATCATTGCTGCCGCACCCTGCAAATAAAAGCATGCCTCCGATAAGGGTAACAGAAAACACAATAGAAATAATACTCTTTTTGGTTATTTTTTTCTTTAACATTCCACCCTCCTAATTCTTCTTCACATTAACTATCGGTTCATATACCCATCATTATCTATGAGCATATGATTTCCAAGCGTTACCTCCTTTCCTTTAAGCTTGTAAGTATAGTTCAAATAAAAAAGCCAATACAAAACATTTAGTCCTGTATTGACTCTTTCATGCTAACCATTGCGGCTTTCAATGAAGCTGTCAATTTGCTATTCGGTTGTTTAAATAGATAATCGACCTTTTACCGAAAACCCTTATTTATAAAATACATTATTTTCTGTTAATTGTCAACATTAAACTGAATATAAAATCAATAATCGCCGCCTTCTCTGGCTATTTTAGTGGGATTATCCTGGGCAAGCTGGCCATAGCATTCGGCTTCGCAAAATTTTGTCAACGCTTTTCCGCAATATTTCAGCTTTGTCTCCTCATCACTGGCAATTTCCGCCTTATACATGTAGCTCTCTCCTGCTATAACTGCCTCTTTAGCCTGATCAAGATATTCTTCCCGTTCAGTTGTATTTCCCGAAGAATTGGAAATATCTCTTGCTGCGAGCCAATTTTGCATAAGCGCATAGCTATACGCTTCTGATACACTTTCCATAATATCTTCGTTTAATGTCAGGTGCATAAAATTCCCTGTAGCGTCAGGATTTGCCGAAACAAGTGTATTCTCACATCCATTCATTATGTAAAGTGTACTGTTTTCGGGATCCGCTATGTTTCTTGCCACTGCTTTTAGTGACGGCTCTCTGTTTTCGGGAGTCCAGTAACCTTGATATTCATCAAGATTCCACACATCTCTGTTCCAGCCCGTCTGCAGTTTATCTGTTGAAAACATCGGATGCCAGTCATAATCCTCCCAGTTTTCCGGAATATAAAAATCCGTTGAACCTAGAGCATCGGCAATGGTATCGGTACTTACATCGCTGTAATTTTCAAGCAAGATCTGTTCTTCAGTCCAGTACCTCGGTCTGTTGTCATCCCAGTAGTCTTCGCCGCTGTACAAGCACTCTTGCATTTCATCGATCATGAAATCATTGGTAGCTATTGTATACTCCTCTTCATCAAAGTCTCCGGACGTTCTGACACAATCCTTATCCGCCGTGTGCTCTACAACATACGAAGCCCCCGTAGTATCAACTACATGGAAATTATCTCCTGTACCTACGGTATATCCGTCTATATACAGATCCTTAGCTTCTTCCGCCGATTCACATTTTGCAGCCAGGAACGTAGGCGGGGAAATAACCGGCATTCCCACGCCCGTATCCTCTTCTCTGGCTGACTGACCGCTGGAGCCCATCAAAACTACGCCTTTTTCATTCATTACAACGTTGGAAAAGAAACCGCTTCCTGCTACAAATGCGTAACCATCCTCAGGATACGCTATTACCGCAGGCTCAAAGTAACTGTCTCCGCTCTCCGTATCCCAGTTTCCACCTGCTATAAGCCTTCCGTCTTCAGTCGTATCTCCCCACGCTGCCATCGTACTGCAGAATCCACCGCTTGAATATCCGCCCAGTCCCAAAGCAACTGTCTCAAAATCAATTCCTGAGCCTTCAGCTACTCCTTCAAAAAATTCTCTCACTTCGGGCGTATATTCATCATAATAATCCAAATGCTTCTGCAGCGCTGCGTTTGCCTCTTCCTCGCTGTGTTCGCTCAGCACTGAGCTCAATCCCGAGGCCACATTTCTTTTGACAACATCCGGAACCTGTTCAGCATACTGCCGTCCCATATCTTTCCAACTTCCCGATAAAACAACTACCTGCCGTGTTTCGTCAGGCGCTGCCTCTTCATCGTACTCCAGCTGTGCCAATGCATCTTCAAAGCTTACCGTTGTACTTCCGCACCCGCTAAGCAACGCCAAAGACATGACCGCAGCAGCAATAAGAGACAATAATTTAATTTTCTTTCTTTTCATCATGGCCTCCTCTAATTATTAAATGTAGGCGTATCTTTTCCATAATCCTTTTCAAGCGTTGCTGAGTCTGTCTGTGCCATCTTAGCATAGCATTGACCTTTTACATACGCGCTCATCGCTTCAGCATAGTATTCGAGCTTTTCATTTTCATTATCGCTTAAATAGCCTAAATTAGCATATGACTGTCCTTCATAGATGAGCTCTCTTGCAGTATCTAAATACCCGTACTGGATTTCGCCTGTAGCCGTATCCGGATCCACATTTCTCTCCGTCAGATCTCTTGCGGAAAACCAGATCTGTTCCTCTAATTCATAATACATATTCTGAATCATTGCGCGCGCTGAATCGCCGTCATATTCCTCAGCCAAATCATCGGTATCAAACTGAATCGTGGCAAATGTTCCCGTAGACTCCGGAATATTCGATATCGCCTGATTAGCACTTCCTTTTAAGAGATATAAAGTCTTGGTATTGCTGTCAAAGATGTTCATCAATCCCGTCTTGTCGTCAGGCGTATAAGGCTCAGGCGACCAGTATGAAATATCGAGATTCCAAGTCCATCCATCTGTAAGGTTTTCATGCCATCCGCTGCTCCACTCTTCAACACTTCTTGACTCATTCAGCGATAACGCCGTTCCCCATGCCTCTGCATCGTAGGAATCACCGTAATAATCTTCTCTCTTTATGGTGCCGTCCTCAAAGCCCTCATAGATATCTGACGGAACAAAAGTTCCGTAATATCCGTAATCCGGATAGCTGTCAAAGTCCCAACCCTCCGGTATATAATATTTGCTGCTGCTCATCGCTTCTCTCAAAGACTCAGCGGTAGCGCCTCCATTCTTTGCTGCATCCTGCATATATTTTTCCAATGTCCAGTATCTTACCAATCCGTCAGGCCACAGTTCATCGAGACCTACTTCCGGATTGAGTCTGGAAGTAAACAGCATATTTTCCGACATAAAGTAATTTGCAGCACATAGATAGTCATAGGTTTCATTTGATACTATCGCATCACCGGCTTCCGTCTGTCCGACATATTTTGTGTCACCATTACGTCGGAGGCTTCTCTCCGTACCTGACACCTCGAACACACATGCATCGCCTGTCGCATCGCCAAGGCACAGATTGTAATCCGTATTGAGCGGCCACCATTCATCCTCCGAAGTCGTTTCCGGATCACCTAAAACATCTATAGCCTCCTGCGTCGTGTCACAGTATGCCGCTAAGTACATACTCGGATAAATTCCTACCCTATAAGTATCATCTTCATTAACCACACTCCCACCCGGAGATTCGACCATGAAGCCTTTTTCATTCACAGCAGAACCGAATACTCCGTGAGTACTTACAAAAGCATTGCCGTTATCGGGAAACATTATCATCGTAGGCATGAAGTTCAAATCGCCATATCCTATATCTGCCTTCATAGAACCGATACAGCCTTCTTCATCCGTAGCTGTAGCATTTCCCCATGTAATAATCGCAGAGCAGTCTCTTTCGTCTTCGCCCTGAACGATTTCCGATGAGGCATCTATATAAAGCATCATTGTATCGTCTTCACTCATTCCTGTGCTTTCCGCTGTGCCTCTAATCATATCAGTCAGGCCGCCGTCTTTCTCATTGTAAAAATATTCATCCGCCAGCTCCAGATATGGCTCATATGCCTCCACTGCAGCTTCATAACTCCCCCAAGCCTCTACCTGTGCAGCTACATTATAGGCAGTTGCGGCCGTCACCTCATCCTTGTACTGTTCGCCCAGCTGATAGCCCATTTCGTACCAACTTCCTTTTAATACCGCTATATCTGCAGTATCCGATGGCGTTACCGCCTCCGGGTCATAGTCAAATCTTTCGGCTATACTGTCACCGGAGCTAGATGACGAGGAGCAGCTAAACAGCACTGTTCCCATCAGCAGCACTGCTACCGCGGATATGCAGATCACCATTTTTTTCTTTAACATTCCACCCTCCTAATTGTTCTTCACATTAACTATCGGTTCATATACCCATCATTATCTATGAGTATATGATTTCAAGCGTTCCCTCCTTTCCTTTAAGCTCATAAATATAGTTCAAATAAAAAGAGTCAATACAAAACATATTGTCCTGTATTGACTCTTTCATGCTAACCATTGCGGCTTTCAATAAAGCTGTCAATCTGCTATTCGGTTGTTTAAATAGGTAATCGACCTTTTACCGAAAACCCTTATTTATAAAATACATTATTTTCTGTTAATTGTCAATATTAATCGGAAAATGAATAACTGTATCTATTGATTTTATAAATCCTATTTTCCGCACACTTTCCAATACCCCCCTTTTTTTGTATCTGAGCCTACACGTTCAATAATATGCTTTTCTTTCAACGCTTTTATTCTTGACGATACAGTCTTCCTGCTA